>Ga0228711_1000392_pt1 | contig 51609 bp, 24 predicted proteins | sample MedpolnodulmetaG_2_FD_177996 | JGI IMG/M metagenome (GOLD analysis project Ga0228711, IMG submission 177996) | Root nodule microbial communities from Medicago polymorpha collected in Santa Monica, California, United States - brown nodules | ecosystem: Host-associated > Plants > Roots > Nodule... | reverse complement strand
ACTGAATTTTATACTCTAAATTATAAAATTAATAACAAAATAATTAAATTTAATTGTCATTGACATTTAGATTATAAAGAAACGAATATATATTTTTTAAATGGTGATTAAAAATTAATATATGTTATAAAAATATTTATTTATGTTAAAATAGATTAAAGTGTAGTTCATATTTAATTATTAAGGGAGGGGGTTGTAATTCAAGCATCTTATAGGGGAGGGGAGTATTAATTTTATTTTTCAAGGGAGGAGAGTGTATATTTTAACATAAGAGAGAAGGAGAGTGTAATTCAAACATCTTTGAGGGGAGGGGAGTGTAATTTACTCTAATAAAAATAAAAACACTATCAAATTCATTAATTGAGGTGATACCACATTATTTAATACATAAGTAACTTTACACCGTCTATGTATAGTAATTAAAATCATTTCTTTAAAAAAATGAATGGTTTAGTTTTAGAGTTTTATTTGCTATAGATAGAGACATGACATCTGTTATCTTTGAAACAGATTGTAAACTTATTGTAGATCTTGTTTACTCTCCTATAGTACCCCAAAACGAGATTGGTGATATCATTACTTCATGTAAGCATCTTATGTCGGTTCACAACTCTTACGTTGTGAGACATACTAGGCGGCAAGCAAATATGGTTGCTCACTCTATAGATAGAGCATCCTTATCACACCCTAGCCCCTATATCTTTGATTATGTTCCTGACTATTTGTACTCCATAATTATCAATGAAATGGCCTAAGTGTGCCTTTGCTCAAAAAAAAAAAAAAATCATTTCGGCGACACTATAATACTATATATATGAATTAAATTCTTATTTTAATAGTTTAAAAAATAAGAAGTTATATAACAATTTTTTTAATGTATGACTTCATATGCTTAAAACTATAAAAACAAGAATTCAATTCATTAACCCATTTGAGTTGGTCTGGTGGTGTTGGACTGGGATCTAGGAGTTTACTCCTCCTCGAGATCTTAGGTTTGATTCTCTCTGATGCCAATTTGGATGAGCTAATTTATCTTCTTCAAAAAAAAAAAAGAATTCAATTCATTTATGCGGTGTCACCACAAATGATTTTTGTATTACTCCTTCCGTCCCAAATTATAAGTTGTTTTGGGTCAAATATTTGTCTCAAATTATAAGTCGTAATACAATACCAACAAAGGATTATTGCTATATTTTTTATTATACTATTAACTATTTATTACCATCTCTTCTTTCAATTCTTTACTTTATCTTTCATATACTATTTGTTAAGGACAATTTTGTAAAACAACTCATAATATCTCTTTCCCATATAAAATAATTTTTTTTAATTATATTTGTTAATATGTGTGAAATTGTCAGAACGTCTTATTATTTAGGAAGGACGGAGTAGTATTTAATTTTTTTAACCATAAAAACTTGAACTAAATTGAACCAAAGAAAAACTACGTCCATCTTCCCCGTGAGCTTAACTTAGTTAATAGGGACAATACATAATATATCTAAGGGTCAGAGTTCGAATCTCAGATACCCACTTTTTTACATTTAAAATATGGGAGCTCCGATTATATGAGCTCCGATCGGTGAATTACTTGACAAAATAAACTACGTCTATCAAAACATTGACTCATCAACCATAACAAAAATAAGACGGATTTAATTTCTTCTTATCTCTCCACCAGCCCTTATTCTTTACACGCTTATGGATTTCAAAGCTATCTCTTTGCAATTGAAAATCTTATCCAACCTTGAGTAGTAGTTATACGCTTATCATAACCGATAAGGTGCGAAATCAACAATTTCTCAAATTTCTCACAAACTACTTTATTGTTTTCCCCTTGTGAGCTGAGGGGCATGAATCCAATTCCTTTTTGATGACAACTGACTTGTTAAGTCCAATAAAAAGACTCATACTAGGTTTCTTAGGAGTGATTTCCCCTCTCGTGTCAGTGAGTTTAGAAACTCTAAGAGTGTGTTTGGATGAGGTAATTGAAAAATTGTAAAGAATTTAAAATTATAGGCAATTTAAATGATTCAATTAAATTCATTTCATTTCTCAATACATTTATTTGGATGGAGTAACAAAAAATTTCAACGTCATCATTTTTGGAAAACTTTTATAAATTTTAATTTGTTTTGGACCAAATTTGAAAATTGAAATTAAGGGTCAATTTGTAAATTCCAAAAATTTTGAGGGGTCAATTTGAAAATTTTGAAAAAATTGAGGACCAAAATGCAAAATTTGAAAGATTATAACAATGAAGAATTTTGAAATTCTTACCTTTTAGGTGTCATTTGAGATTCTCTAAATTTAATTTGAACAAAATACTTCATAAATTCTCATCATTTTGAGAACTCTTCAAATTATTATCCAAACAATGAAATTCACCTCAAAGTATTTGAATTCCCTCGTAACATTAATTCTCTCAAAACATTCCCACATCTAAACACACTCTAAGATTTTGTTTGGGAATTTAGAGGAGAAGGAAGAGAGGGTTTGAAGAAAAAAAAAAGGAGTAAGTGGAAGAAATAGAGGAGGTTCGGAGGAGAAGGCTCTCGGGGTTTATTTTTCTTCAAAATATAATACACACACACTTTTCTACATAATAAATCTAAGGGTCAGAGTTCAGATCTCAAATACCCACTTTTCTACATTTATGATATGTGAGCTCTGATTATTTGAGCTCCAATCGGTGAACTACTTGACAAAAAAAAACTACGTCTATCAAAACAGTGACTCATCAACCATAACAAAAATAAGACGTATTTAATTTCTTCTTATCTCTCCACCAGCCCTTATTCTTTACACGCTTATAGATTTCAAAGCTATCTCTTTGCAACTTTCAATGCCATCTTATCCAACCTTGAGTAGTAGTTATACGCTTATCATAACTGATAAGGTGCGAAATCAACAATTTTTCAAATTTCTCACAAACTACTTTCTTGTTTTCCCCTTCTGAGCTGAGGGGCATGGATCCAATTCCTTTTTGATGACAACTGACTTGTTAAGTCCAACAAAAAGACTCATACTAGGTTTCTTAGGAGTGATTTCCCCTCTCATGTCAGTGAGTTTAGAAACCCTAAGAGTGTGTTTGGATGAGGTAATTGGAAAATTTTAAAGAATTTAAAATTATAGGCAATTTAAATGATTCAATTAAATTCATTTCATTTCATTTCTCAATACTTTTATTTGGATGGAGTAACAAAAAATTTCAATGTTATCATTTTTGGAAAACTTTTATAAATTTTAATTTGTTTTGGACCAAATTTGAAAATTGAAATTAGGGGTCAATTTGTAAATTCCAAAAATTTTGAGGGGTCAATTTGAAAATTTTGAAAAAATTGAGGACCAAAATGCAAAATTTGAAAGATTATAACAATGAAGAATTTTGAAATTCTTATCTTTTAGGTGTCATTTGAAATTCTCTAAATTTAATTTGAACAAAATACTTCATAAATTCTCATCATTTTGAAAACTCTTCAAATTATTACCCAAACAATGAAATTCACCTCAAAGTATTTGAATTCCCTCGTAGCATTAATTCTCTCAAAACATTCCCACATCCAAACACATTCTAAGGTTTTGTTTGCGAATTTGGAGGAGAAGGAAGAGAGGGTTTGAAGAAAAAAAAGGAGAAAGTGGAAGAAATAGAGGAGGTTAGGAGGAGAGGGCTCTCAGGGTTTATTTTTTAAATGTATGTTATTAATTTGATAAATTTAAAGTGATTGAGAATCCAATATCAAAAAATCAAAGTAAAAATAAATAAATAGCAAGAGCCCACAGTAAAACCTAACCTCTGTCCACACTTCACACTCTTCATCCTTGTAAAAGATAGTAATTGATTTAGGACCAGTTTTGGTTTGAAATCACCCCTCTAAATAGTTTTTTTTTTCGTCTTTCATTTTTATTTAAATAAGTGATTTTCACATAGATTTAGTTTTTCTTTTGTGTTTTGTCTGTGGTTTTTCCATCTGATTAAGTGCGAGGGTGTTGTGTTGTTCGACGTCTTGGTGCGGCGTTTTGATTTCTTGTCTTCTTACGATGTTTGTTTGATTCTGATTGACCGATTTTATTCGTTTGGTGTCCATTACAAATTCAAACAATTACTCTTGCGTCTTTAACATTATGAATCCAAAGACATGATATTCCATACACCTTTATTTTGTCATTTTTGTAGGCATTATGTCGTTTTTTGCTATAAACTAGATTGTTGTGAGTTTGTTCACAATTTCATCCATATTAGTTTTAGAGAATTTTGGATTTGTATTGTTCTAGATCAATGTGATTTCTACAATTTGAATAAATGAATATTGTTTTTAGTCAAATTGAGAGTATGCCACTAATCTTATTTGAGCGAATTAAGCTCCTGCGAAAGTATGTGACCCTTTATCAAGCATCTCATCATGCAGAAATAGACTTTCAGATGATTAACAAGGAGACTTAGGATTACGATTTAGATAGCCACAAACATTATGGAAATAGACTTCATATGATATGATGCAGAAATAGTCTTATGGTACACTGGTCTTACAATAAAACAAGCTTTATTTTGAGAGACATATTAAAATAAAATTTCAAACCAACTTATACATAAGTCATGAATCATTTTATACACTTAATTAATCACTTCTTATGATCATGCTGGGTTGAAATCCATTGGCAGTAAATCCTCCATCAACAGAAATAACTTGTCCAGTGATGTAGGAAGCAGCTGGCAGACAAAGGAAAGCAACCAAGGAAGACACTTCATGTGTTTCTGCTATCCGTTTTATCGGTGTTCGAGATAGTACTTCATTCACAAACTCTTTGTTAGCATATAACTGTAAGAAAGGTAAATAGTTAGCATATTTGAAGATTATTCATTTTTTTCATCCAAATCAAATTATTAACAGTACAAACTTAACCAACTTCATAAAGAAAAAATGATAAGGCCTTGGAATGGATAATTAAAGGTATGAAAAGAACATTACATAATCATTAAGTGGTGTTTTTGTATACCAAGGCGCGACGCAATTGATCCTTATATTGTCTTTTGCCCATTCACAAGCAAGACCTTTGTTCAACTGATTGATTGCAGCTGAAGAAAACAGCACGGTGAATCGAATCTCTTTAGTAATTGTCTAAATAGTTTGTATCCATCAATCATGTTTAAGCAGACAATGACATAATTATAGATAGAGTTACCTTTACACGCTGCGTATATGGTTCCAGAACCAACGTTTGTCAGAGATGCAACAGAGGAATTGAATACAATGCTTCCATTTCCAGATTCTTTAAGAAGAGGATATGTCAGTTGGCATAGATGGTATGCAGAATCCAAGTTAATAGTCATCAATTTTGAATAATCTTCTGTTGTATACTCAATTGTTGGCTTCCTCACATTTGTTCCAACATTGTTTACCTAAGCTCATAAGTATATCATATCAACATATGAGCTGAAGTCATGCGGACAGAAAAGAAGTCTAGCAATTTGAACATTTCTAGTTTTAAGCTTTATGCTAAAATTGTTAAATACAAATGGAGAATATGTATATAGAACCCGTTTTCAGTTCCGTACATTTGAAATCGTGGTTGAGTCTTACACAAAATCAGTTTGTAAGCATTGTCCCCACTTATAAACACTTATTTAGCCTATCTCTCAACCGATGTGGAACTCTTTAACAACAAACTTAAGACTATGCCAAATATAGAAAAGAAAATACTCACAAGTATGTTGAGCTTGCCATTGAAAGCGGAAGCCACTTTTCTAATAAGCTCTTTTCTTTGAGAAGAAGAAGTAACATCACAAACCGATCCATAAACAGAAAAACCTCTCTTTTTCCACTCATTCAAGCGTTTATTAAGCTCCTCTTCATTCCTAGAACAAGTGTACACTATAGCACCAAACTCGGCAAGTTCTTCCACGATAGCATGACCGATTCCACGAGTTCCGCCAGTGACTAGAGCTGTGAATCCCTTGAGAGACCATCTTGAGCTTCTGCTACTGCTACTGCTACTGTTCTCTTGCTTTGCCATTGTTGTTTTTGTTACCTTATCTTGCTATGTGTCTATGTGGTTATTTTACATATCAATGATTGACGCACGCTTATTTGTATTTGAAAATTTTGTACAGTGTACTATTTTTTTGGACAAGCAAAGATCTATTAAATCTCAAAATCCAATGTATAAGGCAAACTTTGGATCACACCTCAAAAGTACACACCCTTTCCCTTTCTGTTAATCAAGAACATACGTATTTCAAAATTTGGACCACAATGCTAACACATGTGAACCTTCAAATCCTGCCGGAGATAAAGGAAACAAAAATCAAAATCTTTAAAATTTGAATGTAGCAACAAATTATATTCCTCATAAATACTCTCTCCGTCCCAAATTGTAAGAAAAAAAACATCAAATCACACTTATTAAAACAATTTTTTGTGTGTTTTCTTTAGAATAAGTTTTGTAGGAAGATGTAAAAACAATTTTCATTGGCAATTGGTTATGAAGTAAATGGAAGAGAGAAAATTGGCTATTGAGTAAATGGTTACATCACATTTTCTAATGTTGACTAATGTTGGTTTATTTAGAAGTCTAGAAAATGATAAAGATTTTTTCTAACATTAGTGTATATTCTTTGCCAAATCTATTCCAGGGTTTTTTTTGGCACCCATCAAAAGTCTAGATAATGTGATGTGATGATCATCAAAAGATTATATTCCTATCACATTGTGATCACAATAATATTGATGGTAGTTCGATTGCTAACTGTGGTAGATTGAGCTTTGGGAGTTTTATGTGGAACTCGGTTGGTGGTTGGATCACTCGTTTTTTGGGGAGCTGTGATCATACTACTAATATTAATGTGAGTTGCATGCTGTTTCGTATGGGATGCAAATCACTTGAATCATGGATTTAGAGACATCATTTACAAGTTAAATTGTCAAACAATATCAACTTTTGTCAAGAACAGGTCCTACCTACTAATCATTATGCTCCTCTTATTTCTATTCTTCAAATAACGAAAAATTAATAAAAATCTTATATAATGAGAACTAGTACTTAGTAGTGGGAAAAAGACAAATAATTGGCAAAGACTACGTTGTTTAGTTGCTGTCCAAAAGTTATCTTGAGCTTGCAATCTCTGTCCCCTTTCATTTATTTAACCCAATTGAATTTCCTTGTTCTGTGCCAAATAATAAAATAAAAATAAAAATTGGGCTTCATCCATAGATATGAAATGGCGCCTTCTCCATATATTTCTTCCTTCCTAGATGAGTCATAGTTTATAATATAATGAGGACTACCACTTAGAAAACAATGATAAATGGTTAAATGAAAGCCAGTCCCTTATTTAAACAACCCAGAAAATCCATTCACAGTAAATCCTCCATCAACAGAAACAGTTTGTCCAGTGATGTAGGAAGCGGCTGGCAGACAAAGGAAAGTCACCAAGGCAGACACTTCATGTGTTTCTGCTATCCGTTTTATCGGTGTTCGAGATAATACTTCATCCACAAACTCTTTGTTAACAATAAACTGTAAAGAAGGTAAATTATTAGCCAAATAAGTTCTGAACATAACATTGCCATTTGGATTAATACTACAGATGCTCACACTGACACTTCAGTTACACAAATATGTTTATTTTTATGCAAAAATTAGAATGCAGAGTCATCATATGGTGGATAGTTACAGATATGTTTTTGATTCATCAACACTTAAAGAGATAGCCTACTAAACATGTTTCGGTTGCATGAATCAGACTAACATCCAGATGAGCCACGAGCCCATGATCGTGTTTCGTATGCATACTTGAATCAGAGTAACATTATAAGAGTATTAATGAATCACAACGCAGGAGAAAATATATATTTACAAACTTAAGCAATCTTCATAAAGAAAAAATGACAAGGCCAGAGAATGGATAATTAAAGGTGCGAAAAGACCATTACCTGTTCCACAAGCGACGTTTTTGTATACCACGGTGCAACACAATTGCTCCTTATATTGTCTTTTGCCCATTCACAAGCAAGATTTTTTGTCAGCTGATTGATTGCGGCTGAAGAAAACAACACGGTGAATCGTTTTAGTAAATGTCTATCAAAATAGTTTGTATCCATTATGCAAAAGAAGACATGATAATACATGAAGTTACCTTTACTCACTGCATAGATGGATCCAGTACCTACGCTTGTGAGAGATGCAACAGAGGAAATGAACACAATGCTTCCATTTCCAGATTCTTTAAGAAGAGGATATGCCAATTGACATACATGGAATGCAGAATCCAAGTTAGTAGTCATCACTTTTGAATAATCTTCGGTTGTATACTCAATTGTTGGCTTCCTCACATTTGTACCAGCATTGTTTACCTAAAAGCTCACAAGATTATCATATGAACATAATTTTTATTATAAGCTAAAGTCATGCATACCAGAAACAAGACTCAAAAGGTGAACATTTCTGAGTGTATTTGAAGCATCCATACGAAAGTGTTAACTGGTCAAAGTGCATCAAAAGATTGCAAAATGTAATGTAACCACCTTGCAAATCAAGTGCGTGTAAGATTGGTGACGGCCCAATGCACAAGGCCCTCGCTACGCGGAGTAAGCGACCTTATGACAACCTTAGCATAGTGACAAGCTCTCACTCAGTGTGTGTGTGTGTGTGTGTGTGTGTGTGTGTGTGTGTGTGTGTGTGTGTGTGTGTGTGAGGCATTTCAACCTTCTTCTATAACTTCTAATATTTTATTTTATCACCAGGAAGAAAATCATAAAACATGCTGCAGCAATACACAACACGATGAAACACCGTTAGAGTGATAATGCATTAGATCAATCTTCAACACACTCAAAAAGTGAACTGATGAACTGATATTCCCATATAAAATAATGAGGCTATAAGAGTAAGTTTGGATATATACTTAACAAATTCTTATAGAAAGTAAACGTTAAAATAACCTTTAAGAAAGACGTACAAATTAAATCATAGATAATATATTCTGTTATGCAAGTTGAAATTAATTCGACATTTCAATTTTTCAAAAACTTTTCCAACTAGGTTTTCGACGAGCATCTACAAATTGATTAAAAAAGTAAAAAAACTGAATATTTGTATTATATGAGCGGTTTAAAACTGCCAGTTTTCATGAATTAAAAGACTACCAGCTATGCAAAATTCAATATCAACATAATAAAGAAATGCAAAACATAATATATAGAAAAGAAAAAACTCACAAGTATGTTGAGCTTGTCGTTGAAAGCAGAAGCAACTTGTCGAATAAGCTCCTCTCTTTGAGAAGCAGAAGACACATCACAAACCGATCCATAAACAGAAAAACCCTTTTCTTTCCACTCATTTAAGCATTTATTTAGCTCTTCTTCATTCCTAGAGCAAGTGTACACTGTGGCACCAAACTCAGCCAGTTCCTCCACCACAGCATGTCCGATTCCACGAGTTCCACCAGTAACTAGAGCAGTAGTTCCCTTGAGAGACCATCTTGAGCCTCTCATGCTGCTCTCTTGGTTCTCCATTGTTGTTTTTGTGACTTCTCTAACACGGAGAACGTATTTGTTTTGTTGCTGTGAACCGGATATTCTTTGCGCGCAATTGCAGAGACTAATCCCTCGAGCTGAGTGGGACTGCAAGGAGTGGCGAAAATCTCTCTCAAGAAATTTAACACTGTATTCCCAGGGCTGAATTTGAATCCAGGATCTCTGGTTAAGCTGAAAGAGACCGTTTATCATCTCATGCAAGTGTTCATATGCCAAACGACCTCGTTTATTTATATTTGAAAAAATTGTGCAGTGTGCTGACTGTGGCCAAAGCCTGATTTGAGGAGTCAAAACATTATATTGATCTCCACCATATGGGCCCATTGTGGGGGTATCTTTAGTTAACAAGCAACAGAATAATGAAGCAATTCATGAAAAACAAAAGACAACAATGAAGCATATTTTTAGTTTTATTATTCTTGAATGCGACTCACACAAGCTCAAGTGAATATATGATGAGTTTAATGAGTGTATATGGTTATTGGACAGATTTACACCACCGGCTAATGAATTACCACCATTTTTTCACGCAGAAATGGGATATGTGGCATATATTTTTTGGATTAAAACTGTTTTATAGTATAGTGCATATATTTGCATCAATTTGGATGATTCTACGTTTGATCAATGATGCCTCTGAATAAAGTGAAACATTATATCAACTCAAAAACAAATTTGAAACAGTTACCATTGAAGATGATTCTACTATTGAGCTGTTGATCTTAATCTCCTTTCATTAATTTCACCCAATTGAATTCCTTTATTCTGTGCCAAGATTTCGAATAAAATTTTAGGCTAGATCAAATAAGAATAGAACATCTTAAGAATTTGCAACTGACATGAAATGCTGCTATTTTCCCCCTCCATTTATTCCTTCCTAGATGAATCATAGTAGATGAACATAATCAAGAAAACCATCCAGAAAACAAAATGAGAAATAATGAACTGAAAGCCAAACCCTATAAACAGGATTTGGTGAATACCTTTGTGCCGTGTAAACGAAGAAAATAAAAATGATATTTTTGCTTTAGTTAATACTCATGCTGGACTGAAATCCACTTACAGTGAATTTTCCATCAACAGAAATAGTTTGTCCAATGATGTAGGAAGCAGCTAGCAAGCAAAGGAAGATCACGAAGGAAGATACGTTATGCGTTTCTGCTATCCACTGTATCGGTGTTCTAGATAGTACTTCATTTACAAAGTTTTTGATATTTAGAAAATATTCATCGAGATAAACACAATATCTAATATAGTATCATTTGTCATTATATTTTAATAGAAAAATATGATCAAAGTATGTTATGTAAATAGTGCATAGAGTCAAATTGGGTTACTCACTATGAAATGGAGGAAGTAGCATATTAGAAGATATATGAAATGGACATTTTTAGAGATAACTAATTAACTATATAGCTAATTAACATGGATATGGATATATCACACCAAGAGTAAAACCAGTTACATGCTGCTAACGCCAATGACGTGATGTCTTCTCTTTTCTCTCTTTACCAAACTTAATAGTACTATATAAGTGGCTAATTTTATGGTGTACAAATTTTGCAGACGCAAGTTAGACATCTATCATTTAAACATGGCTTGAGGAGGACAGGCAGTGAAGAAGGAAAAGAAGCCGTGTTTAGTCTTTTTTAAGTTATGCATTTGTACCCATATGAATCACCAGTTTGCAATTTTTCGCCATACATTGAATTCCTTTGTTCTGTTCCAAGAATTCAAACAAAATTTTGGTCTTGATCCAATAAGAATGGAACATTTTAAGAATTTGCAATTGACATGACATGGTTCCATTTCCATTTGTTCTTTCCAAGAGTAGTCATAGTAAATAAACATAATCAGGAATACTATTCAGAAAACAAAATGATATATGACAAACTGAAAGCCAGATCCTATTTAACCAGAACTTGACGAATACCATTATTGTGTTGAGTAGGGACGTGCATGGTCCATAAACTATTAAATAAATAATGCTCAAAATTAAAAAAAAAAAAAAAAACCACATCCGGTGCATTAGGTAATCCTCATGCTGGGTTGAAATCCATTCACAGTAAACCCTCCATCAACAGAAACAATCTGTCCAGTGATGTATGAAGCAGCTGGCAGGCAAAGGAAAGTCACCAAGGAAGACACTTCATGTGTTTCTGCTATACGCTTTATCGGTGTTCGAGATAGTACTTGATTCACAAACTCTTCGTTAGCAATTAGCTGTAAGCAAATTAGCAACACAAGTTATAAACATAACATTTACATTGCCATTTATAGATTAATACTACAGATGAGCACACTGACATTACAGTCACAGATATGTTTTAATTCATCAGCACTGGGAGAAGATTCTCTCCAGTGTAAAATTTGTCCAGTGAAATCTAAACCACACAATTTTCTTTGCAACAAGTAGTTATATTAAAAAAAACAATGAATGGTTTGGATTTTCACAGGACAGCCTCCAGTGATTTTTTTCACGGGAGAGGATCCGTGCCCGGATCAATGAGTTAGCCTATATAGCAGAACTCCATACACAGATAAACGAACCACCTACACAAACACAGTAGACACAGCACACTACACTAGAGCATGTGCAGATCCAGGAGAGATGTTTAAGAGCCAAACCCATGTGTCTTAACAAAAATGTCCATATTTACCATATTGCTGCCCTCAAAGCCAGTTCATTTTTTATTCATTCATATGTATTAATTTAAGAAGTTTATTCTAAATGACCAACCAGAATTGCTTGCTACTACTGTGTACTACAGCAACACATACAAAGGTGAATGTTCCAGATCCAAATATACAGTCCTCAACTACAAAAGATTGGACATACTAAGACATGATTTTGGCATCTTCGCATGGATCAGGGTGACATTGGATGAGCCACAATTGTGTCATATACATACGTGAATCAAACAGAAGGCAATGTAATTATGGAGAAGAAAAACAGTCAGATCAGTTATAAAGGTTGTCATTTAAGTCACCCTGTATGCAATACTAAATGAATTATGTAATGCAAGTAATCACCAGTGTTGTCAAATGGCTGCCGCGTCGGAATTTTTGACAACTGCCATAGGCACAATTTGTGAAGGGAGGCCTGCCGCGGTGTGGCCAATGGCGTATTTTAGCCTTCTGCCATATTCCGCCTTCGACAACACTGGTAATCACCGAGAAGAAAGCAACAACCAATTTACTCTTTGGATCTAACTAACAAATGGTGATTCCCTAGGTGCAAATATTGTGAATTTGCTTGTTGATGCTTTAAAGTGTCTGATTATCAAATGACCTTGATGGTAGTAATTAAGCTGATTGAAAATAAAATACTAAAACATACATTTTCCCTTTGATATGGAAAATCATTAGACTTGTGATAAGAGTACTAATGAAATCACAGTGTAACAAAATGTATAAAACTCTATATGAGCCATCCCAAGTATGCAAGCAATTTATATTTTCCTATTCAGTAATCTAAAGAATTATCGAAACTCAAAAGACTATAGACATGTACTACGAAGTTCTATCTTAAATTACTAATCCAACACTACTAATGATCCTCAAAAAGGAGTATGGATGTAAAAACATCAAAGCATAGATCATTATTTACTATAAAGAACCCGATAACAAAATAGAAGAATACCATATGCCTCCCATTAAACAATGAGCAATCAGTTACTGTTCATCCAAATCAAATTATCATTACGAATTCAAACAATCTTCATAAAAAAAAATGACAGACCACGAAATGCATAATTGAAGGTGTGAAAGAGCATTACATGTTCCACAAGTGGTGTTTTTGTATACCAAGGCGCAACACAATTGCTCCTTATATTGTCTTTCGCCCATTCACAAGCAAGATTTTTTGTCAGCTGATTGATTGCAGCTGAAGAAAACAACACAGTAAATCTTTCAGTTTGTATCCATTCTATTTAACTAAAGGTTAAAGACGACAAAATGATACATCGAATTACCTTTACTTGCTGCATAGACGCTTCCAGAACCTATGCTTGTCAGAGATGCAACAGATGAAATGAACACAATACTTCCATTTCCAGATTCTTTAAGAAGAGGATGTACCAATTGACATAGATGATATGCAGAATCCAAGTTAGTAGTCATCACTTTCGAATAATCTTCAGCAGTATACTCAATTGTTGGCTTCCTCACATTTGTTCCAGCATTGTTCACCTAAACTCACAAAGAACATCATATCAACATATGAGCTGAACTCATAACATAACACCGACACTTCTGATTGAAGATATATCCAATGTCGGACACAGACACATGTGATGTGATTAGATACAATTATATTATTTTCTTAAATTCAATATCAACATTATATACAAATGCAAAACAAAATATATAGAAAAGGAAAAACTCACAAATATGTTGAGTTTGCCGTTGAAAGAAGAAGCCACATTTTGAATAAGCTCCTCTCTTTGAGAAGAAGAAGATGCATCACAAACAGATCCATAAACAGAAAAACCTTTCTCTTTCCACTCGTTTAAGCGTTTATTAAGCTCCTCTTGGTTTCTAGAACAAGTGTAGACTGTGGCACCAAACTCAGCGAGTTCTTCCACGATAGCATGTCCGATTCCACGCGTTCCGCCGGTGACGAGAGCTGTGAATCCCTTGAGAGACCATCTTGAGCTTCTGCTACTGCTCTCTGCGTTCGCCATTGTTGTTTTTGTGACCTCTCTTCGACCGAACACGAAGAACGACGTGTTCGTTAATTTTATCCAAGAACCAACGACGTCGTTTTCATGAGCGAGATCTGGGCCTAACAATATTACGCTCGACTATGCTTTTCTAGCCCTCCCAATTGCTCCCAGCCCTCCCCCCCCAACAAAATGATTTTTGATTCATGTTTTAATGAATTGTTTTTTATTTTGTTTTATGAAATATACATAGATATGGTTGAACCTCTCATTTTTCCAAAAATGGATCCAGAGTGTGAAATATTGTCCCTTAAAAGAAGTATGAAGATCGAAAAGAGATTATTAATTTGGTTCATTGTCAAGCAAGAAATGCAAGATTTACTATTAAAATAGATAAATTCGATAGTGGTTATTTTAGTGCATCAAAACTAAGGAGTTTCAGTGTTGTCTCAGGATTGCATAATCATTAGATGAAGTCAAAGTTAAAAGGTTGTATTTTGGTCGATCATGTAAATGCGGGAAAAGACAAAGCTTGTTGCTGAGATGACAAAAAATATGGTGAAACCAAAAAATATTTTGTCTACATTGAAATATAGACGTAAAGACAATTTAACATTTGCAAAGCAAGTTTACAATGCACATCAAAAATACAAAAAGATGTTCAAGAACAGAGATGCAACAATTGTTGACATGTTTGGAAGACAACAACTATATTTTCAAGTATAGAATGGTTGGTGAGTCAAAATATGTTCAAGATATATTTTTGGCACATCCTGTTAAAATTGTTAAACATTTTTCCTACTGTTTTGTTGATGGATTCCACTTATAAAACCAAACACTACAAAATTCCATTGTTTGAGATAGTTGGGGTCACCTCAGCGCAATGGACATACTCTGTTGGGTTTGATTTTCTGACTTGTGAAAAGGAGGATAACTTCTCTTAGGCTCTATATGAGTGTATTGATCTTTTGAAGCATACAAAAAATATGTCGAAGGTAAATGTTCACCCACCAATTTAACAATTGATCTTTTGTATCACATTGATGAATGTTCTTGCCAAAACCTTTCCAACATCTACTAATTTGGTGTGTGAATTTCATATTTCGAAAAATGTGAGAGCTAGGTGCAAGACAGATTGCAAAGTCACAAATTCCAAATAAAAATAGGTGAAGTCGACGAATTTATGTAACACCATCATGGATGCTTGAAAATTAGTGCATTCTCTTTATGAGGAACTATATATATGTAACTGTACAGTTCAGAAATGTGTGAAATATTTCCAAAATTCATGAATCATGTTGAAAGTACCATAGTGAAACCCTTAAAGAAAAAAAATGTGAAGGTGTGGACAAACGGTGTTATGCATTTTGGTAACACAACTAAAAAATATAAATGAATATGCTCATGGTAGATTGAAACAATATTTTAAGGATAGTAAGTGTGATTTTAGGGAAGCTATACACAACATGTTAACGTTGCAATTCACTTAGATACAAGCCTCTTTTGGGAGAAGTTGTACTATGAGATACAATTGATTACATCGCAATGTCAACATCAGTATGTTTAATCTGTGAGCTAGAACATTCTACTCCCTCACATTCACTTTGACAACAACCACATCCATGTGTTGGAGGAGAGTTTGCCTCTCGCTCTCTACGAACATGAAACACATTGAACGAAGATAACTCCTAAATGGTTCGGATCGTATCTCCTGAACGTTATGCACAATTGAAATTTTGGCGTGCCTGAAGCAATTGGTTTTTCTATTTGGATGGTTTATCTTTTTGGCGGCCTCCTCTTTATGACGATTATTCACTTTGGTTGATCCCCTCCATTGATTATGCTACTGGTTGGTTTGATTTATTTTCAAAGTTAATTTTGTAACAAGTTTAAGTTTTAGCTTGAGAGTGTAGTGTTAGAATATTAGTTATTGTGAGTTTATATTTTTGAATATATTTTTCTTTATTTTATTTTTTATTTGAGAAACTCTCAATGCTTTCTGCCGTCGCTTTGCGAGTTTGAGAGAATGTGTTAGATAATGAGTCATAAGACTCATGCCCTTGAACCTTTTAAGTTTATAAGTTAATTAATAGAGTTCATTTAGGTTTAATCTATATTCTTTTGTAACCTTTGGTCTAGTATGCTATTGATATTTTATCCAAACTCTAACTGTCTTTCTTGTTTTGTTTTCATATCTATTTAATTGACAATGACGATACAAGACCAGCTTGAATTGAGATATTGGTTCATGTAGGGATTTCAATCACGTGGCACGTTCACATGTGTAGGTAAATAGGAGCCTAAAAATAACAAAAGTTACAATCACGGAGAGACTCATTCATTATGATTATATTGTAATCTTCTACTGCCATCACATCACGTGCATGTAGAGAAACACCCCTATTTTCAATTTGTCAAATGAGCTACTACTTTTTTTTCTTTCAAAAAAATTATATAAAGTTCTCTATTCAGAAAGAGACAGTATAAGAAGGAGAATAAGCTTACGAAGTGTCATTTGTCAAAGTAATCAATTAGTGTTTGTGTAGTTGTTTTCACATGCTAATGGTAAGAGCTAGAAAATTTTCTAGTGCATGGACACACTTGTGCTAGCCAGCTACACTTACTCTATACACCTCCTTTAAAATCTTCAGCAATACATTGGCAATAGTTGCATGAAAAGAGTAATATATACCTTCTACAGTAACTCTGCATACATGAAAACAACACTAAATAAAGAATAATCTAGCTAAATCAGAATACTACTTATATATATACCTATATAAAAGAAAATTCCACAATGAATACACATAAATCATATCTAGCTAAATCTAGAATTTCTATTCTCTTGATTTAATCAAATTAATGTCAAGGTAGATCAAAAATTATTCTCTTTTATCAATATATGAGCTGTTAAAAAAAAAAGAAGATCAAGAATTATTGAAAATTAGGAAAAGAAAATAGAACCATGTATATTAATTGTTTTGACTTTTGAGTTAGATCAAAACAACATAATATTGTTTCTATATATATCAGCAAACTAGAAAGAGCATGAAGTCAACACAGCTATATATTTCATCAAATCAAATCAAATTTCTTTATTTAGAAAGGTTGAAAATAAGATACTTATGACGTCCCCGTGTATTCTGGAGCAACGGTCGGTGTCACAATAATAATGGATAATAAGGTGGCTATAAATTAAACTGCACTGTTTTTAAGTTGCTACAAGAAGAAACAGTCTCGAGCTTCTAAAAAATTGACATTTTTAGAGATAACTATAGAGCATATTGGAAGATATAATAAATGGACATTGTTAGATATAAAGTTAATAATAATGTGGATATGGATGTATCACACCAAGAGTAAAAACAATAACATGCTGCTATAAAGCCAATGATGTGAGGTTTTTTCTTTTCTAACTTCACCAAACTTAATTCATTGATATTTAATATACTATATGACTATTTATAAGAGTATATTATTAATGTTCAATTCCCGTGCGTAGTTGGTTGGTTTTTTGGATGTGTTAGGAAGCAACATGTGGAAAACAATTGGAATGAATGATGTGGTGTAGGAGGCATTGCAAGTAGGTGAGAGTGATCCATCCAGGTAAAATGGTGAATGCCAAAAACAAAAAAACAATTCTAGGTAAAAATATTTATTCATAATTTTGTGCATGTGAGAAAGAGAACTGTTGGCTCCTTGGAATATAAGTAGGCAAGTAGCCGAAGTGACTAATAACTATCAGTTACTGTCAGGTCTCATATCATTTTTCTTTATTGAAGAAAAGTTTTCCTCACATCGTACTATTGATTATTGGGATTTGAGAGATACAGAGAAGAAGCTGATAAAAGAAGCGAGAATGCTCATAATCTAAACCACACCGACTAAGTCTTATATCACAAAATGAGATCCGTTATATAGATCAAGCAACGTCATAATGTTCTGTCATATACTATATATCTATCAAATTTATTATTCTTTAAATCATTTTTAATAGTTTCTCTTATAATATTTTTTAAGTATTCCTCTGTCATTAGTGATTCGACCATTCTTCATGATATATATATACTATTCTTACTACAAAATCTACATATTTTCTCTCTAAATGACAAGCCACATAGTCTAGTTTCCACCGTCTTTTCTACTATATTCGCTACTCTAACTCTAATGTTTTTATTTTTAATCCTATCATGTTTAGTTTTACCACACATCAAACTCAACATCCTCATCTCTGCTATTCTTAATTTAGTTTCATGTTGGTTCTTGACAAAGCAACGAATTTCGTATGACGTCGACGATCTTACAACTGCTCATTCCTTTAACTTTAGTGGTATTTTTGCATGACATATAAAACAATTGAGGCCTTTAATATTTCGTTTCAACCACCCAACTTGAATTCGATGGTTTACATTTCATTCTATTTCTCACTTATTTTGCAACATGTATCCAATATATCTAAATTGTGTAACTTATAGTATGATTTGATCTCCAACTTTCACCTACAAACTAGAGACACTCTGCCTTTTGCTAAAAATACACATTTCATATATACTTTGTTTTGCTTCTTCTTAGGCGGAAGCCATATGTTTCTAGGGTTCGTCTGAAAATCTCCAACCTCCCATTTAACGACTCTCTAAGTAGGACTATATCATCAACCAAAAGCACACATCTCGATGCTAACTTTTGGATGTGTTATGTAAGTACATCCAAAACAAAGTAAAAAGATAAGGTTTAAGGTCGAACCTTGTTGCAATTATATTGCTATGGATAAATCATCGATGTCTTCATCTTGTGGCCTCACACTAGTTGAGACACCCTCATACATATCCTTGATTGCTCGAATATATATAGGCAATCCTAACTCATTTCTTTCTAGGGATTTCCATAAAATCTCCCTATCTCACATGCTTTCCCTAAATTTATGAAAACTAAGTTCAAGTCTTTTTTATTCATCTGGTATTGATCCATCACACGTCGTAGTAAATAGATTTCTTTCATGGTCGACCTCCCATACATAAAACCAAATTGGCGATCACTAACTCGTGTCTCCTTTCAACGTTTTCAACATTTCTTTTCAATGTTTCTTTTACTCCGTGTTCTTGAATCCGAGATATAATAGTTGTAATTATGATCCGTTGATATAGACCTCATATTTGTCATCATATAATATGTGGAAACACTTCTTCCATATCTATCCTTTATATCTTTATTTTAACCAAAATTTTACTTTCTTCATCTTTAATACACTTCATTTAATCAAAGTCTCTTGTCTTTCTTTCTCATCCCTTAACAAGTCTATATATAGATTTTTCTCCCTCCTTAAGATATGAAAAGAGAGATATCCGATAAAAGAGAGTGATAAAGTTAAGTAATACTTTTTTAATTAATACTTTTAAAGTTGATTTTTTTTCCCTGTTGTTTCTTGTAGTTGCTGAAGGTATCAAATATGGCAGTGTAACTGTAAGACAGTTGAGAACCAGAAAGGGGAGGGTGAAAAATATTATTATAGATAAATAAACTCAACCTGGTTTATCTGAATATATTTTCTATATATTTCTATGAATTCCTCACTTGAAACCCTAGCCTAAAGATTCCATTTCCCATTAAAATATTAGAAATTTTGAATTTGCATGTCCAACTTGATCACAATAAGAATATTGATTACAATTGCGTTATGATTATAATATTTGTAATAATTTACCTTCAATGAACTTTATCTAAAGTGATCACCATAAATTTATGCAATTGTATATATTTAATTTGCTCAAAAATGGAAAATCAAAGTGATCACTTCTGCATATTCAACAAATTAAATAGGACTGTCACATGTAACCAGAGATAGAATTAGCATTCAAGTTAAACATTTCATTTCTTAAAAAAAAAAAAGGAAAAACATTTCATGAAAATAATGAAATCTTATCATTATTTTCAAGGTTTTAATTAGACAAAGAAATTAAAGGTTGTTGCATAGATATTTATCTATGAACTCCTAATTAATAGACTAGAAAAAGGACAAAACACTGACCATTAATATTCCATTACAATCTGTTTCTGTCCTATATGCTAAACTTTCTGTGTTAGTTTCCCAAGCCTGAGTTCAAGATCCAAGTCTTCTATTCCAGGCTTAACTCCAACCACAAACTCTGCAGACTGAAAAGTTAAACATCTATCATTCAAACATGGCTTGAGCAAGACAGGCAGTGAAGAAGAAATGGAAGCTGTCTTTGGTCTTTTATAATTTATGCCTTTGTCCCCACCACAATAATCATCATCAGTTTGCAATTTTTGGCCAAACATTGAATTATTTTGTCCCATAGACAAACTTGTTTCAACATAATCATTACAGCTATAACCTTTGAAAATTTGTTCCCTTGCCTTAGCTAGCCCTTGTTCAGAATCAGGAGATTCCATATGGTTATTCCCCCATCTAATTGAAGAAGAATATGAAGATATGTTTGGCTGAAAACAGTTTTCTTGTGTAGATGTAGTTGATGGCCAAGTAGAAGAGTTATCTCTGCTTGTTTTAACTGTATCATAAGTTAGAGTAATAGTGTTAGTAAAAAGTTAAGATAACAATCTAACTTGTAAGAGGATAAGTGAAGAGAGTGAAGACTTACAATGATTTTTGTGATGAGAATGAAGTTCTAATTCATTATGGTGGCTAAGACTTTGTTTGAGCTTAGCTCTATCTCTTCTATGGACATTCATGTGACCACCTAAAGCTTGAGCAGACCTAAACTCTCTTTTACAGAAGTGACATGAGTAAGATCTTGGAGGCCATATACATCCACCAAGTATCCTAGCTGCATCTTCTGCAAAAGCTTTTTCCTCCCAAGACTTGTTGTTGATGGTTCCAAATGATGGTACTACTTCATTGTGTGAGTGCAAGATTTGTTTCCTTTTCATCCACATCATATTTAGTGATTCCTCCATCTTGATATCAATAGAAATATTTAAACAAGTGTAGAGTGTGTTGAAAATACTTAACAATAATGAGATCTAGTTATGAGTGGTGGAAGAAGCTTTATATAATGAGAAAAATAGCTAGAAATGGAACTGAGTTAATTAACATAGTGGTGTCTATTTTTTAACTAGGGTTGCATTTGTATTTGCATGTCCTTGTAGTTCTATTTGAAAGCAACTTAAAAGAAAATATGAGAGAAGAGAGAAAGAAAAAAAGTAGCTGGAAAAGTGTTGTTATAAGGTAGCTTCTGTATCTTGCTTGCTTTTAGTACTACTGAACTGAACCTTTTCTGTTGTTTTTATTTGCTTGCTAAACAGGCCCTTAGGGGGGTCCCATTTATGAAACTGTTTTTGCATTTATAGAAGATTTGATTGATTCACCACGGTAAAGGAGATAAATAACGGTTATGACTGAGTGTGATAAAATACTATATATTAAACTGTTTATCTTAAGTTTCCACCAAACCTATATGGTATCTAATACTGTTAGTCTGTTACTACTGTCTGGTAGTGTAACTTAACTTCAACTATTTAGTATGTACCTAAAGTGTGTGCCATAATTTAACTCATTTCTATTGTACCAAAAACAAGTGTATAGCATTTCTATTCCACCACAGTAACTATTTTATTATAGTACGTAGAAAACGTATTTACTCTTCTTTCCTCTCATCATGCTTGCTTGCCAATTTTAAACCTAATAAATAACAATGCAAAAACTCAAAATGAAAATGAATGTACTAAAAGAAAAAAATTTGTCCGAAAATTGTCACAAAATGATTATACAAATATCGTCACTCTTTTATATATTAGGATTGAAGTTAAAGAAATATTAAAAAAGGAAAGGAACTACTGGAAGCATGTACTCCTGCTATTCTATTAACAAACTGCATTTTCTGATTCCACACCAAAAACAGCATGCACGTTACTTAATAAACGGATTGCCAAAAAAAAAAAGAAAGTATCAAGTTACTTTCAATTGTTGCTAACCAATTTTTAAATAATAATAATAATATAGTGAATAAATAAATGTATAAAAATGTAAATCAAAGAGTTGAAGTCATTCCTTTCTGTCGTCCATGAACAAAGGATATATTAAGTTTATGAAGTATGGCTATAGGGTGCCCTTTTATTGGATTATCTGAGCACCTTTTCCTTTTGCATGTTTTGCTCTAGAAACCCAAAATGAGAGGATCTTAAATCTCCATCAAAATCTCTTTTGCTAAGTGACTTCAATGTAAAAGCTTGACTTTGTTACATCACATGACATGGATCAAATCCCACCGTTAATAATATTTTTTCCATCTTCCATTTTTTTTATAAGTTCAATAAGTAAATGATCCTCCTAAATAATATACTAATATTTGATTTTAGTCCCCTAAAATATTCCTTAAGTTTTTGGTCCTTCCAAAATTTTCCATCCATGCATGCAAGTAGTCCCTACTTTTTAGTCAATACCTTCATATTTTGTAATGAAATTTTACAGAAATTGATAGAATATTATGACAATCTCTCCAAAAAAAAAAATTAGTATTTTTTAACAAAACATGAATTATATATAAATTTTTATAATTTTTTTTGCCAAAAAATTCATATTAAATTCATTTTATGTTGAAAAATTCTTTTTTTTTTTTGAAAATATTTTCATAATTTTCTACCAACTTATGGAAAATTTCATTAAAAAATATGAATGTTAGACATGAGTTGACTAAAAAGTAAGGACTAATTTTATGGAATGGAAATTTTGGAAGGACCAAAAGCCTAAAGAATATTTAGGGGGACTAGAATAAAATGTTGGTATATTTAGGGGGACCATTTACTTATTTAAGCATTTTTTTATTTAAGAAAAAAATGAGAAACTATGTTCACCTTCAAATCATTTTGAAAGTATACATCGATTTTTTTTGTATGTCGTCTCAATGTGTATTTTCTGACAAAGTAAAGTTTCTATGTGTCTGAATATATACTTAATTCTTAGATTATTAGTGGTTGTTTGGATTGATGGAACATAACGGAACAAAGTGGAAAGGAACACAACGGAATGGAGCGGAACAAATAGCAGCTCATTCCATCGTTTGAATTGTTGAAGGAATGAAATGAGTCATAAATTTTTTATTCCAGTTTTACCCTTCTTTAATTTAAAATACTATTATATAAAATTAAAGCATTTATATTCTATTAAAATGATCAGAAAACATATAACCATTGTACCCAAAAAAAACATATGATTATAAATATAATAACAAGTGGTTGAAGTTACATTTTTTGAAGCTATATTCGAATATAATAGAATGAAATGGAAAAAGCTAATGATCAATGACAATTAATTGTTGTTAATAACATGTATTAAAAAGTGCTGCAAGCTCTTAAAAAAAAATGCAGCAATCTATTTTTTTTTATATATATAAATGCAAGCAAGTAATTAACCACTACGAGAACTGTTGTGTTCTTACGATTGATAAATTTTATAATCATGACCAACACACCGCGTATCAATGGCGGAGTCAGGATTATTGCAAAGTTTGGATAAAAAAAATTGCAACACATTTATAGGTGTTTACATAAGAAATTGCAAGCAAATAATCAAAAAATCTAAAGAAATTGCTCAATTTATAAGGGTTTATACAAGAAATTCAGAGGAATTTACATAAGAAATTTCAAAAAATCTAGACCGGAGCCCGAGGTCGTCGGGCGGTGAAACCGCCACTGCCGCGTATGTTGAAGAAAAACAAGTTGTTGAAGTGAAGAATTGTTGTAATTTGCCTTCATATTTGTGATGCTGGAAACTCATAATCGTGGCACGATTTTTGAGTGGATCGTCACGATTTTCTTGGCAGAATGGATGGTTTCTGTTGGAGGAAAATTGTGGCACGATTTAGTACTGGTGTGACACGATTTCTAGATAAGGCCATTGTACTTTGTGTCGTACGCTTCTATCGTGACGCAATGTTCACTGGCGCGGCGCGATTTCGTTTGTTACTGTGTACTATATAAGTGTTTCTTTGCAGATTTTGAAGGAGAGTTTAAAGTGAGAGAAACTTGGATTACAAAGGAGGTAACTTTAGGGTTGAGTGTCTTTGTAGTGAGGTTTTCTTGGGTTGGGAAACATTGTAAACACCTTGGGTAGTGAGATTTCACCATTGGAATGATCAAAAGCTTCCTTTTGTGTTTTCTCTTAGGATTCATTGAGAGTGTGGGTGATATGAAAATGGGTAGAAATTAGGTCTTATTCTTTTGTGAGCTTTTAAGCTAATCTCTTGTAACTCATTTGTAACACTTTTATCTTAGTGGATTGGAGGGTTGCTCTCTCCCCCAGAGTAGGTCATATTGGACCGAACTGGGTTACCATCTTGGTGTGTTTGTTCTTTTCTTTCATTGCTTATCTTTATTGCTTTGATTATGCTTGTGGTGTTGCTCTACACTTAGATTTAGGTTTGTTTTTGTTGTTGTTGCTTGAAGACACTTTATCCATTGATTACCACTTCCTTTGCTCCACACATCTTTGTTATTCATTGGTGTGATTTTGTCCGAATACACAACAATTGGTGCCCACTGTGGGGCAAAGGCGTTATTGGCATAGTTGGTATCATGGGTTCAAAGTGCGACATCGAGAAGTTCACTAGAAGTAATGATTTCGGGTTGTGGAAGGTTAAGATGCAAACGGTTTTGACACAACAAAAGTGTGTAGAAGCATTGAAGGGTGAAGCGGCGATGCCGGCGAGTTTGACACAAGCGAAGAAGCGTGAGATGATAGACAAGGCCAAGAGTTACATTGTTTTATGTCTCGGAGATAAGGTCTTAAGGGATGTCGCGAGGGAAGCTACCGCGACGTCGATGTGGGCTAAGTTGGAGTCATTGTACATGACGAAATCGTTGGCTCATCGGCAACTCTTGAAACAACAACTCTATTCATTCAAGATGGTGGAGTCTAAATCAATCTCGGAGCAATTGGCGGAATTTAACAAAATTCTTGATGATTTGGCAAACATTGAAGTTAACATGGAAGATGAGGATAAGGCTTTGTTGTTACTTTGTTCATTGCCAAAGTCTTTTGAGCATTTCAAGGATACCATCCTTTATGGTAAGGAGGGCACCACTACTTTGGAGGAGGTCCAATCAGCTTTGAGAACCAAGGAATTGACCAAGTTTAAGGACTTGAAGGTTGATGAAGGTGGTGAAGGCTTGAATGTTGCAAGGGGAAGGAGTGAGCATAAAGGAAAAGGCAAGGGGAAGTCGAGGTCCAAGTCTAGGTCCAGGGGCTTTGACAAATCAAAGTATAAATGCTTTCTTTGTCATAAGCAAGGTCACTTCAAGAAGGATTGCCCGGATAAAGAGGGCAATGGTAGTCCTTCCATTCAAGTTGTGGTGGCATCCGATGAAGATGGTTATGAGAGTGCGGGTGCACCAGTGGTCACAAGTTGGGAACCGGAGAAGAGTTGGGTTTTGGACTCGGGATGCTCTTATCACATGTGTCCTAGGAAGGAATATTTTGAGACTTTGGCTTTAAAAGAATGAGGAGTTATTCGTCTAAAGATGTTTAATGGTCGTGAATTCCTTTTAAAGGATGTGAGGTTTGTTCCCGAACTTAAGCGAAATTTAATTTCCCTAAGCATGTTCGATAGTCTAGGTTATTGCACTAGAATTGAGCATGGGGTTTGTAAAATTTTGCATGTGGCATTGATTACGGTTAAAGGGTCTAAAATGAATGGTTTATACATTTTAGATGGTTCCATAGTAATTGGTAATGCATCGGTAGCTAGTGTTGTACCTCATAATAATTCCGAATTGTGGCATTTGAGATTGGGGCATGTTAGTGAAAGAGGTTTAGTTGAACTAGCTAAACAAGGTTTGCTAGGAAAAGATAAATTGGACAAGCTAGAATTTTGTGAGCATTACATACTAGGCAAGCAACATAGAGTAAAGTTTGGTAGTGGTATGCATCATTCTGGTAGGCATTTTGAGTATGTGCATTCGGACCTATGGGGTCCTTCCAAGACTCTTACTCATGGGGGATGTTCCTATTTTCTTTCCATCATTGATGATTATTCTAGGAGAGTGTGAGTCTTTGTTTTGAAAACCAAAAGTGACACCTTTGAGAAGTTTAAGGAATGGCACACTCTCATAGAAAATCAAATGGGAACTAAACTAAAAGGGTTAATAACTGACAATGGCCTGGAGTTTGTTTCAGAGCAATTTAATGAGTTTTGCAGGTTGAAAGGAATCAAGAGGCATAGAACCGTACTAAGAACACCGCAACAAAATGGTCTTGCTGAACGCATGAATAGGACCCTTTTGGAGCGTGTGAGGTGTATGCTTATAGGAGCTGGGTTACCTAAGAGTTTCTGGGGTGAAGCAGTGACAACTGCTCCTTATTTGATCAATAGATGTCCATCAACGGGAATAGACTTCAAGACACCTATGGAAGTATTGAGTGGGAAACCGGAAGATTACTCATCTTTGAAGGTTTTCGGAGCTTTGACATATGCACATATCAAGCAAGACAAGCTTGAGCCTAAAGCTTTGAAATGTGTCTTCATTGGTTATCCGGAAGGTGTGAAGGGTTACAAGTTGTGGAAATCGGAATCTAGTGGAGGATCAAAATTCTTGATTAGTAGGGATGTTACCTTTGATGAGACCTGTATGGGGATGAAGTATAAAGACCTAGAGACTTTAGTACCAGAAACAATGGTGGAGGAAACTCAGTTTGAGTTGGAGCTTCCAAATGAAGAGAAAGATGATGTAGAAGATGAAGCTTCAACATCGGATACAAGTGGAACTCAACTGGTAGTGGATTCTGATTATCTTCTTGCTAGAGATAGAGAAAGGAGGACCGTTACGGCACCTAGAAGATATGGTTATGCAGACTTGGTGTGTTTTGCTCTAAATGCGGCTGAAGATGTGTAACACTCGGAGCCTAGAAACTTCAAGGAGGCATTTGAGAGCAAAGAAAGCGAGTATTGGTTGAAGGTGGTAAATGAAGAGATGGATTCATTGGAAAAGAACCAAACTTGGAAACTTGTGAAGCTACCTAAACACCAAAGAGTAGTTAGATGCAAGTGGATCTTCAAGAAAAAGGAAGGTATTCCGGGAGTTGAGGGTCCTAGGTATAAAGCAAGACTTGTGGCCAAGGGTTTCACTCAAGTGGAGGGGATCGACTACAATGAGATCTTCTCACCGATGGTGAAACATTGTTCCATAAGGATACTTATGGCTATTGTGAATCAATTCAATCTTGAATTGGAACAAATGGATGTAAAGACCGCTTTCTTACACAGTGACCTTGAAGAGACAATCTACATGGAGCAACCGGAAGGTTTTGTGGAGGACAAGTCTAAGGTATGTCTTTTGAAGAAATCTTTGTATGGGTTGAAGTAAAGCCCTAGGCAATGGTATCGTCGGTTTGATGAATTTCTTTTGAAGACCGGTTTTGTGAGAAGCGGGTATGATTCTTGTGTGTACATGTTGAAGAGGGGTGAGAAAGTCATTCTCTACCTTCTTTTATATGTGGATGATATCTTGATGGCAAGCTCTAGCAAGGATGAGATTGTGAAGCTCAAAGAAAAGTTAAATGGTGAATTTGAGATGAAAGATCTTGGTCCGACAAAGAGAGTCCTTGGTATTGATATCTTGAGGAATCGTGACAAGGGTGAACTTTTCTTATCGCAGCTTAGTTATTTGAAGAAGGTGGTGGAGCGTTTTAGAATGTCAAACTCTAAAACCGTGAGCACCCCCTTGGGTCACCACACAAAGTTGTCCATAAAACAATGTCCTCAATCCGAGGATGAGAAGCAAGAGATGGAAAGTACTACATATGCAAGTCGGGTTGGAAGCATCATGTATGGGATGGTTTGTAGTAGGCCAGACTTAGCCTATGCAGTTAGCATTGTGAGTCGGTTTATGGCAAATTCGGGTATTGTGCATTGGCAAGTTTTGAAGTGGGTGTTGAGGTATTTGAATGGGTCTTTGAAGGGCGGTTTGAAGTACACAATAGCAGCTCAAGAGGAAGACGTTTTGGTAGGGTATGTAGATGCGGACTATGCGAGCAATGTGGACACAAGAAAATCCTTATCGGGTTTTGTGTTTACTCTTTATGGCACGACTATTAGTTGGAAGGCAAATCAACAATCTGTGGTGGCATTATCTACAACACAAGCGGAGTACATTGCCCTTGTTGAAGGAGTGAAAGAGGCCATATGGTTAAAAGGTATGATTGGTGAGTTAGGAATTACTCAAGAATGTGTGAAGATACATTGTGATAGCCAAAGTGCCATTCACTTAGCAAATCATCAAGTGTATCATGAGAGGACAAAGCACATTGACATTCGTTTGCACTTTGTTAGAGACATGATTGAATCAAAAGAGAATGTGGTGGAAAAAGTGGCATCGGAAGAGAATCCTGTGGATGTGTTTACCAAGTCATTACCGAGATCAAGGTTCAAGCATTGCTTGGACTTGATCAAGTTTGTTGAAGAGTAATTCCCTTTTGTAGAGAGCAACATGGTGGTTGATGGTTAAATTGACATCATCACCAATAAGAAGTCAAGGTGGATATTTGTTGTAATTTGCCTTCATATTTGTGATGCTGGAAACTCATAATCGTGGCACAATTTTTGAGTGGCGCGTCACGATTTTCTTGGCAGAATGGATGGTTTCTGCTGGAGGAAAATCGTGGCACGATTTAGTACTGGCGTGACGCGATTTCTGGATAAGGTTGTTGTACCTTGTGTCGTACGCTTCTATCGTGACGCGATGTTCACTGGCGCGGCGCAATTTCGTCTGTTAATGTGTACTATATAAGTGTTTCTTTGCAGATTTTGAAGGAGAGCTTGAAGTGAGAGAAACTTGGATTACAAAGGAGGTAACTTTAGGGTTGAGTGTCTTTGTAGTGAGATTCTCTTGGGTTGAGAAACATTGTAAACACCTTGGGTAGTGAGATTTCACCATTGGAAGGATCAAAAGCTTCCTTTTGTGTTTTCTCTTAGGATTCATTGAGAGTGTGGGTGATATGAAAATGGGTAGAAATTAAGTCTTGTTCTTTTGTGAGCTTTTAAGCTAATCTCTTGTAACTCATTTGTAACACTTTCATCTTAGTGGATTGGAGGGCTGCTCTCTCCCCCAGAGTAGGTCATATTGGACCGAACTGGGTTACCATCTTGGTGTGTTTGTTCCTTTCTTTCATTGCTTATCTTTATTGCTTTGATTATGTTTGTGGTGTTGCTCTACACTTAGATTTATGTCTGTTTTTGTTGTTGTTGCTTGGAAACACTTTATCCATTGATTACCACTTCTTTTGCTCCACACATCTTTGTTATTCATTGATGTGATTTTGTTCGAATACACAACAAGAATAGAGGGAACATAATTAGTTTAGTTTGCAAAATTAATTAACTGTGTATTCCATCTTATTCCGTCCAAATAAGAGGATAAGCAAAATGAATGTAAGTGATGGAATACATGCCATTCAGTTCTATTTCATTCCATTCTTTTAATGACTATTCAAACGATGAAATTTTAATTTATTCCATTCCATCCCAAGGAGGCCGGGAGGGTAATATGTGTGCTGACTTCTTAGCCGAGATTAGAACAAGATCTACAAGTCTATTGATTGTGCTTAATCCTCGAGAGCTTCACTTATTGCTTCTAGCAGACAGTATGTGTGTTGTTTATCATCGTGACCAGTAGTCTCTTTGTTTTTACTTTACCTTTTTCCTCATGTAACCAAAAAAAACCAGACACTCAACTTATTAAGAATGATTAAGTTTAATTTATATTCGGTGGTTGCGTTTTCAAACAAATTTTCTGTAACATCATACACAGCTAGTTGGTACTAAATAATTAATTACTTTTGTCAGCTTTCTTTTTTTTAAATTATTTAGTCGACTTTTGTGGGGAGAAGTATTATTGCAAAGGGCTTATTTAATTTAATTTGATTATTTGGTCTCTGACTATAAAACGTTAAAAATAATTAAATTCCAGCCCCACAAAGCCAGTGATTCAAATACATTATCACCTAATCCTTGTTCTTAAGCAATAATAATAATAAGTGGCTTGTACAAGTGAACAACGAAGAAAATATGTGTTTAGCTACCGTGGCTGAAGAAATTGGTCTACTTATGGAGTATTTTTATTATATTTTTATAAGGTACTTATGGAGTATTTGTTTATGTAATATTCCTGCACACATGGATTTGGAAGCCGATTAAGATACGACATAGTAATACCATTATCATTAATTATAAAATAGAATTTAACAGCCATGCATCTACGTAGTACGTACTATTATTTAATTTAAGTTCATATAATTGCATTATTATATTCTATTGTTTTCAGAACATTTATGCCCTATATAGTACACATGGAACAACTATATGATAAAACAAAATGATTAAAAATAATTTATACAATGCACCTGGTGCCAAATCAAGGACATCATCATAATCATGCTAAAAGGTATATTTCGAAGAGATAAGTACAGCGATCTGTATATCTAAACGGCAAGAAAAATGAAATCAATATGCATGGTTGAAAAAAAAATAGTATAATGAAAAGAGAATATACAAATCAATCATATCCGTTCAAAAAAAAACATAGACAAATAATTATGAAAAATGAAATAAGTTGTATATACTTGGACGTCAAGGTCATTGACCTGTGAAGAAGTAAATAATATATTAAAAAATTCTGCTGAAAATGCATTTAACTAAAATGAAAACTATTAACATCATTAACAATCGGAGAGAAATTTCTGATGAGAATGGAGCATTTTCTTATTTATTCAACTCAAATGAATTATTACACTGTGTATACTTTAACCATCTAACTAATTCAGTTAGAACTAACCAACTAATGCCAACTCATCAAGTGACTCATTGTTAGGAGGGAAGAAGAGACCTTAGCAAGGAGATTGTTTTAAATGACGCAAGACACATTTAGTTGTCTTGGAATGAGTGGAAAGCTAGCTATATCAGGGCGAGAAGAAGTCGGGTCTAATGTGTAATTTATATGAGCATTGCTATTTATGAGAGTTTTTATCAAGAATTTACCGAGAAAAGGTTTCAGCCAATTAAATTTGTTATTTGTCGAAAATCAAGGGAGGTAATGGTGTGTAATTAAGGAAAAATGTTAACAATTACACTTCTTGAAATTTTCTTGATACATTTTGTCACTGTATCTATCATTTCCCAATTTATACTATGTAAGTTAACAAATGTAAATCAACCAATATTGAATGAGTGTTTTTAGAAAATTATATGCACTAAAAGTTGGGTCTCACACTTTGAAAATAAGTTCCACTTAAAGGTGGTGGAACATGCATTAATTTCATCCAATAAAAGAGTGAGTGTTAAGAATAGAATGTCCCTCCCTAGCATTCCTCTAGTTGAAATTAAGAATTATTTAAATAAAAATTCTTCTAAAGATAGTGTCATACTCCCTCTGTCCCGGATTAACTGAGTCATTTGCTCATTTCACACATATTAAGAAAAATGTATAAATGAAGGAGAGAGAAAAATGGTTTTAGGTGTTCTTGTTATGTATTGGTGCATTCTCCACTATCATAAATGCAAAGTGCAATATATTGAATTTAGAGTGATGAAAGTGTATTAATTAGAGTTATAATTAGAAAAAAGTAATTACAATTGTATTAAAAAGTGAAATAGATCGGTTATTGTAGGACAATATTTTTTTACAAAAGACTCTGTTATTATGTGACAAAGGGAGTAGATTTCAAGAATCTTCTCTATACACTTCATTTGAAGTTCCGTTAATATCTTCACCATCGTCATCCGTTAGTAATATTTTTAACTCATCACTTGATGTAACTCTTGAAATTGCAACATATAGCTACAAATGCAAGAAAATTGATGTTGGAAGATATATTCTCACATGCATAAGCGATTGTCCCTGACTTATTAATAGTCATTGCAAATGGAACAACTAAAGGAAATTATTTTGTCTTCTCTGAAACCTGAAAGAAATTATAGCTTCAAACGTCAAAGATGGTCTAGATACGTTTGAAAATCTTATCATCAAATATTACTTCTTGACATCACACTTCCTTTAACGATATAACTTCCCATCTTTTGTAATAATTAGTCGAGTTTCATTGCACAACAACGACGCTCCTACTTGAGTCTCAAAGCTTTGAGATCGTCATTCAGAGCTAAAAGAACCCACCAACATCTATTTGCAAAAACAAAAAACGAATCAAATCAATGCTAAATAAACTAAAAGATTAATGCAATTTGAAACTCATAAGTTTGCACAATTAAATGGGTTTAATTGTGTGAAGCACTTAGAAGAAACTATTAAAAAAAAATGCAATCAAAGAGTGATGACTTCATTGAAAAAAGAGATATAAGTTCATCTTATTGAAAAAAGATTCAACCAACAACAAATCTCAGAGAACCCCAAGACATGAAAAGCAAAAGACCTAAAATTAAATCCTAACCTCAATTACCTTTAACATCAACATTGCAAATAATACCAAAAAAAAAACCATAAAGTCGATTGTAGGAAAGCACAACAAACCTCTTGTTATCAACTCAAAAAACATTTTGGAATGTATTGATGGAGTAGTGGTGGTTTCACTCTAATTATTTGATACATTTTGGAATTGGAATATCAATGACCATTAACAATTATCACAAATAAATGCATTGTCAAAAAGATCTGTGGGATAAAAGTGAGCGGAAAAAATTGAAATGAGGTGACTAAACTGAAGGTTAAAATAGATATTTTATCCTAGTAGGGTTTACATTAAGGTTTGCACACTATCTTCAAAGTTCAAATTTATAATAGGTGACTAAACTTTGACTTTTGTGTGTGAATTTATAATAATTTTGTCGTTCTAAAAAAAACAAGTGAAATGCTGTGAACTTCTACTATAACCATCATCAACGGTTGTTTATTTTTTTGTGACAAAAGGAATCGGTAATAGTTTATGAATAGATTTTATTTTTAAATATAGATTTAATAAAATCAAATAAGCTTAACTAACATTCATAATCCGTATATATATATATATATATATATATATATATATATATATATTTTTGTTAATTAAGTTTATAAACTGCACTATATACTAGTAATGTTGTTAACACGTATTTTAGCATGCTCTGAAGACTACCACTTTAGCCGTAACAATCTACAGTTTGTAGACAAGCATAAAATAGTTTACAAGTACAACTAGTAATAATATACATAATTAATTTAGTATGCCGACCCAATTGCACAATAATATAGTACAACTACAGACTACTCTGCAGACTGACTACTACTGTCCAAGAAAATGAAAAGTCAAGCGATGTATGCATGCGTTCGACATTTATTGGATGTGATATTAAAATATGACACTAATTTTGTTCACAGCATTCCCTCAATTTTGAGATATTAAACGGGTTCTACATGGATATATCATTTTTTTATAATTTTTTAATAATAGTACTTAATAGGTACTCAACAACTCTAATGGAGATCCTCTAACAAAAGGTCTATCTGGATCCTACCAATAATATTAAAAAGTCAAGGTAAATTGCAATTGAAAAACAATAGTACAATGCCAATGATTATTTTAAGCAAAAGTAATGTGGGGTCCACTTAAGCATTGAAGTCTTAAGTGAGACCCTGGGTCCTAAAAGACCCTCAAAAATAAATTCCACATTGGGGGTACCTATTAGGTACCATGTCTTAAATGGTGAAGACCTCACCAATGTTGATGCTCTTAGTAGTTTTTTATATAAGTCTTTGACAATTACTCTTCTCGCTTTTATATTTGTTCCAAATCACTTTAAAAATATCAAAATATATTTGAAGGACAGTTATCTGTCATTTGCATTCGTTATAAATGACATTAATGAACGTAGTTAATTACCGTTGAAATAATTTAGTATTTTGGTGTTTTTTTGGAGTAAAAATAAAAGTGAGAGAAGTAATAACTTAAGTTTTTTTATGAACTAGTCTAAAAGACCAAAGTCCTCTTCATAATGGGCCCAAACATATTGATTGAGTCACATTAAGTCTATGTTTGTTGTTTGAAAATTGGTCTTCTCCCATAAAAAATTGCTCAGTCCCAACCAAACTTTTCAAAATATCTCTCGTGACTTAAGCCATGCAGGTGTTATACTCAGCGTGACTCAAGTCACCTTCGGTTCTCACCTTCCTCCTTCTTTCTTCTTTGTTATGTCGATACAATAGAAAAATACAAATCAAAGTTAATTAATGCCATAACATTAGCTAACCCGTAATTTGTTGGAACCGAGTTCCAAAATCTGCAATTGATGAAAATGTTCAATCTCTTCAATTTTGGTAACTTCATTTTTCGATACGTAAAGCTCCTTAAATGTGTTATAAACCCTAAAGACACCGTGTAACGAAGCGATTTCGTTGAAAGAAACATCAAATATCAAAAGCTTCTTAAATATGCTAACATCAGGAATATTCTTTAATTGATTATCACGCAGCACCAATTCCTGAATCATCAAAATAAAATAAAAATAAAAAAATCACATTTCATTTCAGCAATTCAAACGCATCCAAACAGAACCTAAGAGAAGAGAGAAGGAAAGTACCTTGAGAGAGGAGAGGGTGTTCCAGGAAGAGAGAGGAACGCAGAAGAAAGAAGGAGGAAGCTGAGAAACCGAGCGTGACTTAAGTCACGCATGTGTATTTTGGGAAGTTTGGTTGGGAGTAAGCGATTTTTAATGAGAGAAGAGCAATTTTTTAGGTGTTTTGACGCCCCAAACGTGAGTTTGGCTTTCCAAATGCGATTTCTCAATTTCATTTTATGTTTGTACAACATTAAACGTGAGTCTTTAAATCATGTTTTTATCTCCCAAACTTGCGTTCCCTCAAAGCTAGAAATAAGAGCTTTTGCGGCAACCTAAAACACTTGATATTTAGTAACAAATGTATTTTCTTCAATTACCCATGACTTCTTTACCGTTTTCCCTAATTACCCATGAATTCTTTCTCAGTTTTTAGTTTCCTCCATTCCAATAAATTGAACATAGTGATGATTTTGTCATTCCTCATTTTTATTCTTCTCTACCTTGTTTCAAGCAACATGCAAACTTACACCACTCTCTTTCTCTATGTTAAAGAAGTTGGAATTAGGCTCTTTTTTGGTCAAAAGAATTGGGCTCTTAAAGCCCATCAATTATCAAATGATAAAAATGGAATAAAATAAATATTTGCTAATTTTTTATTTTACCGAATTTTTCTTTTGTTTTTTGACGGATTCTTTTTGAAAAAACGTTCTATAGAAGAAAAAGAAAATTGTTTTTAATATTTCTTAGGAGACGTTGTATAGAATTTGTTAAGTAATCAACATATTCGGCTTTGGGGAAGTGCAAGGTGCTCAACCCAGACCGGGCCTCCAAATGCTACGGGCTTCAAACAAAAAATAAAAAATGTAACATCCAAAATTAGGCATAGAAATTTCAATGAATTTTCTTTGCTTTTTTTGTTTTTTTATGCGGAAAGAATCAAAAAGGGACTTTAAGTCTCTTTAAAAGATTTCATTGAAAAGTTTACAACTTTAAAAGAAAAATGAACTTTTACAATAATATATGACATTAAAGTCCTAAAAATCTAGACCCTTGATATGGTCCGGCTCCGGCTGAAACATTGACGACTAACAAGCAACAATTACTCTTCAGTCCCTCAATGTACACTTCTATACCTGAAAACGTCACCCCAAAAACATAGTGAGTAAAACTCAGTAACATAGAATTTCCCCACTTGAAAACCTCTCTAGGTTGTGTTTAGAATTGATTGGATTGAGATGATTGAAAGATTTTAAGTTTTTAGATAATGATTTTGAATTGATATTCATAGGTATGAGTTATTTCCTCAATTTACTAATTCATACTAAATTAAACCTAGAATTAATTGAAGGTAGGAAGTTTTTATATGTTTTAACTGAGAGAAGGAAATTTTTGAAGAGGAACTAGAGATGCTGAAAGTTACTCTTTAAAACAGTTCTGATGCGTGATTTTTTTATAATTTATTGGCTTTGAATTTTAATATGGGACGAATTGCATCATGTTCATATTTAAGTTGACTACCTTCAGTAAAATATACAAAAATTTCAGAAGTTATATGACTGTCCTTTTACGGTTTGTCTGCAATAGTCCTACGTTGATCAGTCTGACTGTCGAATTTTTCCTGAATTGATTACTTTGAATTTTGATTTGGGACCAATTGCATTGTCTTTGATTATGAACCGGCTATTCCTAAAAAAATCTACGAAATTATTTGAATTTACCCCCACTTAAATAAATAAAAAAATGTTATATCATTTTCTTTTTTGGTACACGTTTCAGTTTTTTTCTATACCCTAGTTCTCCTTTTTATACATAAATTTGATCATATCAAACCACCCGTAATTTGTATAATCATTTAATCAGTCAATTTGAAAAACTATTTCATTGAAAGAATCACAACAATCATTTTTTTCTTCGCATAAACCATCAATTTTACCCTTTTTCCACAACAGAGGAGTGACAAATCCAAACGACACCGTTAGATAAATTTCACCCCTTTCCCTTAATTTTTTTTAATTCCTTTCATATTTAGAAGTTCTTCTGATTCTGATTTTTTTTAATGAAGTTTAGCTACACAAAAAAATTACGTTTTATTTTACTAGAGGCCTATTTTAAAAAGAGAGTTGAGCCTCCTATTTCACAGGAACGGCCCTGGTAATCAATATTAATACAACAAAGGTTTTTAATTTCGTAAATAGATAGTAATACCATTTTGGTAATTATACATTCAAAATCAACTTTAATTCAAAATTAACATGACTTTATAAGAATTACTTAAGTGCATACAAACATAAATCAATTCACATCGAACTCATTTTTAATAAAGATCAATTCTCGCCGCCGTCAAACCAAACACACACTAAGATCCGATCCAATAAAGTCTTGGATCCACCTAATAACTTCAATGACTAGCTTTGGATTTCCCAGTTGCGTAACACCTCAATGAATTCTAATTGACACTGAAGCCTGAAATCCTTCATTGATGGAGCGTCGATCATGACGGGCTCTCATTAACTCACAACGACTCATCATTGTCCACGTCTATAAAAGATATCTTTAACGGCCAACATAACGCATACAATTTTTATTATTTCAGTATCACCTTGATTTTTGCTCTCATCATTATGATCACTCCAAATCAATTTTGTACCCAAAATGTTATATTAGTTAAAAGTATATTAAAGATTAAGAGGAAAAAAAACTTTGTGCACTTTGTAACTCTTTTTTGGGTAAACATGTACTAGGTTTTTAATCAACCATGCAATGTAGTTTGTTTTATTTATTAACTAGACACTAACCCGTGCGATGCACGGATTTTTATAGAGTTTCATATATAAAATATTAAATTGGCTATATTATTAATCTTAGAGTTACATTTAAACTCAGAAACAATCAAACTAAGTGACAATTAAGAGTGATTGACATGCACAATCTCAAAGAAGCAAATTAACAATGTTTAATTTGCATCAACAAAAATGAATATGGAAATCAACAAAAATGAATATGGAGTCAAAATCATTACTTTGCCAAAAACAAAGTAATATTATAGTCTACTATAATGATTTTTGCAAATAAAGAGTCAGAACAAAAACTTCATGTAATATAATATAGGAGAAATAAAGAGGCCGACAAAATTACATGAAAAAATGAAGTTTCTAATGAAAAAATTATCATATGGATGAGTCAAATTATCTACAATTTTAAAGATGCAACTTTAATATCGTAACACGTCGTTAGCGACCAAAAAAAAAAATAATAATAAAAAAGAACTACTATCAATAAAAGTACCGCTAATAATAAAAAATAGCTGTTATGAGAGAGGAAACCGTTAGGGCGGTTGGGGCTTTAAAAAAAATGTTTTAGTCATGTATTTCATTTTTGGAAGCAACAATATTTCAACAAAAATAGAAGTGGCATAGTGGTTATAGTTGTAAATTGTAAGCATATGGTACCCGGTTCGATTCCTTGCAAACTCTTTTTTTCATAAAAATTACTCAGAACCACTAAAAAGGCGGGATCAGATTAGGGCAAACTTCTGAACACCAGCTAAAAGTAAGGAACTTGTATACATTCGTTTTAGGGGAAACTTTTATACATTTTTATACGCTATACAAATTATATTCGTAGAATTTGTGACAGTTTTTAGATAACTTTTTCTCACACTCACGTTATATTCTTTTTTCTTTTTCCTCTCTTCTTTGTTTTGACCAATGAAAAGAAGAAGAAAAAAGTTGTCACAAAAGTTATCTCAAATAATTGTTCAAATATCACAGTTCTTCTAAAAAGTGAAAAGTAATTATTTGTCAACTTCATGTTCTTTTTTTATGTATCATTTTCTTGTTTTCACGTCATTTTCTCCAAACAAGTCACCGGAGAATGTTGTTGGAAGATATCATTTATATGGTAATGATCATTTTGGTCTCTAACGAGTAATCACAATAATCTTTCAATGTATCAAAATTTTAAGATAGTCTTTAATTGTGCACTATGCCAGTCAAAATAGTGTCTTACGTGAAAATGTTTCATTAATATTGTCATATTAGTCTCTCGATATACTTATTTGTCATCATATCAGTTCTTATAAGTACTTATTTACCATCATATCAGTTCATATATAAAAAGAATTAATATCATCATTAAGAGACTATTTTAACATCATGAACTATTTTAATTAACAAAATGCACAATCAAGAATTATTTTGAAATTTCAATACACTGAGAGACTATTCTGATTATTCATTATACATTCAAGAATCAAAGTGAATATCAACTCTATAATTTATACACCGAACATTTGTTTGTTACAAATCAATTAACTAAATTAATTTTTTATATCTTCTAAATAAAAATAAAAATAAAAATAATTATGATATAATAATTCTAATTAATTACAAATTGGATAAATGTATGTAACTAAAAAATTACTAAAAATTAGTGTTTTTTAATATCTTCGACATAATAAACAATTATAATACACCAATTATAATTTTTTTACACTTTATTATCTTCACGTTATGCTCTAAGAAAAAAAAAACTCTCTAAACTCTATAACTTTTCCTCACCGTTGTAGCTTTCCCTCACCAATCCAAACTTTGATTCTTGATGTAGGCTTTCCAGGTGGTGGCGTGAAGAGGCTCCTCCTCCGCGCCACCTCCTCCCTTAGGGGTGGTTTTGCTTTCCGTTCCTCTGACAACCTCCCTTTTCTGTTTCTCCGCCGTCGTCCTTGCCGATGTGCTCTTAACGGAGCGTCGCCGGTGACTTTGGTGGTGATAGTTTGGGCCGGTTCCGGTTCGTTTCCTGGTGGTGGTTAGCGGATTTCTCGGCGGCGAGTCGGTAGCTGATTCAGGTGCTTCAGATCTGGTTTGGCACCTCTCGTCTTCACCTTGCAAGGCCTCTGATTTCTGGTCTCTTTCAGATCTGTTAAGATCTGCAGATTTTCTGGTTTTTGTTTCGCTTCCACTGCGTCTGTGGATTTGGCGGCTGCTTCTGTTAGTTATTTTTATTTCTTTGTTGTTTTTTGTTTTTGCTGGTTGTTGTGTTTTGTTGTTGTTAGACCGAGAGGCATCATATTTGGCATTTTGCAGTAGTTTGTTTCGTAAACCCGAAGGGGTCTGGTTGTGTATGATTTAAAAACCCGAAAGGGTCTGGTTTGTTTAACCCGAAAGGGTCTAGTTACGTGACGTATTGGACTCATCCCTCGATCTGAGTTCTTACGCGTTGTATTGCTCGAAAGAGCTTCTATATGCTTGTTGTTTTCAGGGAGCTGGTGGCACTTGGATTTTGTTACCGTGTTGACGGTCGATCCATTCGCCATGTTTACACTCTAGCCGTTCTACACAGATGTTCACTTTTCATATTATTTTTTTGTAACTTGGTTTCGCGCCCGTACGCGGGTTCGCTGGGTTGCGCATGTGATTAGTGAATTTTTGTTAGGATAGATTATAGTTGATCCATTTGGACTGTTTTTTCACATTGTATTCCTCATTTGGTTATTCTTGGGTTAGGTTTAATGTCCCCCAGTCTGTAAAATTGTTGGAGTAAAAAAAAAAATCACGTTATTTTTCTCAAAATGAGTTAATAAAGAGTGACGGTGGGGATCCCCGTGAGCTTAACTCAATTGGTAGTGATATTGCATATTTACATGCAGGGGTCGGGGTTCGAACCCCGGACACCCCACTTCTCCACATTTAAATGTGCGAGCTCTAGCCACTAGACTACTTGACCAAAAAGAAAGAGTGACGTTGGGCAAACAATTTATACATCAGACAACTACTTATCACTGACCAATTATTTAAATTATGTTTTTTATATCTTCTAAATAAAAATAAGAATAATTATAATTTATAATAAAAACCATACATGGGAAAATGTCTATCCCTAAAGAATCATTTAAAATAATAACCCAGACACCGCAAAAAAAATCATTTAAAATAGTGTTTTTTTTATTATTATATGTGACATAAAAAAGAAAACAATTATAATAAATTGATTATATGTTTTACACACTTCATTGTTTTCACATTGTTTATATCTAAACAAGTCACTAAATAATGTCGTCAAAGCGTACAATTCATATATGAGACAATTGTTTATCACTAATAAATTTAATTATTTTTTTAATATCTTCCAGACAAAAATAAGAATAATTATAATATATAATCATAATTTATGATAAAAAAAACCATATATAGGACAAATGTTGTGACTAAATAATTAGTTGAAATTAGTATTTTTTTAATATCATCGACATAAAAAATGAGAACAATTATACTATACTAAGTAAAAATATAATGAGAATAATTATAATAGACTAACTATAATTTTTCACATTTCAATTGTTCATAATTTTATTAGATGAGTCGCTAAAAAGTTGTTGTCACGTACCATTCATACTTAGCATAATGTAAATTATTTATCACTAATCAATTATTTTGGTGAGTTGGTTAGCTCAGCTGATTTTAGTTAAGGGAGAAAAAAACTGATCTAATAACTAATTACTAACATCGAAAGTTTCAAAAACAAAGAAAAAAACTAATCAACAAGTTAAATTTAGTATATATAATTTTTTGAAAGAATTTTTTTATATATTTGAAACCTTTTAAAAAAATAAGAATAATTACAATATACTAATTAGAGTTTATTATAAAAATTATACATAAAACAAATGTTTATAATTATTCAATTAGTTAAATTTAGTATTTTTATATATTCTAAATTAAATTGACAACAAATATAATATATTAAAAATAAGAATAATTATAATATACTAATCAAAATTTATTATAAAAACTATACACAACAAATATTTGTAATTAATCAATTAGTTAAATTTAGTATTATTGTATATTCTAAATTAAATTGAGAATAGGTATAATATATTAATTTGAGTCTAATACAGAGTTAAGAAAATTAGTTGTCATTAAATTCACATGACCATTTTACTTTACTTTTAAATTGGGACACGTAGTGTCCCTTTTTGCACAAATTGCACTACATTTTCAACTATTATGCATTAAGAAAAATAATGTTCCACTTGTATGTTTTATCCAAAGTATTCATTAATCAAATTGAATATTTTAATATTGTTTTACACAAGTCAATATTTGTCAATGATACGCAATGAAATTATGAGATGCAGGGGACATAAGTCGTATACGATGTCAAAACATCAAAAATGTCGAATGTAATGTCCAGACATCGTAACAACACAAATACTTTAACACAATTAACCAATGAACAATAATAAAGTAAAGTGCGGGGAAGGAAGAACACATGATATTTGTTAACCCAGTTCGGTGCAACGTCACCTACATCTGTGGGCTACCAAGCCAGGAAGGAAATCCACTATAATAGTATTGGTTTGAAGCGTGCATAAAAACCTCCGGTCTACTAGATTCGCACCTAATCACTACTCCGTGTAATCTTTATCTAAGACACACTTAGATATGAGACCTCCCTCTCACTTCCTCTCAATCACAATCCCAGTGATCGACTCAACAGTAATAACAGAAATGGAGACACACTCCTAGACAATATAATCCACTCTTACTTACAAGCTTATGAGTGATTCAAAGTTTACAACTCAACTAACAGTTCAGCTCCCAACTCTAGAATCGACGTGATAGAAGAGTGACTCACAAATAACAAGGACATACTAAAATCCTAAAAGACATTTTTGTGAATGACAACTTCAGTGATAAATTAGGTCTTGAGTCTTCCTTTATATAGCCTGAATGCAGAATGAGTTTTTTCTTCACAGGCTAAACAATCAGTAGACCAAATATATAGTCTTCACAATATTCTAGGAGCAAATATATTATTTCCTCAAATGTCATGACATCCATTTTAAGAAACACGGTAATGCATAAACCGACCTCTGCAGCTTCTAGAATCACACGCTTCTTGGACAGCAATCCACGTGAATTATATCTTCAATGATCTCACATTTAAAACAAATCTGCCAAGAATGCGAAACAAGACACGCTGTGATGTCGTACCAACATGTCAAGACATCTTGCTAGAACACTCGTTTTAACAAAATGCGGCCAACTATAGTCTACAAACCTAACAACATTTGTTGATGTCTCATGAACGTGTGGCCATACGTTCACGTACATATATTAAGGCCGAAATCTAAAATTTGCTCAAATTACAAGGATGAAAAAACATAAATAACCACTAAAAAATGTGAAAAGGACAAATTTGCCAATGACCAAAATTGAAATCCAGAAAAGGGAAAATCCATTCTCCAATTCTTCATCTTTAGGGTCCGTTTGTTTTAGATTTTAAAAAAAATAGATTTTTCTTTATATTTTTAAAAATGGATTTTTTTGGAAATTTACTCAAAAATAGTATAAATTATGTCAAACTCATTTGGTATAAGTTAAAAAAGAGATTTTGACATTCAATAACTTTAATATTCATTGTTCGAGATTTTACATAGTAAAAATCACATATTTCGAAAATGATTTTTATGAAAAGCTATTTGAAATAGCTTTTTTTTTTAGACATTTTTTCAAAATTTTAGTATCCAAAAAATTATAACAAAATGATGAAATACCTAGAATGACATTTTAAGATAAGCTATTCAAAGAAATTTTTCTTTTGAAGCTTTCCTTGAAAATTTCTTTGTTAAAAAAGTTATAACAAAAACATATTACACTATAAAAATCTATTTTTAAAAAATCTATAACAAACAAGCCCTTAACCTTGCGACCACCACCACTGGAGAACTTACAAACCCCAAAAACATTTCAATCCAAACAAATAATTTTTTATCCACCTTTATCTTGTTTTGGTTCGGATGTAGTTGATCCATTTTTTTGACTCAACCGCACAGTTTGGTTCAGTTTGCAGTTTTTATTTTACAAACCAAGTCAAACCGAACCAAACCACAACATAATTGAAACACTAATTAAACTTTTATCACCCAACCAACTACTCATAAAAATTGAATGGAAAATTTTATAAAATGACATGTTTTTCCTCTCTTTTTGTTTTTGGTTTATTTTTGGACTAAGACATGTTTTCTCTCTTGTTTAATTTCTCATATGCTTTTGATTTTAAAAATGTATTTATGTTCTTTAATTTAATTCTACTTGCATTTTTGCATATATGTTTATGTTAGATATATCTTTTGTTTAGTATTTTGCATTTCTTATTGAAGAGGGTTTCTTTTTAGTTCATGTTTTTTATTTCGTCGTTGTTGATGAAAACATTGTTGGATTAAAATGAAATTGTAATGTCAGATCAAATTTCAAACATTGTTGGAGAAAAAAGTTGTTTTTAACTTGATTTTAATGTTGGAAACAAAAAATTGTATCGTCTCCCAAAAAACCGAACCAACCCAAACCACGTTAGTTTGAGTTGGTTGGGTTTTTATTTTCATAGGCAACCAAAGTAAAGTGCATACTTTTTTATCTTGCGGTTCATATGACTTTTAACATCAAAATTGAACCAAGCCGCACTCTGAACACCCTTAATATTATTGGTTATAGTGGTTGTGATTCACTTTGATAAAGATTTTCTAACAATTTTTTGGTTATAGCGGTTGTGACACATTTTAATTAATTAAATATACTATTTATTCCAATTTTAAGGAAGTCCGTGAAGGGGTGCTATTTACACCAAAGTAGTTGTCTTGTTCTTTATTCGGAACAACGACCAATTTAGGGGAATTAGATGTGTGCCACTTTGAAACTTCTCGTGGTTGCTCATACTCAACAATATGAGGGGTTACAACCTATGTAAATGGAAAAGTTATTTAAAATATGCTCAGATGAAATCTCATATCCGGTTACTTCGGAACTTGGGGAAGATAAATTACCAATAAAAATTATCCTTTCAGCTACTTTAGGCGAAGTACCAGATCCAAGGATGATGATCCTCCTCCTATTAGGGTACAGCGAACCCTTCTTTTTTCGAGAGAAAACGAGACATGAGAAGACAAGAGTTTAAAGAAACTAGGCAATTAAGATTTAAGGGAATGTCACAAATACCTTATATTCCGATTCTAACCTAGCCGAAGAAGCTGGTGCTTCAGCTGGCCTCTTCTTTAAGGATGCAAGAGTGGTAGGGTATATGATGTAAGCAATTTGAACACCACTAGATATAGTATATCTTATATATGAAGAAGAGGAATTTCATCTTTTTCATCTTCATCCATCATGTTGGACACTTGCACTTTGCCCTAATCGCGATGGACACAACCTCGACTAGCATCAACAGCTGCTCGGCTACGTGTATTGGGTTTGGAAACAACGGGAGAGGCTACCTTGGAAAGTCTAACTTGTTTGTAGGCTTTCTTACCAGTGGTTGCTCTCCGAGAGTAGAGCTTCTCGAACTAAGAAAATAGCTGATCGCGAACTGAATGTCACCCGTTCACGAAGGTGTTGGATTCCCTAGGGCAACCCAAACGAGAAAGATGATCTATGGAATCATGGTCCAAGAGAGTCTATGAGATAACTAGGACGAATGAATCATACCCAAGGGGCACATGATTTACAAGGCCAAACTGTCGGGCCACAATGCAGGGATTTGTTGTTCCTAAAGAGTTAGGTTTCAAGCAACACAGTAGATCATTGGATGTTAAAAATTTCCCCAATTGTCTTGCGCGAGGACTCTATCTGATGGAGAATAGTTGTGGAATGAATATTGGACCATACAGAAATTTTGTTTCAGGAGAATATCGGATCCCAATTGATGGGATTAGTAAGATATTTTACAAAACTATCCTCATTAATCGTATGAGAAAAATAAATTAAAGAATCGAAAGAAGAAAGATTAATAAATAGTTAAAAGTATAATAAGAAAAGTAAAATTAACGATTTATTGATATTGTAAACGACTTATAATTTTGGATAATTTTTTCCAAAAACAAATAATTTGGTATTGAGGGAGTACATAGATGAGTGTTAATCAATCAATTATGCTCGGTTAACGAGCTCCACCAAATAACAAATTAATTAGAATAATTTGAATTTGATTATTGAGTGGAACAATTCTTTATTAAATTTTACTTATATTTTTGCCGGACTTTAGATTTTCACACATCCCTTTCTTGAAAATCAAAAAGTTAACAAAAAAAAAAGTTTCGAAGAATGTTAAGAACATTCTCTTTTCCCTTAAAAAAAACAACATTCTTTTTTAAAAACTTACTCTTTTATTAGTCGAAATTAAACATGAATTGTGGAAGGTTTGAATGATTGTCGAAGGTTTGCGTGTGACTTCCAAGTCGTGTCGTGCCGTGCGTGGTGGTCTCACTGGACTGGAGATCTAACACTTATTAGGTGGTAGCAGTCAGTCAGCCAATGAATTGTCACCAAGTATCACCATTACTGGTCCCATTCTCATACCTTTCTTTCCTTGGTTGGACCACCCACCTTATTTTATTGGCCACTAAACTCTAAACACATATCTTTTGACGTTAATTCATCCAATCAAAGACAATCCCAGTTTGAGTACATCAATTTTATCTTTTTAATTTGAAAATAATTTTAAAATGCAAGCCATGAGTGATGATATTTCAAAATTCAAACGCCAACCGAAGCTCTATATGTACATGTACTTTCATGGTTGTTGAAAATTCTTTCAACTACTAATCAGCATTTTTTTGGGTGAAATTAGAAATCATGTATTAAACCATCCACGATAATATATCAATTGTTGTCATTGAAAAAACTAATGTTGGTAAAATAAAATAACATTAAAAATAAAATAATGATATTTGAAAACCAACATTGTTCAACACAAAAAATAAATATCTGTGTCAATTAACTATTTGGTTCACTTTTCATCCTTTAATTTTCAGAGTTTTGCACACATATACCTAAATTTAACCCCCAAATTAATTTGCATTTTAAGATTTGTCTATAGCGCTGTGGAAATTAAAAAGGTAGGCTGACCTAATGTATATTGACATTTGGACATGATGGGTGTTGTAAATATTAAAAAAGTAGGCTAAATGACCAAATATAATTTGAAATTTGGACATGATTAGGACCACTGATACTACAAAGCACTTCCATCTGTTAGATATATAAACCCTCTATTCTAAGTGGTAGACATAAAGCCATTAACTTATTCAATATCATAAATAAATAAAATTTGAGACAAAACAAACAAACTTTTCATGTACTGTATATGTATGAAATGTCATACCAACATTGGACACATGACCATAATGTTCCATAAATAAAAAGTGTACCCTACAAGGACCCAACAAAATTGTGCAATTCTCTTCTCACCATAGACTGTGTTGGAACGTGCAAGGTTCTCCTTTATATGCACCAAATTTAAACGGCCAATGATGACTCAGGATCATTTTAAGGATTTTGCAACACAAAAATAAACCAGAAAAAATATTAAAAAATAAAATTTAAAAAAAAAAAAAAGAGAAAGTGGAAAAAATATCTCTGAGAAATGCAGAATTTACCTAATTCTGCAGATGGAATATTCTGATCATAGACCCTTTTTCTCCATTCTTAATCTTCATCAACGTAATCATCTTGTTCATAATTTTCATCTGGGTCATTGTTATTTTCATTCTTTTACGTTAAAGTTTATACCTTTTTGTTTTTCTTTTTGTGGAATTTTTGTAGCAAAATTTTGATGTTTTGTTTCATTGCAGAGGCAGAGGAGGTTCCAATAAGCAATATCATAACTTGTGTGCAAATAGGAGTAGCAAAATCGTTGTCATAGTCGTCGTCGTCATCATCATCGTATAATAAAGCAAAACAAAAAGGAAAGAATTAATATTTGATTGTTGCCAAGGTACGATGTAAGATGCTTGTTGCTTGAAGAATTTTGTTTTTCTGTTAGTTTTCCGTGATTGTTGGAAATTTAGTTGTGTTTCTCTCTCTCTCATGCCCCCTGCAAATAATCATTATCTTATTATATTTACTTTTTTTTTTTTTTTCCATTTTAAGTGTTAGTTTTTTATGGCGAAATTTAATAACTTGTTGAGTTTTATGTGATGTTTAATAAATGGATTTTTTCTTCTTCTTGTTTTGGCATGTATACCTTGAATTGATTAGTTTAACTTGATTCTGTTCACATTCTGTAAATCCCAGGTTTTGCTGGAATTTATGTTCATTTATTTTTATTTAATCAACAAGCCAAAAATATTTTCTTATTTTTTGACTTTGGTCAAAATTAAATTGACTTGTTTTGAAGTACAATTTAAGTGATTAGAGCAGAAAACAATCTATACATTGATCTGACTTATTAAAAAAATTGGTGTTTAGTGCTGAAGATTTTTAGAAGATAAAACAATAAACAATGTAAAATCTCAGGCTATTTTTGAAATAAAAGACATGTAATACTTATTATAAATATTAAGATCCAAACATTCATTTATGGTTCAAAACTTCATGTGAAGAGAAAAAGCACTCTCAAGGTAGCAGGGATCATAACAAATTGAAATTATAAAACAAAGTAATATGATAATAATTTTTTGTTTTGTAAGGACACCCTTTCACTTTATAGTTGAGCCATTTTGAGATACAATAGGTCCAATATTGAAGAGAGTATTTCAATGTTTTATATACATATATAACCACTACATAGATTTAAATGATTGACTAAAGGTATCTGAGTTTGTTATACCAAAAACAAAAGGTATCTGAGTTTGGCTTGTTGTGGCTAGTAGTTTAGATATTTTACAAAAGCACAATTTAAGGTGTATAACTTCTAGGTTTCCTTGGTTGATAAGAAAGTTGGGTCGTGCATCCATTGATTAGTTGCGGCAGTTTCACTGATAAAGATTCTTCTGCAAATCAAGAATGCAAGATCAAATACACCCTTCATTGATTCTTATTGTTATTTTGACTAATTGAAATGCTCTATGATCTTTAGTTATAATCATTTATCTGAGTTCTTGCTGATTCTTTTATTTCAATTTTCAAATGTAACAGGGTGACGAAGAAAAAGATGAATCAAGACCGGATGGAATCTTGTCATGATCATCTTAAAATAACAAGATTACCTTATATACCAGAAAAAATAGGTGACTTGGTTTCATTCTCAATAAGAGTTGGCATAATTATCTGCCTTATAGCATCGATATCACTTGCTATCCATTCAACATTCGCTAAACCAGACCAATGGTTTCCATTACCGGAGCATTTACATGTTATACAGAATGTTTCGGTCATTACCATTGACACAATACCTACAAACATCTCACATATTGTATTCGGCATTGCTGGTTCATCGAAAATGTGGCATAGCCGTAGTAACTACAGCAAGCTTTGGTGGAATCCAACTGCTTGCAGAGGTTTTGTCTGGTTTGACAAGAAACCAAAGAATTTGAAGCCGGACGATATGCTAATTCCATATAAAATCTCACAGGGATGGACTAAGTTCAGGTACTTGCACTCTGCGTCCGCAGTTCGGATATCGCGGATAGTTTACGAAAGCTTTAGACTTGGTTTGCCAAATGTTAGGTGGTTTGTAATGGGCGATGATGATACCGTGTTTTTCCCAGAGAATTTAGTTACTGTGTTGGGAAAATATGATCACAATCAATTGTATTATATTGGTGGGAATTCTGAGAGTGTGGAACAAGATGTTATGCATTCTTATGATATGGCTTTTGGTGGTGGTGGCATTGCAATCAGTTATGCATTAGCAGCCAAACTAGTCAATATTATGGATTCTTGTCTTCATAGATACTTTTATTTTTATGGTTCTGATCAAAGAATTTGGGCCTGTGTAAACGAATTAGGAGTATCTCTTACCAGAGAAAGAGGATTCCATCAGGTATACACAAAACATACACATTAATTACACTACACACTTTTCTGTATTCTATGGGAAATTTACTGTTTTATGTTCTCTTTTCTTCCAGCTTGACATTAGAGGGAATCCATATGGTCTTTTAGCCGCGCACCCTCTGGCACCGCTTGTGTCACTCCATCACCTTGATCAATTGAACCCGGTGTTTCCGGACCAAAGTCAAATGTCTTCATTAAAAAAACTCATCAGTGCATACGACCTTGACCCTGCAAGGATAGTGCAGCAAAGTGTTTGTTATGATCATAGGCAAAGATGGTCGATATCTATTTCTTGGGGCTACACAATACAAATTTATTCATCATTGTTGATACCAGCGGATTTGCAGATGCCATTGCAGACGTTTAAAACATGGCGAAGTTGGAGTGATGGTCCTTTCACGTTTAATACTCGACGGATGAACCCTGACGTGTGCCAGCAGCCATCTATATTTTTCCTGGATCAGGTTAGCAAGGTGAGGACTGGAAGTGTCACTACCTATAAGAGATATGTTGACAAGGAAGGAAAGAAGTGCAAGAGAGCAGATGGAGCAGTGCAGAGAATTAAAGTTTCTGCCTTGAAGCTGGATCCAGAATATTGGAAGAATGTACTGCCCTCTCTCCCTCTCTTTCTCTCTCTCTTTCAACCATACAAACACACACACACACAAAGTTCCTTTTTGGACAAACAGCTAAATTAGCACCTATAACATAAGCGCTTATATGTAAGCTATATCTACAAGAAAAAATAAAATATAGTCAATTTGTTTACATACAAGCTATAAACTATTTTGATTAGATATGAAGAGTTTATGGATCTAATCTGAAAACAGCTTATGGACATAACATAAGTTGTTTTCATAAGCTCTCTCAAATAGTCTCACGCGTCTTTATGCTAGTAGATAAACTGAATGAAGTTGATACAAACAGCCACAAAATCAAAACAAAAACATCACTAGATTTTTAAATTCTTATCCATTAAAGCTAATGTACGTGAATAATATTAAAATTCCTATAGCATTTTGAGTTTAAGTATGACTTTTAAATTGATAATTTGATTTGACTGTTTTAAATCAGGTACCACGTAGGCAATGCTGCAACTTTATGGATGGAGGAAGCATAAAGGATGGAAGTGTGCATATCAGAATAAGGAAGTGCAGACCTCAAGAAACAATTACTATTTAGAGATTAGTTGTTTTTGTTGGTCGGTATAGATTACTATAGAAGTTAAGTGAGTCTTGTAGGATTGTACTCTGACATTTTCAGCTATGTACATATATAATTGTCAGAATACTCATATAATCTCAACTTTTAATAAATAAATGTCTTAGGAAGTTTTCCACTTGTGTTTTGAAGTAAACAACAGATAATAGACATTGTATCTCCATGTCTTTGGGATGGAATGTAACACAATTTTGATCACGTAGGGTAGGACATGGAGATACAATGAGAAATCTTAATTTAATGCTAGGATTATAATTATGTGTCTTTGTGGCGATTAATTGAATTAAGAGCTTGGTAAACAGCAAATTTGATAAACTCCCTCCTGTGAAACAATCTAATTGAGTGTTGAAAACAGTAGATGAGAGTCTAAATTTTGTCTTTCTTTCGCAGCACATGCAATGTCAATTAGTGATTTTATAAAGACAATTGCTTTTGTGACATTCAGAAGTTCTTAACAACACAAATAAATTACTAAAATACCCTCAGCAATAGTTAACTACCGTTGGGTTATAACTAGAAACCCAACGGCAGTTAACTGCCGCCGGATTTTTTGGTCTTTTACTTGTGTTCCTAGATCATTTTGAATGTCAGAAAAGCAACATTCTTTTATTAATAGTTATGGTACACCAATAGGGCCAAGCTTTGCTACTATTTCAACATTAAAGTTTAGAAAAAAGATACCTTGATTCTATTCATATCAAACAAAATACTAAATCACAAAGACAAACAAACACATTCAAGAGTTAATGAATGAAATCAACTTGTATTGAAAGATACATTTCTAGGAAAAATAACAGGAAAAAAATGGTTGGTATAAAAGACATTCAATATTTAATACACTTAAAACGTATACTATATTTCTTATATCTATGAACAATAGAGTAATCTAATTGCTTTTTTTTTTTTT
>Ga0228711_1000389_pt1 | contig 51682 bp, 37 predicted proteins | sample MedpolnodulmetaG_2_FD_177996 | JGI IMG/M metagenome (GOLD analysis project Ga0228711, IMG submission 177996) | Root nodule microbial communities from Medicago polymorpha collected in Santa Monica, California, United States - brown nodules | ecosystem: Host-associated > Plants > Roots > Nodule... | reverse complement strand
AACTTAGTGTCGTTCAAGTAGTCTTGACAAGAAACAATTAGAAAAATGCATCATTTGGTCAAAAAGAAAAAGAAAAAGGCATCCTTTTGGCAGTTTCTGTTGTCTGTCTCATTTGCAATGACTATTATCAAGAGTCAGGGTCAGTCTTTAAAAAATGTTGGTGTCTGTCTACCGTCTCCTGTTTTTTCACATGGACAATTGTACATCGCAATATCGAGGGTTACTTCAAGGGATGGTTTAAAGATACTGATCAATGATGAAGACGGTCAAGATACTGATGTGACATCTAATGTGGTCTACAAAGAAGTTTTCCGTAACGTGTAGCACTTTGTTTTGTAGTATTGTTTTTATTTCATATCGGTACTTTTTCTATTTCGACAGACGTTGGATTTTCTTTTCGTCAATAAATTATGCCATCAAATTTATATGTCATGTTACCGTAACAGGGTTGATGTCATGGAAATTGTTTAATATTGTACATTAAAAACGTTTGCGGCAATTAATTTTATGAACTGAATCATACTATTTTTTCGATTCAAGTAAAAATTTTACTTTCTTATTTCCGTTGTATTTGTTCTCTTATATGACCCGAGCGTCAGCACGGGTCAATGGTCTAGTTTAAGAAAATTTGAAGCCTTAATCATCTAGTGATAACATTATCGGATGATGATGTTCCTAAAACATTTTTTTTTTAAGAAGCTAAACTAATCCCCTCAAATTGGCACCAGAGAGAGTCGAACCTGAGACCTATAGGAGGAGCACACTCCAGATCCCAAGCATATACCACTAGGCCAACCCAAGTGGGTTGATGTTCCTAAAACAATTATCAGAAGAAAAAAAGATCAAATAATAAACATCAAGGTGAATCAGAGATTTTTGTTGGGATGACACTCTTGTCTTCCAATGTGATAATTTATGCTTCTTCCATAAATTCTAATAAAAAAATAAACTATAAATAAACAAGGCCTTGGAAAAGCATAAACTCTAATTTCTAACAACACACGAGAAAATAACGTAATGCGGCACCAGGAAGGGATCAAGAAATTTCGATTAACGGGAACAAGATCATATATTATAAATACTTACAGAAAAAAACTGATAAGAAGATACAAATTAAGGAAAATTTCCTTATACAAGCATGTCTCCTAATGCACTTACAAGAACATTAGTGTTGGATTCTGAGCTACCAAGTAGGGGAGATCTGTGACTACTAAACCGTCCGGGATACTTGATTGGCATTAGAGCTGGATCATTGTATGCATTGGTCAACTTATCATAAAACTCAGACATGTTCGGATCATTTTGATCTGCTCTATCTTTCTTGATCAAACACTGCAGGAGACATAATTTCATAAGAATGCTAAAAAGGAAAACTCAAAATTGTAAAAATAAAAATCGGAAATATATGCAACTTCAAAGCAGAAGAAATGCTTAAGATGTTATCATCATGACTTCAATGAGCCAAATCATGTCATTTGATAGGATGAACACATACTTCGGCATAATTAGCATGTAACTAAGGAGAGGTGGAAAAACTAAAATACAGTTGAACATAAGGGGAGATGAAAAACAATCAATAATCATTATCAAGAAAATAATTTTCGACCAATGTACTTCGGCAGGATAAGCGTTGAATATAGGAATGAACCGCTTCTGGCAGTACTCATTGAAAAGAAGTGTGACAATAGGAAGAGGAAGAGTGAATCCGGATGCTATTGGAAGCTCCTTCAACCCAAATATCCCAATTACTATGATGTGCATTAGTACCAATGAAAAAATTGTGCAGTTGTGTACTGTCGGCCAAAATTCTCCTCCAGTCTCGAATTTTTGCACATAAACATATAATAGCTGTCAATTAAAGAAATTTAAGGTATCGTTAGACTTTTAGTATGAACTGACCATATTTTGCCTCTATAATCATATCAAAGAAGTGTGAAACCTGGTTGCGGTAAATGATGTATCCCAAACAAAAGTAGACCAAGATGAATGGTAGTATGAGAGGAGCAAGGATAAAGTATGTCACTCCAAGAAGACCAAAGAAAAGAATCCTGGGAATTTCGCTGTAGTAAGGAATTGATGGTGCTTCAAAATCGTCACTAAAGTTTCCACCAAAAAATCTATTTACATAATTGTAAAAAAGTGGAATCAATTGAAAAAGTTCTGATGCTATATTAGTCCAACCGAATGCCACAATATACGCCATGAAGAATGATGCCTGCACCAAATATTTAAAAAACTATGAACTTTGTATGCCACAATCAATATACACTGAGAGAACAAAATAAATTGTGCATTGCCACAAAACAAAACAAAAAATCTCCTTAGTCTTACCAAAACATTCACAAATCACATAACAATGAACTGCAACATTCCGAAAGGATATTCTGAAATGAAATATTTTCCAAGTTTGGTTGAAAATCCTCTCCATGCGTCTCTTTATTAAGATATAATAGTTATCCTAGCCTCTTTCCAGATTTCAGGTAATAATTTTTTATGTAGGGAGATAGGGGAGCTCCTTCAATCTGACATATTCTCTTTTTGTTATCATTTTTCTTCTGGTTTTTCTTACACACTCCTATTGAATTAATTTCATTAAAAACGAGACTTTTCAAAGCATATGGATAATATAATACATTTTGCTCGCAAGTAAAAACGTAAGTATATGAATGACTATGTAGATTAAAAAATAACTGATAATCCTTGAAAAGGTCACAGCATGGGACATTTTCCTCGTATATATAACATCATTAAAGTAGGCATACATTATCATTTAGTGAATAAGTGTTCCCTCGACACAGGAAGACCTATAGAAAATATTGCTTGAATTTGTGTAACAAAACTAGTAATTATTCTCACCTGAGCTGGTACAGCTTCAGCGAGTACTCTAGGAAACTCTTTGGGCTCAAGAAAGTAATTCAATCGGTAGAGAGCAGACCCTGATAGTACGTTTGCAAAGAAAATGTTCCAGATGGTAAACCATAATACTTTAGTGCATGCACTTTTTTGTATCTGACTCCATGAAATATATCCTTGCAAGGATGAAAGAAAAATCATAATAGCTGGCACAAAAGACAGAAACAACTGTAGAATCTGAATGGGAAGGTATCCTGTTATAACTTGGCTCACAAGTGTCCTTCAAATAAATATTGGAAAGCATTATTTGTGTTGCAAATCCATGAAAATATGCCAGAGTTATGAATTTAACCATGCATTCGATTCTGTTCTTCCTAATAAGAACAGCATAAGCAAAAGAAAATTAGAAGAAGCGAGCACAAAATTGAAGGAAATGGGTTTTCTGTCACTTATTTACTGCGTACAATCAGATTTTTCTTATGAAGCTAAACTAACCCATTGAAAATGGCAACGGGGAGAATCAAAACTGAGACCTTGAGAGAAGCACACTCCGAGGTCTCAATCCAACACCAAGAGGCCAACCCAAATTGGGTTATACAATCATAAAAATTACCTGATATAAAAGATGGAAATCACAAAGAGGGTTGAGGATTAGACAACTTCTCTTAGAATCTAGGTTAGACCTAACTCAAGCTTACAAAATTCGGCTTGCAAGGTGAGAAATGTCCAAGCCTTATGAGGACTACTTTGGTTTTATCTCTAGTAGATGTGGGATCTCAACATACCTAGGAATGAACAACAGGGATCTCATTATACCCCCCCTCCTCTACGTTTGGACATTTGGAGTGTGGACAATTGAAGGTGAAATAACATAGATCTTGCCAAAATAAGAGATCTCAAAAAAGCTCTAAATCTCTAATAGATAAATGACTTAATTTATACATCATTTTGAATATTCTTAATTATTATGTCTTAAGGGAGTTTCCATGTCATATAAGCCGAGTTCTTGCTTGTTTTAACTGCATTCCGTTAATCTTTTGAGTAGGAAATTATTTAGGTCCATATTTTTTCCGCACTTCAACTGTCCAGTCTTTGATTTGAGAGGTGTGCTGAGATTCTACATCGACTATAAATATGGCCAAAGTCTTGGTTTTAAAGCTTTGTCAGTCATCACCTTACAAGCTTCTTTGGTGGGGCTGAATTAGGTTACATCGATTTTAAGATAATATCAGAGTCTATCCTAAATCTGTTGTCCGGCAACCGAGACACCTAAGTCTTTCCCAAAAATTTACCAATGCATGTCGGTTTATATATTAGGGTTTAATATTTATACTCTAACAGTGTAAATAAATTTACATAACCTTGACTTAAAAAAGTAACATTATGATACAGTGAAATTTGTTTGGATGATTATGAAAACGATGTTACAGATTCAGTATATAATTACTAAACACCACATATTAATTAATCAAACTCTTTGGCAAAAGTTGAGTATAGGAAGTCAAACTTTAACATTAATATTTCCAACTTACAGTCTCAGTATGCTTCTCAGAGGTGGGAACATGGTTTCCAATTGATCGAGATGGGTAAGGCCTTGAACTACTGCAACTGGGATTAAAAATAGAATTGTAAGAGCAATGCAAGCAACAAAAACTGCCAGCCTGCTGATCCATCTTCGAATGAATGTGACAGAAAAGAAAGGCCAATAAACATCATGAGGCTCTGGCGCTTGTTCGGTGATCCAGTGTGTAGGATTGACACCTGCTTGCGAGTTCAAAGCTATTGCAGCACCGAATCGTGACTTAAATGAGACAAAGGCCGCTGGAACTTCCTTTGAAAATTCAAGACGTTATTAAACTCAACGATACAAAATTATATCTTATGTAAGAAACAATATCTAGACACAAAATCCAAAACTAGTAGGCAACAGATAAGTTGATGGATAAGAGGACGGTTATTCAAAATTAAAACCAAGCGTGATTACACTTATACTGACTAATTTTTCCGTATTGGTTTAAATTTTGATTTCTAACAAAATTGAGAACTTTTCAGCTCATCAGATGATTTCCAGTCTTATCTATCTATCTAAAGAAAAGTCTTCCGCTCGTGATACGTGGAAAAAATTGACACAGTCGTTTTCTGCCATTTTTTTCCCAGATTTGTACAACAGCAAAGGATTTTTAAAGTAATGGAATGAAAATGATTATCCAATTATTGTGATTTGTTGTTACTAGTTAGAGGGTGAACGTTGGCGCAACGGTAAAGTTGTTGTCATGTGACTAAAAGATCACAGGTTCAAGTACTAGAAACAGCTTCTTGTGTAAGAACACATGGTAAGGCTGCGTAAAATACACCAAATGGTGGGACCCCTTCCCGGACCCTGCGCATGCGGGAGCCTTAGTGCACCAGGCTTCCCTTTTTGTTGTTACTAGTTAGAGGGTGCAAACTAGACCAGATGTTAAACTGCACTACAGGAAACACAATTAATTGTCACTCAAGTCTTGAAGGTTTACCTTTCCTGCCAATGCAGACTGTTCTATTCTCACATTATCTGCAATGTCTCCCAATTTCTTTTCATAATGATCTAACAGATCAACTTTATGCCCAAAAAGTCCTAAAAATCCATCACGCCTATGTCTTTGAGGAGAGTTATCTTTATGTTTCAGTTGGGTAAGCCTTTTGTACAGTCTATCTGTATCAGTCTACAATGAATAAACTTTTCATCGTCAAAAGTACAACGTAGGAGATGTTGAACGGAAGAATTGATGTCTCAACTTTATATTTCTAAAATGTTCAAAGCTTCAAGGGGAAAAGATTGAATCACTTAGGAGTAAAACTCAAGAAAAACACTTACAACTAGAATTTGAAGTTTGCTGCTTCGACGGACAACTGAATGTGAATGATATGCAGAAGGGTGATACTCCATAAAGAATTGTTCGACAGCTTCGCTACATGTACATCCAGGAGGAACAGGAATACCACGTACTAATATACTAAACTGACGAGGCTCCGGCTTCGAGGAATAGAAGCAAGCAATTCTCTTTGATGCAATGTACTCATACTCCTGCATATGACATTAACATCAACCATGAAACTCATTCACTAGCATGCAAATTCACAGAAACCAGAATTTTTTTTAATGCATATGTACTATGAAAACATGAGCAATAATAACTTACATAATATAGAAGAATGCAGACAACCGCAGTGAAAACATAGACAGCGCCAAAATGAATCCATAACCTTGATAAAGGCCAAATCTAGCGATCAGAGTTCCCATGTTATAACTTAGATAAAAATTAAGTAAATAAAACAAATCAAATTTCAATAACACTTATTACAAATATTTCACTCAGACAATTTGTGCAAAGCAAATACAACTTCAAACAATAAAATTTTGTCATGTGTTAGGATGAACTTGCATAATTTGCGAAACAAGTTAAGTAGTAAAAAACCAGTATTTAACAATACAAATGCATGACAGTGGTAAACCATTCTTGATAATCATGTCATAACTTCATGTTCCATTCAAGTGGGACTCACCTGTGTGAACCATTGTTAACGTTTGAAATACTGAACGAATCCAATGACGTTTTCTGAGACTCAGAATCATCACGAATCTGAGTCCCCATATAATTAACTGGAAGAAGAAAGAGTGGCCCAACAATTCCAGCAAAGGCAAAAACTTTTAAACTGCACAATACCATAATAGAAAGGAAAGTATCAGATATACACACACGCGCACACACACACAGACAAACATATATTGATGCTTGATGCATGCAATGCAGGAATATCTATCAACACGAGGATACGTTTTGTACAATGTTGTCAATTGTAAAACGCAGGAAATAGCGATTTATTCAAGTTACACTACACAATAGTGTTAGCGCTGCTATTTAACAACATTTTTTACTATATAGAGTATTTGTTCAAATGCCATTATGCTATAGCTCAACTATAGCCGCTATTTAACAATGACATAGTAAGATATGACATGATAGTTGTTTAAGCCTGCAATCAAATGAATAATTGAAATCACCTAAAGACAAATATACGGATGAAGACGAAAGCATCTAAGCCTGCAGTTGATATAAATTCATCATCAGAAGGCTCCCATGCTCTTCTCACCCAACTAGAAGTAGGTAACAAACGTTCCAAGTTATCTTGATTTCCCTCTTGGAGTTTTCCTTCGGACACTAAGCGTGGCGCATAGACAACAATATTACCAGGTTGCTTCCTCAATATAGAGTACAGGGTGAAAAATAGAGAACAAAATCCAAGATTAATTGCAACTGAAGTTAGAAGAGCAGAAAAAATCATTGTATAAATCTGGTACAAAACCAGCAAAACAACTTGGTATGCCTGATAACACAACTATAGTCCTGAAATCAAATAAAACATAACTATCAGTAGTTGAATATGAAGAACCAATATACATACATTACCAGTGACTGAATTCATAAAAATGTTTTTGTAATAATTAACTTATATGATATAAGAACTATTGCTGATTCATATTCGATTTTAGAAGTAATTTTGGCAAGGATAGTGACTATAGCGATTGGCTTCTATATTGAGAGGTTGAGTAGTATTATGTAATCTCATTTGAGGTATCAGTTTAGTGATAAGATCTTGACTTTGTAATCTCATTTGACAGAGTTCAAATCCCCTCAGAGATAGTTGTAAAAATAGTTATTAGTACCGCTTTGAGTAATGATAAATTCCCTTTTCGCCAATTTTTTAAAAAACAAATGAGTCGTTTTGCTTTAAAGAAGGAATGTGTTTATCAGAAAATTGCTTCTTATCTCATAAAATTACCAAAATTATTTTGTGGATTTCTGATAAATTGTTCATGTAACTTGCTATGCATTCAAACAGACACGAACACCTTATGCAACACAGACACGTTGACACCGATAATAATTTTAAAAAAATGGTAAAACTAAATGTAACTGCATGTGCCGGAGTCCAACACTAAACATGCCTTCAATCTGAAATTTCGGTACTTGGTGCTATATCTTTGCAAGAAAATTTGAACACTTAGGCAAAGAATCATTTACAATTTTACATGTAACAAGGAACCATTCTGAACCCTAAAGCACAACAAGGCTTACAAGCAATACAACAATGTAGTATCAATTGGTAGTTATAAATTGTTTTTACTGGTACTAGTATAGTATTCTCCACAAGCTTTCAATTCTTGAGTTGAAAAATCTCAAAACGAAAAAGCTTAGGTAAATAACAAATCATTGTAACTCATTCAGTATTATTATTTATTAATTTATAGGAACAATTCAGCATTATATATGTTTTCAATGTGGAAACGCATCATTTGATACATATGTAAAATAATTGTATACGAGCAAAATATACTCATTAAATTCTTATTATTATTGTAAAAAAAAGGTTAGGCAATTCTTATTATCACTACTAAAAAAACAAAAATTAGTGAGGGATATTTAGTGAGGGAAAATGTGAAATCCCTCTCTAATTCCCTCACTAAATTTTGCGACCAAGGAATTTGTGAGGAATTTCATTTTTTCCGTCACTAATTTACCTCACTAATTTTGCTTTTCTAGTATTACAATTCAACATTATTATTATTATTATTATTATTATTATTATCCAGAAATAACAACAATTTTGTTGATACAAGATTGCAGTTTCAGATTTCAATTTCTTGGATCATTTGCAGTGATAGATCATACAACGTATCCACGCACATTCAAAAAACAAATCACTAAAAAAATTATATAAAGTTTTAAATTTTGCATGCAAGACTACATTGCGTCACAACAAATTTCTATTAGCATGGTTGGATTGGATTGGTAGATTTAATTAATTCATTGATAGTTAAAATTAAAACAAGGAGAAAAAACGATAGAGATTGAATAGTTTTGAACCTGGTAATGACGAAGGGATTAGCATGATTGAATATTGTTGAATGGAAAAATTGAATGATACAACAAATAGGTTTTTTCTTTTTATTTGGGTTATGCTTGTTAAGGAAACCAACAGCGGTGGATTTGCATTGGATTCAAGAATATGTTAACTTCAAAGTTAAATTTTTCATTTTTTTACCATTTTTCAATGTAATATTTTTATTTGTATTAAAATACTTGTTACAGAAATACACATGTTAAAAGGCGTGCATACAACTTCTAAAAAGTTGTCATATTGTGTTTTTCAATATAAAATTACTCGTTTTAGGTTGTTTAACATGTGCTCTAAAGGCACAAGTTAACAACACTCTTTTTATTTTTATCCTATTAATCAATACTTTAAGGGCGCTCTTTAGCATTTCCTTTTTTAGGAGAATAAAGGATGAATGAAGGAGTTAGTGAATAAAAAGTGTGTTCGGAGTTCATAATCTAACTCCATGTGTGTATTATGCAATGTCTCTTTCATCTAAGTTAATCCTGAAAGCGTTAGTTAATGTATTCTATACTATTATTTTTACAATTTATGGTGTGGGAGTGTTTTAACAAGTTACACCTTAGGGTGCATTTAATCACTTTTTTGGTTACAACTTTTTAGTAATTACTTGCTAAAATACTCCTTCGAAAAAATAAATGGGTGTATTCTAGCAAATGCATATAGGAGCTGCTAACATACACCCACTTATTTAGTAGAAGGTATGTTATAACAACATACACCTCAAGGTGTATTTATCAAATTTTTAGTTATAACTGTTAAAACATTCCCACATAAAAATCATAAAAACTAGTGGGTGTCTTCTAGCAAATCCCATAAAAACTAATGAATTGCAGTGTTGTTCCTGTTCTGGTGAAGATTCTGGAGATGGCCGGAGATTGTGATTCTGATTCTTACAAGTATGATATGGAGAAGGAGTGTGTGTCCGTCCTTGGTCTCCTCGCTGTCAAAGTAATTACGTTATTCTTTGTGAATAATCTCAATTATGTGATGAAATTCTGTTTAATTAGGTCAAATTTGTCTTAATTTTGATCCGTTGAGTTAATAATTTTGATCAGTGGATGTTAGATGATGATGGTGATGGTGATGAATTTGGAATGTTCATAATATTCCAATAATCATGTGTTATGGATTTTCTGAAGAGGTTGTTTTGCTCTATAAGGAAAAGGCACAGAGGCAGGAGTAGAAGGGTGGTGGTGGAAGAGGATGTGGAAAAAATGTAGTGTTGAGAGACCATGATAAAATTGTGTTCCCTATTTAATCTAATGGTCAAAAACTAACTTTCTCATGGTGGAAAAAAACTAGCCTTTCCCATACTAAACCCTACCCATAGCCACGTGTATATGCCTTTTTTGTTTCCAATGTTTTGCTTTTTTTTCCCAATGTTTTGGACTTTGACCGGTGTGGAAAGTGCCACACCAGGCCAGGCTTATTTTTAATATTTTTTATTTTTAGGTAAATGTTATATTATATAAATCAATCTTTGTAAATTAGTAACATGAGTATGGTGTAGTTTAGTGCTAAAGACGTGCCCTAATAAGGTGGGGAACTTGGTTTGATTCTTGTTTCGTCCATTTTAGCTTTTCAACTATATTATTTTAAATAAAAATACTTTCAAAAATGCACAATGCAATTGTTGAACGAGGGTACCTGACGTAAAATTCAATAATATCAACTATATTTACAAGTTTTTTATGAATAATTATTTTGAGAAATAATATATATACACTAAAAAAATTGCCTCCTCGAAAAATTACTCATGGCTCCACCATTGATGCAGACCTTCAAAAATTTGTACCTCACTGATATTGTGAGGCCAAGTCCGCCCATGCGTGAGCGTGCATCTTAATATGGTGTTGGCTTGTGTCAAGCACCAATCCACACGAGTTACGAGTTGAGATATTTCCATGCCTTTTGGAATTTAAATCAGTATGAGAGTAAAAAGTGAGAAGTACTGAAAAGGTAGAAGTTGTTACCTTGTGTTTGTGATGGAGATTATCTTTTATAGGCATAGGTATGGATTCGTTAGATAGTTGATCGTAGGTTGTTATAGAGTGGTGCATTATCAATGTTGAGCTAGGAATCATTAAGTCGTTACAAAATGGAAGATTTTTTACTAGACAATAAAGGCATTGATGAGACAGAAGGATCCAAGGTAGTTGGACTTGGTTTAGTGGGCGTGTTTGAGCTATAATGTTTTGACTATTACTTTTTTTACCTTGCTGCATTCTCATGCGTCTTGTAAAATTCCAAAAATATCTTTTGGATTATGAAATCCGAATTCGATTTCCCAGAAATTTTCGGATTATATAATCCGAAAATCCCTTATACCAGAAATTCTCACGCACCCTGCTTTATTTTATATTGTTTAAATGTCAAAATCATAAAATAAATGCAAATATAAACAAACATAATACACATAAAATCTCATTTTATTAATATCATTGATACATTTACAATAAAGTTGAAGTTTAAACCTTATTACATAGAATTATCAAAACACCTAATGCTTAAAAGAGACCTTGATGGTCAACCTTACACCAAAACAAATCAACCTTGCACCCAGACAGGTGGTGCTTCTTTGCAGCGCGTTGCATTCCTCGTTGGCCGTTCATACAAACCCTGAGTTTCCAAAGTAGTCTCTTTTTATGAAAGGCTAATGATGAAAACATATTGTGCATAGAAGGAAGAGGATGAGAGGGTGTGATGATGTGAGAAATGGTGGGATTTTGGAGGATATTTATAGGAAAAATTTATGCCTAGAGTGTAACTCCCCATAATGGTGAGTCAAACAACGTGTTCAATGGGGTTTTCCCAGCCATTAATATTGATAAAAAAAACCTTTGAAAACATGTTGCTTGTGGTGCATAGACCAAAATAAACTGACTAAATTCGGATTATATAATCCAAATTCCTCCCATGGTTTCCGGATTATATAATCTGAATTTATATGATATTGGTGAATATGTGAAGGAAACTGCGCACCTTATGTAGGATGAGGGACATTTCAGACTATACAATCTAAAACATGATTGTTTTTTCATGTGGTTCACATTGCACCGATAGTTTATGTGGTCTAGGACACCCAAAGACCTCTATAAATAGGTGTCCATGTTTTCATAACCAGAAACCACAAAAAAAGCATGGAAAACTATGTCTTTGATCCGAACATCAAGGTAGTTGCAGTTTACTACAATGGGGGAAACCATCCCATCTGTTCAGGATTTCCACTGGTGTCACCCTCTCCGGGTTGAAGAGTCATCTGAATCAAATCAACCCCGAACTCAACTACAGAGACACGCGGAGGGTGGATGGTGTTGAGTATCGACGTTCGTCGACTGACTCAGCTGGAAATGTGCGGTTCAGCCGGATAACTCATGAACGACAGCGGCGTTAGAACCATTTTCTCGATCGTTGGTCAGTACAACACTAGAGGGTCGATCGAGTTGGACGCTACGTTGGTTAGATCTGTTGAACATATTCAACAAAGTTTGATCCGGTCCAGGAACTACGAAGAGATCAGGGCACTAATGGACGCACCAAACGAAGACATTAATTTAGATGATCCGTGATGATGTGTTATGTTTTATTTAATTACATGTTTTATGTTGTTTTTATTACGTGTTAGTTATATGTTGTTCAACTAAGATGTTTTATTTTGTTTTAAATAATATATATTATCTAAATTTTTATTATGTGTTACTTTACGCCAAAGATATTCATTAAACGCTAAAATAATCTGAATTCAATTCAATTTTATAGGATACAAATGAAATTCAGATTACATAATCTGAATTCCTTCAGCATATGATTCTTTTGTATGGACCACATTGCACCGACAGTTTGTGTGGTCCACAACGTCCAGATACCATCTATAAATAAGTGTTTCTGGTTTTCATCTCCATTTCCAACAAAACACACAAACACACCAAAGAAATCATGGAAATTTTTGTCATTGTGTTGAGGATCTTCCTCATGCTATCGCGAATAGATTGCTCTTTATTTGATAGTGTGATGAAGATCTTCAGCATGTTGTCGAAAGAGTCGGTGTTGCTTGTTGCCTCGCTGTAAGAAGTTGTTGGTTCTTGGACTGTGTTGTGTTGACGGTTGGTTCATACACCAGATAGCTTACCTTTGTTTAATTAGGATTAATCATTGAAGGTTGGATCTTATGTGTGGCCTTAAATTTTTGTAATGCCCATTTGGGCTGTCCTGCACACGTCTGTGTTTTACTGGATTAGGTCTATGCCACCCCAGTTTTTTCTTGTATTTTTTCCCCTTTTTTAATAATATATATGAGCACTAGATACAAGTCTAGAGTATAGTTGAGAAATCACCTATTCTCTTTCTTAATGTTTTATGCTATGGCCTTATTAAAAAAATATATATTTTAATATTTCTTTCATAAAAATATGATTATTCTTTCATATTTCCAACCCAACATTCTTCAACCATTTTACAAATAAATATTTATTAACTTTGAATCAATTATTATAAGGTTTGTATTATGCTTTGGCCTCTATCAAGACTTTTTTTCTCTTTATACTTTGAGATTATTTCTTTTTAATGAAAGTGTTACTTTATTATTATTATTATTATTATTATTATTATTATTATTATTATTATTATTATTATTATTATTATTATTATTATTATTATTATTATTATTATTATTATTATTATTTATTATTATAAGAATAACTATTTTATTATTGTTTCTATTGATGTTGTTACTATACTATTACCAATGATGATAATGGATGTCCACGACGGTATACATAGTAGTTAATTCTCTCTATTTGATAAAAATGATATTTATGTCGTTCTCACACTCATATGAATATCCGCCAGATGAGTATTAGTGGATATTAAGGTATTGACAAATATTTGCAAATATTAACGTGTAAATTAATTTTTTATACAAAAAAATGAATTATTATAAAATAATTGAAATTATGTAAAATTTATTTCTTAAATTTTATTATTACTAATTGTAGCACTAATAATAATTTTACATTTGTTCCATGTGAGATTTGGACAATGTCTCTTAAACTTACACGATCAAGCTCTTACCACTGAGCTGACACCTATTAGACTTGTTCATTCTATTTTGATAAGACAAAAATATTATACCATGCATTTTCACTTTGACAACAAATTACTAATCAAACAGAAATAATCAATTAGAAAATCCATTTATATTTTATTTCATGACGAGAAGATTTTTATTTAAGTAATATGACAATTGTACACTTTTACAAATTTAATAACGGATACGGATTTTTGTGAGTCCGGATACTTAACAAATTAATGTTTATTATATTCTATATTTGTTATTACTTTTAATAAATCCAATTAATTTCATCCACATATACATCTATTAATTTACGGGTACTTAAAATATGATTTATTTTATTCTATTTGTGTGTACCCATTAAGATATTCGTCATGTACCGGTCTATGATGAATTTTAATTGCGGTTACCATGCATACCAAATTTTGATCATGCTTAATTATATATCTAATCCACGCAACGCCGAGTAAATACACTAGTTTGTTATAAAATAAAATTGGGTCTAAGTTAACAAATTGGTGCACGTTAATAAATATGTTTTTAATGAAAATTACTAAAGTAATCCTCAAACTATATTTTTAATGAAAATTATATATATATATATATATATATATATATATATATATATATATATATATAAACACACACACACACTATATATATAAATAAAACAACTCCTTTCAGCCCTTTTAGGTTTATTTTAAAAAATGTCTTCAATTTTCAATACATGTAACAAATAGATAAGAATAAATTTAAATATTAAAAAAATATAACAAACATGATATGTTTATATATATGTCTGGTTTTTTTTCCTTTATCATTTAAAAGTGTAACAAACTAGATGATTATATTTATACATACCTTTTCATTATTCCAATTATACCCTTAAATAATTTTTTATATAATAAAGATTATTGTTGATGTCGCTAAAAAAAGTATCTAGATTTTTTTTTGTTATATTTTTTTAATCATTGAAATAGATGATCATGGTTAGTTTGGTTTGTTATAACTTGAAAGCAACAAACATTTATATTTTTAGTTTTAATCAAAATCAAAATTTCATTAAAAAACATTGCTCATAATTTTCAAACTTTAGCGCAGTAAAAAGAGCGGAAAGACGGGCACGCGAGTGCCGGTATTTTCGCTAGTATATATAAAGAAAATAACCCCTTTCAGCTCTTTTGGGTGACTTTTTCTCTTTCTAAAAATGTCCTCAATTTTGAATACAATTAACACATGTAACAAATAGATAAGAATAAAATTAAATATTTAAAATGTAACAAACACAATATGAATATATATATCTGGTTTTTTCTTTTATCATATAAAAAGTGTAACAAACTAGATGAGTATATTTATACTTACATTTTTATTATTCTAATTATACCATTAAACAACTTTTTCTATAATAAAAGATCGTTGTTCGTGTCATTAAAAAAGTATTTAGATTATTTTTTTTGTTATATTGTTGGCATTGAAATAAATAACCATGATTAGTTTGATTTGTTATAACTTGAAAGCAACAAACATTTATATTTGTAGTTTTAATCCAAATCAAAATTTCATATTGAAAAACACCGTTAATAATTTTCACACGTTAGTGCAATAAAAAGAGCGGAAAGACGGGCACGTGAGTGCCTGTCTTTTCGCAAGTATATATAATTTTAATCAAAATTTTATATAAAATTACGAACATTAATTTTTATTTCGATTAAAATTATAGGTTTAGATCTGCTCAAGAAATACTACAGATACTAGCAGAAAGAAAGGCACTCACGTGCCCGTCTTTCTGCTCTTTTTATTATGCTTAGGCGTGTGGATTATCAACGATATTTTATATAATTTTTTTATATAAACTAGCAAAAAGATGGGAACTAACGTGTCAGTCTTTCCGCTCTTTTTATTGCGTTAACGTTTGAAAATTATGAACGGTGTTTTTTGTATGAAATTTTAATTTTGATTAAAACTAAAAATATAAATGTTTGTTGCTTTCAAGTTATAACAAACGAAACTAACCATGATTATCTATTTCAATGACACCAACAATATAACAAAAATATATAATCTAAATTCTTTTTTTTAATGAAACCAACAACAATCTTTATTATAGAAAAAATTGTTTAAGGGTATAATTTGGACAATAAAACAGTAAGTATAAATATACTCATCTAGTTTGTTACATTTTTTAAATGATAAAGGAAAAAAAATAGACATATATATTCATATCGTGTTTGTTACATTTGTTTTAATATTTAAATTTATTCTTATCTATTTGTTACATGTGTTATTTGTATTGAAAATTGAGGGTATTTTAGAATAAAATTATAAGTATTGGTTGATATTTGTCAATTCCTAATACAACAATCTCAACAAACAATACTTATCTTTTTCAATGAGAATAACAATATAACAAATATAACAAAAATACTTATTTTTTTAATAACAATATAATATTAACAGCTAGTTGATGGGGGAGTACATAGTCTCCAAAATAAAAGGAGCTTTATCCTTTTGAAGAAACGGTTTCCAACTACAAGTTAGTGTGAGAGAGAAGTAGTATAAAACCTACAAGGCTCACCTAAACAACAAGAGATTGTGAGCTTTTGTTTTTCATTCCTTAAAGTTTAAGTGGAAGGTTCGCACTTTAGGTTTTTGAGTTCTTTAATTTTTTTTGAAAGATCATGGAGAAAAAATACGAAGGGCTTGCAGTGGGAATAGACCTTGGCACAACATATTCTTGTGTTGCTGTGTGGCTTGATGAGCACAATAGAATTGAGATTATCCACAATGATCAAGGAAATAGAACTACACCTTCTTTTGTTTCTTTCACCGATGATCAAAGGTTGATCGGTGATGCCTCAAAGAATCAAGCCGCTAGCAACCCAGAAAACACTGTCTTCGGTAATTTTTGTTCTCTAATATGCTTTATACCTTTAATTTTATTGAAACAGTTGTTGCAGTCGTGTTACGAAATTTTTATGTTGTTGAGAGTCGCTATCAAACGCCATTGTTGCAGTCTTAAATGTGTCTGCATTATGATAAAGGCGACTTCAATAATTTTTAGGTTGTCTTGGTCAGGGACGGAACAAGAAATATTTGTGAAGAGGGACGGTAGTAACTAATGTACTGTTGAGTTATTTGCTTAGTTTGAAATCATAAGTTCATGTTATTACATTTTTTTAACTCTATAGTTTTTAAGAAAATTAGCTCTTGTAATTCGAATTTTTGTCGCAAGTAAATAGTCTTATAAAAAATTCTTTTTAGCCAAAACTTGAATTTGGATACTTCAAATTAATACGACTTTAATTGAAATTTATTATTAACTATTTAATAGCAGTATAAATAAATATAATAAATTGTAAATGCAGTACCCAATATTCGTATTAAGGATTAAGTTGCCTTATTTTCATCCCTCTAAACAAAATTCTCTTTTATGTTTCTCTTTTGAGCAAGAAAGCAATAGCTATTTTTTAATGGTAAGAAAGCAATAAAAAAAATCATATATTATAAAATCATGATAAAATATGCCCTGAAAAGAGTTTTACATGTCTGTGGTTATTCTATGATTGCTATTTTAATTAGCTAAAAAAGAATGTGTGATGGGGATTAACTTACAATTTTTTATTTTTTTTTCAGATGCAAAGAGGTTAATTGGTAGGAAGTTTAGTGATTCTGTTGTTCAAAATGATATAAAGTTATGGCCATTCAAGGTTAATGCCGGTGACAATAACAAACCCATGATTTGTGTTCAGTACATGGGTCAAAAGAAGCAATTTTGTGCCGAGGAAATATCATCTATGGTTCTAACAAAGATGCGCGAGATTGCAGAGGCATTTTTGGAATTTCCAGTGAAGAATGCAGTTGTTACCGTACCTTCTTATTTCAATGATTCTCAACGGAGAGCAACCATAGACGCTGGTGCTATTGCTGGCCTTAATATTATGAGGATAATCAATGAGCCTACTGCTGCAGCTATTGCGTATGGACTAGACAAGAGAACTAAGTGTGTAGAGGAGCGTAATATTTTCATCTTTGATTTGGGTGGTGGGACTTTTGATGTGTCTCTCCTTACAATTAACGATAAGGTCTTCCAAGTGAAGGCTACTGCTGGAAACACTCACCTCGGGGGAGAAGACTTTGATAGTAGGATGGTGAAATACTTTGCACAAGAGTTTAAGAAGAAGAACAAGGTGGACATTACTGAGAACTCAAGAGCCTTAAGGAGGTTGAGAACAGCATGCGAGAGAGCAAAAAGGACACTATCTTTCGCATCTGTCACCACCATTGAGGTAGATTCATTATTTCAGGGCATTGACTTCTTTTCATCAGTCACTCGTGCTAAGTTTGAGGAAATCAATATGGATCTTTTCGATGAGTGTTTGAAAACTGTTGAGAGTTGTCTCGCTGATGCCAAAATGGACAAAAGTGATATACATGATGTTGTCCTTGTTGGCGGCTCATCTAGAATTCCAAAAGTACAACAACTATTGCAGGAATTTTTTGCAGGGAAGGATCTGTGTAAGAGCATCAATCCTGATGAGGCTGTTGCTTATGGTGCAGCTGTGCAGGCTGCTTTACTGACTGGAAGCTTTAAAAATGTTCCAAACTTGGTGCTGCAAGATGTTGCTCCTTTGTCTCTTGGTATCTTAGTTAATGGTGGTATCATGAATGTGGTAATTCCTAGGAACACTAGCATTCCGATCAAGAAAACAAAAGGTTATTCAACGTCTATGGATAACCAAACTTCGGTCCCCATCAATGTTTATGAGGGCGAGAGAGCAAGAGCTAGTGACAACAATCTGCTTGGTTCTTTTAGTCTTTCTGTCCCACGTGCTCCTCGCGGTCACCCTTTAGAGGTATGCTTTACTATCAATGAAAATGGCATCTTAATTGTTTCTGCAAATGAAAAATCCACTGGTAGTAGGAATGAGATTACAATAACTAATGACAAAGGAAGATTGTCATCCCATGAAATTACAAAAATGATCAGAAAAGCTGAAAAATACCGTGTTGAAGACGAGAAGTTTCTAAGGAAGGCCAATGTAATGAATGCATTAGACTATTGCGTTTACAAGGTGAAAAATGCTTTGAAGAAGAAAGATGTGAATATAAAGCTCTCCTCTCAAGAAAATGACAAGATCAATTCTGCAATTAGTAAGGCCACAAGTTTACTTGATAGTAACAAGCAGAGTGAAATAGATGTTCTTGAAAATCATCTGAAGAAGCTTGAGAGTATGCTCCAACTCATTATAGGCAAATCTGTCTAGTTTGTTTGTTGACAATTGATGTTTTAAGTGTTATCTTGGTGAAGATTGTTTTGGATATGTTATTTAAATCGTTATTGTCATTGAAACTATGACTTAGATGTTTCTTTTTGGCTTAATTAATGATGTGGTCCCTTAAGTTATTTGTTGGTTACATTTTAGTCCCATAAGTTATTAACGTTACAATTTGGTCCCTTTAAGTCATCTTCCGTCAACTAAATAAATCCTCACCGTCAAAACCGTTAAGCCAATGTCTAAGGTGGATACACATTGCAAGTTGTCACGTCACCGTTCACATGTGCCTATTTACCGTTTTGGCAAAAGACTGACAGTGAGAATTTATTTGTCTAACAGATACTAACTTAAGGGACCAAATTGTAACGTTGATAACTTATGGGACCAAAATGTAACCAACAAATAACTTAAGGGACCAAATCATTAATTAAGCCTTTCTTTTTTCATTTGATGTTTTAAAGTTATTCTGTTTATTGCAAAACCAAGTCATTTGATGTTTGGAGCATTACACTTGATTGTTGATTGATACTTTAGGCGCAGTAGAAATTGTAGTGAAGTATTTGATTTTAGTTTTACTTCAATGATCTAAAAGAATGAAAACAGAACTGTCTTGTTTTCTTGTTATTGAAGCATCCTTGAAACCTTGTTTCCAGATCACTCTAAGGCTCTTGTTCTCTATTTAATCTTTGATCTTCAAGTTGATATGTGGTTGAAATTTGAAAATGTATTTGAGCTAGACATCTTTGAGAATTGACTTGCTTCATCTTGTTTATATGCTTAATAAGAGAAAAAAAAATGATATTAATTTGGTCTGTATCAAGTTTTAATACATATATGGGAACATGGTGTGTTTGATGCTGTAGTAAGTTGCAAATCTGGTACCCTTTGGTTGTTTGTATTGATTTATGAAGCACAGATACTCCTCGGATTAAGCGTGTCCTAGGGTCGGATATGTATCGTGTCCAACACCGACACGACACTGACACATATGATTATACTTAATTATCTCATTTTCTCAAATTATTATCAGTGTCAACGTGTCCGTGTCTGAATCTGTGCTTCATAGGTATTGATATATGTCTGTTATAGTGGAGGTTAGGTCTTTTGCTGTCATCAATCCGATTCAACTTTGTTGTTTCTGTTTTGTCATTTGCTGTGTTAGTTCATTGTAGTGCAGTCTTGCTTTTGATCATTGTTGAGGGTTTATCTTTTAATGTTGATGTGTTGTTTAGTGGAAGGGGTAATATTTTCTGGCTTTTGGTACAAGCTTTTTAGGGTTTATGGATGTAAGCTTTTTGGTGAAAAGTAGATATACAAATATACTCATTATTTGGCATTGAATTTATTCATGCTAAGGTGTTTTTATTTCATTGATTTGGACCTATGCAAATTCAGAGTTTTTTCTTCTTCTTTGTATGCATTTTAGTTCCAAAAACTTGGGTCCAAATGTACTTATCTGTTTCTTATAGAAACGTAGCTATTTTCACGTTCATCTTAATTAGAAGGTTCTGCACTGTAATTATATCCACCTTTTAAGCATTATAACGGGAGTAGTAAACTTATATGTTTGCTTTATACATTGAGTGGATGTGTAGTAATAAGTCTTAGTTAGCAAGACCCTAAATCTTAATGTTAATGTAGTATTTCTGAATTTAAGTGATCATTAGAAGCATACAGCATTTCACCATATGATTGTCTTTTATATGTGTAGCTGCTTGCTTCAGATCGTCAATCAAGAGTCTTAGTGATTTTTCTAAATACTAGTAATTTCTTTTTGTGGTTTATTTAAGCTTTCTTTATACCTCTTCTGCTTTTCATTTTTCTTCCTTGATAAACTAGAGAAACTGATTTTGAAAATTGCCTAGTGGTCGGGAACGGAAATGTGAAAGTGTTTAAATTTTTTTTTTGAAATAGATATCTTCTGCGCGTTACTACATATACTAGTTTTTAGAGTCGGGTTGGATTACAATCATGTATGATGATGTGTTTGAACATCTCACCTATTCTTTTCTTTTTTAAATAGGAAAATGCTTAAGATTATTTGCACAATTACCATAAATTATTAACTTTACTCTTTATTTATTATTTGGTCCAATAGAGGGAAAAGTCAAAGGGAAAGAAAAATAACTATGGAGTTAAGCGGACATTCTTAAACATGTTAGTAGTCATCTAAAAGAGTTTTTGAAGCTCAATTAGGAAGACGTGTAAGTCCCAATCTAAGAGTTTTTGAAGCTCAATTAGAAAAGTCTACAACGTAAGAGAATCTATATGATGCATACGTATACAAATGCTAAAGTTTACAAGTCAATCAACACTTTTATTCCTCTCACGTTAAGTATGGTTGATTTGCATCTGCAAAGTCAAAAGTAATTTTCTAATTTTGTGAACCAAAGTCGAAATATGTCAATTGAACTTTAAATTATTAGTGATTATGTCTATTGTCTATTAGGATCTTTGAGTTGCTCACCACAAATATATGAAATATAATCTCCCGCCAAAACCATGTCTAGACCCAAGTATAGGTCCCTTATTTAAGCATGGAAGGCATCAAAAGGTCTAATCTTCCTCATTAGCAGTTGATCTATTTTTAGTAAAAATCAATACCGTATACTTGATTATTAGGTGTAACGATGTGAACTTGAGAAGCCCAACATGAAGATTAAACTAAGACCATACCCAATTAGCTGGTCCAATCAAGTAAGATCAGATTAACCAATCAGAGAATATGATCGTGTCATTGCTGAGATTCTAAAAACATACTATAAATAGGTCAGAAGGAGCATTTAGACTGCTAAATTCCTTATTTGTGATTGCATGGACCAGCATATTTCAGTTTGGAATGCCAAATGGATTGTTGATGATACTATTATCCCAAAACCCAATTTCCATGTGCACGAGACTGATAGTATGAGGGTTTCTGATCTCCTTGTCCATAATTCAAAATGTTGGAACGCTATTCAGAGCTTTGTTCAATGAGCCCGCTGCAAGCATCATTTTTAATACTCTCCTAACCAGTTCGATTACGGAGGACAAATTGCTATGGAAACATGGTAAACATGGCTTGTTCTCTGTTCGAAGCGTATAGAAGGTCTGCGCAAGGAACATAGTTCACGACTCTAGCACAAATAGCACGGGTTTCTCACACAGGATTTGGAAGGCAAAAGTTCCACCGAAGGTGAATTTTTCTTTTGGAGATTGTGTAAATAATGTATTCCCACCTGGTTTCAACTCAACCAAATAGGAATACTGTGTTCGAACCATCGCGTGTTATGTGAAGGAGAAGTAAAGGATAGCGATCACCTCTTCTTTTGGTGCGACAATGCCAAACAAGTTTGGAGGAAATTTGAGTTTTGGAATGTTGTTCAACACAATAAACTGCTTACACAAATGTAAGGGACATTTTTTTTTGCGATTTTGGAGGCACTATCATACACTCAACGTTGTAAGTTTATGACAGTCATGTGGAGCATGTGCCAGGAAAGGAAAGGAACAAGAAGGTCTGACGAAACGAGATTGATACTGCTCGTTCTATTCACTAGCAAATTATTACATGATTGGTGATCTTCTCAACATAATAGAGGAAAATCAGAGTTGCAAAGAGATGATAGGAATGTTGTGAGTTGGATAAAACCACCTTTTAGGTAAGTACAAGTGTAATGTTGATGCTTTCTTCTCTACCGGTCAAAATAGAGTGGGGATAGGAATTTGTATTAGGGACAATCAAGGTAGATTTGTACTTGCTAAGACGGAATGGATCTTGCCTGGTGTTGATGTGGAGAAAGGTGAAGCTACATGGCTTTTTCTCACCCTCCAGTGGTTCAAGAGCTAGGTTTGAGTAATATGGATTTTGTGCTCTGCACTCAAATTGTGATGTCATATGTAAAAGTAAAGGTGAAGACATGTCGAAGTTTGGGCGCTATTATCCAAGACTGCAAAACACATACACATCTCTTATTTTTCAAACTCTTATGTCGAGTTTACTAGAAGACGAGTCAATGAGGTTACTTATGTATTAGCATAGGCAAACCACATTTTTAGCTGGTTTCCATGTTTTCAGTGTTGTATTCGGACTATTATAATTAATGAAATGAGCTAAACTATTTCCAATAAAACAATTATTGTTTTTCACTCTACTTTACTTCAGCAGAGTATTTGCAGGTAAACCCTCTTCACATTTTTGAATTAAATAACTAATTTAAGTGACATTTTATAAGAGTTTTTGTTAATATTTGTATTCTCAAAAACAAATTTGAGACAACCCTACAAAGTCAATTGCTTACTCGAAATTTTTTATTAAATCACCAAACTTCATAATAATTTATCTTTAAAGCATATGATTTTTTTTTATTCATATACAATGACATTTTTATAAACAATGGGCCATTTGAACATAATTTTGACATCATATAATGTGGACAACAATATTAATATGGATCCTCTAATTAACTCTTGTCTTTTTCCATCTCTTAACTTTGTATCTCTCTCGACCAACTCTCACGTTTTATTAAAAAAATAAAAATATAATGAAGGATACATTATATTAAGATAGAAATAGAGTTCGAAGTCTCGTGAGCTTAGCTCGGTTGTTGATATAAATAATGCATAATATATACAAAATTCGGAGTTCGAATCTCAAATCACCGCCAAAAAAAGAAATAGAGTTTGAAGAGAGGTACACTGAGAAATAAAACCGAAAGAAAAGAGAAGAAAATCGTTACAAAACGAATTAAACACGTGACATCCACGTGCGCATTGACGACGTGTTAACTACCAGAATATCCTTCAACGAAACAAAAACTATATGCCGTTATAATCAATCAATATCATCATCATCATCTATATCACAACGCCGTCGTGTCGATCCCTTTCAATTCCATCAAATCACCGTTCCCTCGCCGTTCTCCGCTAAACTCTCCGGCTATCTCAACAACCTCCGGCCACATCGTCGATCCTCCAACCACGACCTCTATCAAATTCTCTATCAAATTCCTTACTATTCCTCATCGTTTCAACGAATTAGGTCTTTTTTTGTGGTTGATTTTCGATCATAAGGTTTTAGATTCTGTTTCTATTTTCTGAATTTTTTGAATTTTCGATGTATATTTTTATGATTTTGAATTTTATTGAATTTTGTTGATGATTGTGAATTAAACAGAGAACGTAGCGATTTTTGTGTTGGAGACGATGAGTACCGTGTTTGAAGGATATGAACGTCAATACTGTGAGCTTTCTGCTAAACTATCCAAACTTTGTACTGCAGCTGCTGCTCTCAATGGAGGTAATTGAATTATTCTTAATCTCGCCCTTTTCGTGCATGTTTGGTATCACGGTGGATTTGTGCGGTATTTTGAAATAAAAATTAGTCCATAAATCATATTACTCACTAGAAATTAGTTACTAAATTATATCACTTAATTTCAAACTAACTAGTCCTATGAAGCACAGCCACTGACGCCTGACACGACATGAACACTGACACGCCAACACAGCTAATAACTTGAGAAAATCACATAATTCACTGTTATCATATGTGTCGCTGTTGGACACCGACGCGTGTAGGACACACCTAATCCTAGGAGTGTCTGTGCATCATACTCCTTACAAGTTAATAACACAAATTAGTTCCTAAATTACATCACTTAATATCAAACTAGTCCTTACAAGTTAACAGAAGATCGAGTTGCCAGACATAATTCAAAATTGGGGTTTTTTTGCCTATTCATAAATTTCAGGGGTGAAAAAGTATGACCCTTATAATTTTAGGGGCGAGTTGGTGATTTACTATAATTTTGATTGGTGGTTTAGTTAGTGTAAAAATTAAGTTTATGTTTGGTTTCAATTTTGGAGGAGGCAAAGTTGATTCCAAAGTTGTAGAATTGATTTTGCCTCAAAATTGATCATGTGTATGTTTGGTTTCAATGTGCTTTTTCCGCGGAATTTGGGAAGCTACAATTTGGTGCTTTGACCAAACTGTGTTGCTGTAATTCCCCAATCCATTTGAAGTTAAAATTTGGAGCTTTTACCTCAATAATTAATTTTTACTTTTAGCCTCAAATTTATTGTTTAATTCACTTTTACATGGATGCATCTAAACCTAAATCGATTTACATTCAACTCAAATTTAGAAAGAATCAATTTTTGTTATCATCCAATCATGTTTTGCTGCTACATTCTTTAGTTCTTTTGATTTTTGTCAAACTCTTTAACATTATTTCTAGACTTGGATGTAAGTGGAAAATAGTTTAAAATGTTTTGAAAGAGATCGGAAGTAAATCATGTGTTTATTTTCTATATAAAGTTTACAATTGTTTTGTTTACAAGAATTCAGTTAATTTTAACGTGTAAAATCATTAATGAGTATTCCCTTGATTACATTCCTCAAACTCGGTAATGCTCTTTATCTATACCATCATGTGAACTATTTGCGTCTCACATATTGGTGCGCTGCTCCTTTCTTTGGAAAGTGCGTTGATGTATAGCTCCTATTAAGAAATTTCCGTCAGAAAATCTCTATGACAATGGTTTGTGTGTGCCTCCTACGGTTCTACTAGTTTTCTGTGGTCGTGAAAACATGAGTGTCTCTGTCTTCTTTTTATATACATAAATTTCTTTTTTATATATATTTTTTCAAATGATTTTATTTATTTTTTAATGGCAAATGTTTGTAATTAGTTGTTAGATTAATATTATTTTTTCAAATGAATTAAGTTAGTGTTTGATGCTTCTAAGCAAAAAAGTATTAAGTTGGCATGAGAGGCATTGTCTTACATTTGAAACCTCTCATGTTACCCTTAATAGTTATCGTCTTATCGAGTTGCTCCGATTTAAGCAGAAACTGAATTCTGTGGAATTTGATATTTCTGATCTTATAGGGCTAGGTTCATTTCCTGCTGTTTCAAATGCATACTTCTTTATCTTTATGTTTGATGCCCCTCCTTTTTTTTTGGATTAACTCCTCCAAAGTGAATATTTCACTTTAGAGGGTAGAGTAAATATGTCCACTGTTGACAAGTGATGAGTTATTCATCAATGGTTTACATTACTTACTTTCCCTTCTAAGCTGAATTGTTTGCCTATCTAAACTGAATTGTGCGCTTTAAAGTAGTTAACTCCCCTTATTTATGTGCCTTTTGTTAGTTGAATGGGCGCTGAGTGAGGCAGCATTCTGATCAAGTCATAATATAGTAATGTAAATTCCAATACTCATTTTATGGGAATAGGGTATTTTGCTATTGGCTTACTTGAATATTTGATGGATCTTAAAATATTCTTCATAGAATGCTAAGCCCTAAAACTAAATATAATTTCAAAATGACAAACACAAACCATTAATATATTTATCAAGAAAAAGGAACCATTGACGCTTATCATTTCATGCTGGAGCTATGAACACCCAAACATGTTCTTTTATGATTTGTGTCATTTTTGTTCAATTTGCAGAGCAAAAGAAGCAAAGTATTTCAGATATAAAGGCTGGAATCGATGAGGCAGAAGCTTTGGTACCCTCTTCACTTTTTTCTTTTTGTTGGACAGCTTCCTTTCTTTCTTCTGTATTATGGGATTCTGATATACGTGCTTATCGATTTGTAGATTCGGAAAATGGATCTGGAGGCCAGAAGTTTGCAGCCAAACATTAAGGGTGTACTTCTTGCTAAGTTGCGGGAATACAAATCAGATCTGAACAATAATAAAAGCGAACTTAAGAAACTTGTATCCGGTAACATGAACCCCTCTGCCCGGGATATGTTGTTGGAATCAGGCATGGCTGATGCTATGACGGTATGATTTATTTTTAATTGACACTCTTTGATGATGTTAAATGACCATTCATTGTTATGTGAAACCATGATTGCTATGTACGAGCTTAAATTCCAATCTCTAAAGTTTCAAGTTAACAGTTATCTATCTATCTATCTATCTATATATATATATATATATATGGGGTTTGCTAGGATACACCCACTAGTTTTTATTAAGGTGTGTTTAAGCAAAGATATAACTAAAAAGTTGTTAAATACACCTTAAGGTGAATGTTGCTAAAACATATATATATATAATGTCAGGAAGACAAATAGATGTAGTTAATAACTATATAATTTGTAAAGGTTTGGTTGAATTTTTACTATGGATACCTTCCAGTGAACAGTGGCGGAGCCAGGAAAAAAAGTTCAGGTGGGCCACTAAAATTAATTATAATATATAAACACTAATTAAAGTTGTAATAAGCATTAAGTACAAAGTTGAAATGACGGAGTTTGGGTGGATACTTAAATAATTACATATTTAACAACTATAAATTATGAAACATTTTTTTGTTCATTACAGTTAACGGAGAGAATTTTCAGTTAACAAGAAAATATGCGGGAGATTTGAAACCGATGCAAATTCAAAGGTCTATAAGCCTCCGCTAACATGCCAAGGATAAACATCACAAAATTCACGTATGCCACTTTTGAAACCGCGGAAAACTGTAACTGTTGAAAAATTGTTTAAAGTCTCACAAAATAGACCTATAATTGAATTATTTTAATTTTTTGGGTGGGCTGCTACACCACTTTGCGGAAATTTGGATCAGCCGAAACCTAAAACCGACACAAAATTGTATAAAATATTAAAAAATAGACTTATGGTCGTCAATTTTTTAATTTTTCCGGGTGGACCGTGGCCCACCTAGCCCATGAAGGGCTCCGCCACTGCCAGTGAAGCAAACACCAAAAAAAATATGAACTTTTTGTACAAAACAAATAGAAATTAGTTGTTTAGAAAAGTGTAACATTGGATTTTCAATACTAATTTTTCTAAATATTGTTGACATTATAAATAAAGAATAAAATTTTGGATACATATTATATTTTTTATTTAAACTAGATTAGATTAATATAATTTTTAAAGTTAATCTCTTCAGACACTTGTCATGTTGGTGGCGCACAAAATGGTGATATGTTGAGCCCTGTTGTGGCAAAGCACAAGCTTGAGTCCTAATGTTGTAAATGGCATTTCAACCATTTGATTCCTGATGTTTTAAATTGATCGAGTAGCTTCAATCTACATTTCTGAATATTCATTTTTCTTGGGTTTTCCCCACCAAATTTGATGCCTATTGCTTATTGCTAATATGATAAAAACAGGTATCAGCTGATCAAAGAGACAGATTAATGTTTTCAACTGAGCGATTGAACAAATCTAGTGACAGAATTAAGGACAGTAGGAGAACAATGTTGGAAACGGAAGAGCTTGGGGTTTCAATCCTTCAAGATTTGCATTCTCAGCAACAATCTCTACTGCATGCACATGACACAGTAATGTTTTTATCTTCTTCCTTTCACTTATGATTTGCTCGTGTTTCTATCAGTAAGTACTAAGTAATAACAAGATGCTTTTAGAAATTCTAATTTCTAATAATGAAAGCTGCATTATGCAGTATTTCTTGGACTTGTATCATAGGACTTTGAGTGAAATGCTAGAAATTGATTAAATTTTATCTTCGGACATGTAGCATATATACATTGCTTTTCTTCTTTACGGTAGATTTTCTGCATATTGGTTCATCAATATTACTCATTTTGTTCTTGAGAAATTAAGAATATACATGAAAGTGTAACTCTGCAATGGTAGTGGTGAAAGACAAATCACACACTGTTTGATCTTCTGATGGATCATATTCCCTTCTGATAACGTAAGCAAGAGCAAGAAAATTTTGTCTAACATGTCTAAAAGGATGAACAGGAACAAGTGTATTATTAGCACCATTGTTGCGGTCCTGGTTCTTGTTATCATGTTGACTCTCTACATCAAACTTTCAAAATAGACAATACCAGACACCTCTTAAATCGCCAAGATGCAAGGCTTTTTAAGAATTTCTCTTTTTTGTTTGTTTTCTGGTCCTTATTATTCAGAAAAAGATGATATCTTTATCTTGAGAAAATGAGAATATTCATGAAAGTATAACTCTGTAATGGTAGTGGTGAAAGACAAATCACACACTATTCGATCTTCTGATGGATTGTATTCCCTTATGCAGCTTCATGGAGTGGATGATAACGTAAGCAAGAGCAAGAAAATTTTGTCTAACATGTCTAAAAGGATGAACAGGAACAAGTGTATTATTAGCACCATTGTTGCGGTCCTGGTTCTTGTTATCATGTTGACTCTCTACTTCAAACTTTCAAAATAGACAATACCAGACACCTCTTAAATCGCCAAGATGCAAGGCTTTATAAGAATTTCTCTTTTTTTGTTTTCTGGTCCTTATTATTCAGAAAAATATGATATGTTTATGTTGTGCAGTGCTGGAAGCAAATTTGAAAATGTTTACTTCTTTAAATATGTGTCTTGTGCTGGCTTTGGCTTTGTGATGTAAGTATTTCATTTATTTTATGTAATGATCATGAAGTTTATATGATACTAAAATGTAATGTGGTTGGTTATGTTGTAAAATTAGTCTAATCCATTGGATTAAAATGTTGTTCCTCATATGATACATGTAAATCATCTGCTGACAATCATGTCTATAGTAACTTAACCTATCCTTTGGGAATATTGTAATTGGAAAACACCGCTCGAGTCCTGGTTCTGGTGTTGTGCTTTTGTAACTCATAATTTGTAACTTCCTTAGGTCCCGTGTAGGGTGCTTTTCTGTTTTGAAAATTCCAAAAATCAGAATTAGTTTAGTTGAGTTTAAATTCTGAGTTGAATTTCAACTTTTATTTATGAGTTAAGTCACTTCCGTTCATAATGATCGCAAATTAACATTCTTTATCAATCATTTTTCTTTTAATCATTTCTTTATCATTCATAAATCAAACAATCCTGGAGTTGTCCACATATGGAATGTTAAGGCGCTGGAACGCCGTAGCTTGCAGTAACTCGCTAGAACTAGAACGGAAGTTATGAAGAAAGCGAAACGGCAGGGAAGAAGATTTAAGCATAACTGGAGAGGTTGTTCCTCATATGATACATGTAAATCATCTGCTGCGAATAATTATTTTTACTAAGTTACTAGTGAGTTGGGGTAATTATTTAAAGACGGTAATTATTCATTATTTTGACAATTTAAGTGTGTAGTAATTTTGGGGAAAGAATTCTGCTCTTTACCCAATGGTTTTTGCTCATTCCCGAGTGAAATGACCAAAATGCACTTACGTGAGGTAACTCAGGCTAGTGTACTTTTTACGTGACACGCTACGTGAGTTAACTCACGCTAGTGTTAATTTACAAATACTGCAGCGTGAGTTAACTCACGTTTCAAAATATGCAAAAAAAAATCGAATTTATTTAAATGGTAATATAAATGTTAATAATATAAATGGTAATGTAAATTCTCAACAATTACATAATACATAACTTGATACATTTTATTAGAATAAAGTAAATATGCTTCTTTGAGGTCGAGGTAAAAATAGACCAACTTAGGGGTAACAAAGGATCAAGGTTGGTGGTAAAAGAGACCAATCATCTTGGGGCAAAAAGAGATCTTCCCTTCTGGGTAAATCTAAATCTGGTTCTTTTTATACCCCAAGAAAAAGTCTTTTTACCCATGGAAAAAAGTTTTTGGGGTAAAAAAAAGGATATTTACTTTTACCCCTAGGGTTGACCTCTTTGTGCCCCAAGTCGGTTGGTATATTTTACCCCCTTTTTTACCCCTAAATTGGCCCCCCAAAAAAGCTAAAAAAAAAATCTATAAAGGTGAAAGAGTGAGAAGAAAAAGGAGAGAATGTGAGGAAATGATGAAGGTTTAAGGGGATATTTATAGGGGGAATGGTTGCATAGGTTTTATATGCACTAAATGTAGTCAAAAAACTGTAAAAAAAAAACGTGTAAAATATCATTAAAATGAAGGTTGAACAACTGACCAAAGTCAAAACGTGTCTTGAGTTTTGAACACCGGCCAAACTGGCGTAGGTTAACTCACGTTAGGTTTAACACTAGCGTAAGTTAACTCACGTTGCATGCATGGGCCAGCGTGGGTTAACTCACGTTAATATGGTGGGCAGTTTTTTTTGTGCATGCACTAATGGTACCATAGGTAGGGTTTGAATAAATAAATTCGAATAAAAACTAATTAAACTCAGCATGAATTCGAATAAAGAATTGTATTAAATAAATTCAAAAAAATTTGTGTATTAAATAAATTCGAATAAAAGTTACATTACATAAAGTTTCCAAATATGTCGTATAATTACATTACATTACGTTCGGAAATGCACCTTCCAACTACAACAATTATCTTACCTCTGAATGAGGTAAATTCAAACTTGCTAAACAACAACTATCAAGCATTCATCCGGAAGTTTTATTGTTTCATTCAAAAGATTAAATTCTTGTTAGTTTGGTTTAGATGATGGTATTCAAGTGCCAAAAGAATGAGGTCTAGTCCTTGACACTTCAATACCTTCATCTAAACCAAACTAACAGAAATTTAATCTTTTGAATGAAACAATAATACTTTCGGGTGAATGCTTGGAAACTGTCGTTTAACAAGTTTGAATTACCCCAATCAGAGGAAGACAATTGTTGTAGTTGGAAGGTGCATCCCCTACCTAATCACGATTTTTTGGCGGAATCAGACTGTTGATAATATATTTAGTTGATCTCAGCAACGTTACCCGCATAACGATCCATTGAAACATATTGTGCTCCCAAAACATGCTCGTCACGTTTTCGTCGTTCGTTAATTCCACCCAACTGAATGATACTCTGCCATCGTCGAGCGTTGGACGTTTATACCGAACGTATTCCACCCTCTTTGTGTATCTCGGGTTAACTCCTTGGTAGAATTCATTCAGTTCATCTTTGAGACCTCTTAACGTTACACCAAGGCACCGAAACATTCAATCTCTGAGGTTCTCCTCCGTTGAATTGTGCATGAACGTCGATCCACCCGACCATTGTTTCAAATCTACACAATAAGAAATTAAAAATAATCATTGAAAAACTCATTCAAACATTTCATCAAACAAACACTTGGAGTGCAAATTATACATAAACCCTAAAAATGATAACTACAACATAAACATGCAAACATCTAAACAATTAAGCAATATAAGTCATTTACATGTAACATTGTATGATTTCTTGACAAAAAAATCAAAATTTAAACTAAACCCTAAAACTAAAAAAATCTAATCTAAGTGTAAAAAATCTAGCATAATCATGCAAACACCTAAACATCATAACAATTAAGTACTATAAGTCATTTACATGTAACATTTTATCATTTCTTGCAAAAAAAATCAAAATTTTAGTAAAACACTAAACCTAAAAAATTATAGTTTAAGTGAAAAAATCTATCATACCAACATAATTTAAGTGAGAACTTACTTGTTCTTGTTATTGGAGTGTGGATTGATTTGAAGTTGAAGGAATTTCGGAGTTGAGTAATTTGAGAGAAATTTGAGATTGCAAATGAGGATTTCTGCCTGGGCTTATAACAACACGCAGCGTGAGTTAACTCATGTAAGGGAATTTTGGTCATTTCACTTGGACATGAGCAAAAGCGTTTGGGTAAAGAGCAGAATGATTGGGGAAATAGTTGGTAAGAATGTTAAGCCCATTAAAGCAATTAGAAACCAAACCCAATTATAGGTGGCTATACAAACATAACATTAAGAGGAAAACTAGGTTTTCTACTCATTTCATTCACTTCACAAAATATTTTGAGAGAGGTAGAAAGAGAAAGTGGATTCAAGAGAAGAGAAGAGGAAGTTGTGGAGAGAGAGAGAGAGAGAGAGAGAGAGAGGTTGAAGATCTAGGAGATAAAGTGAAGCCACAATTAGGATTATTGAATACTAGAAGTAAGAGGGATGGTTTCCTTTTCATAATTAAGCTATGATCATTTATTTTCAATTATGGATTTAAGTGATTTTATGTTAATTGTGACTTTTGTGAATTTTGATGATGAATTTCGTGCTCTTAATTATGTGAATTGATGGGCATGATAAACTTCATGAAATTGATGTGCTATGTGCTCAAAACTCATATATGTTGTTATTGATAAGTTGTTTTGATGATTTTTACTTAGATTGGTTAAAATAAAGTTGTGGTTGTTGATTGTTGATGAATTCATGAATAGGGTGATGATAAATTTGAGTTGTTATTGTGGTTGTGTTCTGTTTGAATAAAATCAAAGTGTTGTTGAAAATTGGTGTTTTGTTTGAAAACTAAGTGAATTGTTTCATAAACTAATTTGAGGGTTGTGAGAAGAGCTTATTTGATGTGTTTGAGCCTTGGAACGTGACTTTAATGGTTTTGGGAAATGGGGGAATCAAAATAAGCACTTTTGGGGCGTTTTTGACGAAAATCAAAGGCGAAAACACACCGAACGACCCTTTTCGCAGTGCGGGCGCCCAGTTATAGAGAGCCAGCGCTTGGCCACCCTGTGTCTGGCGCTAGGCACCCTAGATCGTGCAAGTTTCTACTTGCATTTTGTTCCGGGTGCTTTAGGGGCGATGCATATGGTCCCTAAGCGATCTTTTGAGGGTGTTCTTTTGTTGTTTTCACTAATATTCTTGCTGGAACATAATATGCTTATACTTACTTTGGTTTTCATAAAATGAGAGAAAATTTGAACTTAGAGACGAACTTGTTTTGAGATAATCGAACAATGAATTTTCTTAAGAACAATGATGATGCCTTGACTTATTTATTGCAGATGAACTTAGATGAAGCCTGAAAGGTTGATATAGGACTATGAAAGCATGAAACTTGATTTTTGGTAAAATGACAAAATAAACGAACTTTGGTGAAACTTTGGAATAAGACTAGTTAGTTTGCAAATGATTTATATTCATGAAGATATGATAGTTATGATTGATTTGAGGATTTATATGCTTAAGATACGATGAATTGTATGAAATTTCAAAATCGGTGTTTTGTTACAAAACTTATAAACATAGTCAGGATGTTTTAAATCCTCAAAAACTGTAAGTTGTTTGACATAGACTTCTTCAGAGATCACTCCATTGAGAAATGCACTCTTGACATCCATCTGATATAATATAATGCCAAGATTAACTACATAGGATATAAGTAACCTGATTTCTTCCAACCTTGCAACTGGAGCAAATGTTTCAGTATAATCAATGCCCTCTTGTTGACTGTAACCTTGTGCAACAAGCCTTCCTTTGTTTCTGACAACTTCTCCTTGTTCATTAAGCTTGTTCCTGATCACCTATTTTGTTCCAGTAATGTTATTTTGATCAGGTTTAGCTACCAAATCCCAGACATCATTTCTTTGAAATTGATTGAGCTCTTCTTGCGTAGCTACTGCCCATCCGTCATCTGAAAGCGCTTCATCAACACGCTTCTAATTGTACTACTGTCCTTTCTCTACGCTTCTTCAGTGGATAAGCATCCAATGTCATCTAATTCCTATGAAATAGTCGTTGCTCCAGGCTTCTATTCCTTTTGCAAACTTGTGTCTTACTCCCCCTTTTGTCATCAACAAAAAGACTAAAAAATTAAGGAAAAGAGAATAAAAAAATGGATTAAAAACATGAATGTTTCTATCAAAATGGAGCAAAACCAATATCAGATGCAACAATATATATGAAAGAGATAACATAGCAGTAAGATATTGCATCAGAGAGACAAAGTGTATGAGAAGCACAAAAATATTAGAGGCATAAGATAAACAACAAGTAAACAAGTGTGCAACTAGGGTTCTAAGACTGATTCTTCAGCATCTTCAAGATGTCACCTATCCCTGCATTTTTTTCATCCCATTTCTTCTCCAAAGAAGCTTGCTTCGCCAAAAACACATCATGTTGTTGCTTCAATCTCATCTCAAGATCCTCTGTCTTCTTAATTTGAGCTCCCTAAAAACTCTATGTTACTTCTGCTCTTCCTTAAGCTCTACCAGTTGTCTTCTCAAATCTTTAGACACCATTTTCTGTTCAAATAGATCCCTCTGAAGTTTCTCCATAAGCTTCATCTCTTCAGGGTCTTCTATGTTCAGACTCTTCAAAACAACTTTCTCTAGGTTGATAAACATCTTAGTGATCCATGAAGTATCAAAACCCGATTTCACTACTTCAGGAATCTTCTTTGAGTAATCAATGTAGTGTGGAGAGTCTGAAATTTGTTTCATTGTTCTCTTGACTTCCAAAGCTGCCATGCTTTCAGCTACTTCAACAAACCAGTTCTTCAGAGCCTGGTCTTGAGCTTGGACTGATTATATCTGAAGTTCATCAAGTACTCTGTTCACCACTTCCTTGAGGTTGTTCCATTTATCTTCATAATTTTTAATATTAATAGCTTGATTCCTTGAATTTACCAGCTCCATCAAATCATTAAAGATGTTATTACATACTTCTCTCATAACTGATTGTGAGGTTAAGATAGGAGGAGGTGATAAGGTTATTTGTTGGGAAGTTGAGGGTACATGTATGGCTTGATTTCTTGTGACAATGATAGCTGGAATACCTTTATCATCAAATTTAGATAATTCCTTAGCAGTGTTATCAGCATCATTGTCGACTAAGGCTAAGGTAAGGACATGTTCAAGAATAGGTTCAAGAATGGGTTGGAGCCTAGAGGATGATGGTTTGCTAAGAAATGATCTACAATCATCAATGTTGCCATGATGAATCATTGTTTCAGGCTTAGCAACATTCAAGGGTTGAACCATAAAAGCTTGATCTTCTAATACTGATGATGTATCAGAGAATGTTAGATTAGAAAGTGATTCAGTCTAGGTTGTTGTTGTTGTTTGGTCTTCTAATACAACTTGTTCAGAGGCAGTTGTATCAGAGGTTGTATGTGAGGGTGAGTTTGGTTGATGTTGAGATTCTAAAAATATGATTGCATTACATAGTTTAAAGGCTATTTTTTTGTGTGGGTAATAGTTATTAAGAGTCTGAAACAGTAGAGATAAGAACTTTTTCAGAGGCTATTAACTGGATTGGTTGAGCTTGATATACAGGAAGTTCACCATGTATGTGTTGAGATAAATTATCAAGTATAGGGGATGAACTTTGTGTAGGCTGAGGAGGGTTGGTTGAGGTTGCTGATGCACTAGACATACCAGAAGCTGCCTCTGCAGCTCTTTTAGCTCTAAGTTGACCTTCCTTTATGTAATTCTAGTAGTCATTCTTAACTCTTTCACTATCAATCCTTTCTAGTTCAGCTTGCTTATCTAGATAGCTTTGAGGGATAAGAGTATCACCATCACACTCTTCACCAGGTTGCAGAGCATGCAATGGTATGACAGTTGGTGGCTCAAAGAATGTTTTCTTCTTTGGTGCATCACCTTGGTCAGGTATAGGTCTCAGTTTGGGTGAGGATTTGGATGATGGTGTGGGGGTCTTAGCTTTTTGTAAGTTTGCATATATGGAGCTAAGAGGTTGGCCATATTTGTGAGGAGAGTTGTGTGGGGGTGAGTCTAGATTTATGGGTTCTGAGATAGTAGGGACTGCATATTAATTTTTTGAGCATCTGAAGTAGCAGCCTCTGACGTGCCTTGTTCCAGCTTCACTTTCATATGAGTCTTCAGAACCTCACTAGCTTCTCCCACAATCGATTGCTTCAACTCCTTTGATAGATGACCACTTGTTCAGCAGCTTTGACTGCTTTTTCCATCACATCCTGAGCAATTGTGGTTCCTTCCTCATTTGCTAATTCTTCATAAGCTTCAACAAATAACTTCAACTTTCTTTGGCCTCTAAAGTGTCTCTTGGACAAACTTCTGAGCCTGAATAACAGCATCAGAACCTCCTCCTCTAGTTCTTTGGTCATAACCTGATAGGGCTTTCACTCTGTTACTTCCTTCTGGATGCCAGAAGCAGCAGGTTTAGATGCCTTTTCTTTCTTAACCTTCTTCTTTGGTTCTTCCTTTTCCTCATTTGAATCAGATTGCTTCCTCTTCTAACAATCTTCAAAGGAGCATCTGCCTTAGGAGAAATCTGATCCTGTTCAATAGCTTTTCCAGTTTCGTTGAAGTGTTGAGCAACAAATTAAGCTAACACCTCTAGAGGGCCTTCTATAAAGATTGGAGGGAAATCAATCATTAAGTCTGACATGACTTAAGACTCTGTCATATCAGACTCTAAGAGATCCACCTCTGATTTCTCTATGATTCACATTGCTCCAAGCAAAGAGCCATTGAGTACCCTTCTAGTGCATGTTCCCAGTTCCTTATCAGAGGCTACACCTGTGTCTCTGATCTTCTTTAGTAATCCTCCTTGATGAAAGATTTCAGACAACAACCTTCCATATGGAATTTGCTTCCATTTCTTGTTTATGCTTTCCTTGATTGACCAGCATAAGTAGTTGAACATGTATCTGGGAAAATCAATCTTGTATTTGTGAATCAGGAAGTGCAAAAACAGGTTGTGATGCCTTGACCTGTAGTCCCTTCCACCATCTCTGGGTAGAAAACACTCTAGGATCAACTTATGCAAGACCCTATGTTCATTCTGCATATCACAAGTCTGGTCTATGGGTCTTCCTTCATACAGAGTCTTGTGCACTTTCTCCATCCAATGACTATCCTTTTTCACATTTAACTCGAACATCCCATAATTTGTACACCTTGCAGCATTAGCTAGCATCTCCTCTGTGATGGTGACTTTGATTCCCATCACAGCTGACCTAATTTCAACTTGCTTGAACTCCTGTAGACCCATTTCCTCTCTTGTCATCCCCTTCAAACTCAGATTCTCTGCTATTTTCTGTCTTTCTTCCAGTTTAGCAGTATCAATGTCATAAACTTTAGCCCTTATCTAAAAATCCTTTATCAGATCTATGTATGTTGGCCCATGCAGCATCTTGATGTAACCATCAAAGCCCTGAGTTCCAATGAATGGTAGAACATCAACGCCATTCCTTTTTATTGACTCAAAATCCATTGCGCTTTCAATGAGAAGCTTCAGATCAGTCTTGTCCATCACCATGGTTCTGGGTTTGATGAGTAGAGATTCTCCAGAATCAACTTCCATTGTGTTTACTTGATTCGAACTTGATTCAGCCATTTGATGAAGGTTTAGGATTCTAAGTTTGAGGTTTTTTGGAAAATGGAGATTTTTAAGAGAATAGGTTACAAAATAAGAAGGTGTAGGTTGTGTAAGTGAGAAGTGTATTTTTTGTCCAAGTGTTTTGTAACACCCATACTAAACGTCTCTAGAATATTTAGTATGTGTGTTATCTTAGTACTGGATACGTTAAAATTTACAACATAAAAGCTCCAAATGAATATGAACATCAATACACGTTCGTACGCCTGATAAAAAAACAATCCTATATATCCAATACATGCTTCTAATAATTACTTGAATCCATAACAATAATCTGCAACTGTTACGAACGAGCACTTGATGATAATCCATTCAGCTGCAAGTCTGCTGCCTCTTGCCACAAAACCTGTTGATCTGAAACATAAAAGGATTGGGATGAGACATAATGTCTCAGTGAGTTCCACCTAATCCTAGGCTATAGGCAATCTTGGGGGAAACCTACGATTGCCACTTGTCTACATCCACATTCCATTAAGGTTGATTATACGTGCATGTGTGCTCTACATGCCTGAACGATCATATGGTACTAAGATCGTTATTTGAACTTTCTAACATATGCCTGATTTACAGGTCTTACAATTCCGTGCTACTTGCCTTAGCGGTAAGGGGAAGCTAAGACCACTAATCTGAATACTATCATAGTATCTTGACATAGTCATATCATGTTCATAACCTATTCCTGAAACTTGACGATCAGGGAATATACTAAGGTCGTTAACAACATGCCATCATAAACTAGTCCTGATGCATAAGCATATACATGTTCGTATCATAACATAATCATATAGTATCATATCATGATTCATAAATTATTCATATTATGTTAGAGAGTTAGCGTGTAACAACAACATTATCTGGGTTCATTTTACGGAATAGTCCCGAGTGGAGTAACCCCGGAATATATTCCCATGTCATAGCTGGTGAAATTCCTATTTGAGGCTAACATCGAACTCCTCTTAATGTCGTGCAGGCCTACCTTGCGGAGCATATCTCGTCCCCCTAACGTGAACCTCTTGTATCCCCCTAACGAGCTTATACTTACATAGGAGGCATTATAACCTCAATATATAATTGATTAGCTACCACGGATCCGTAGCCTACCCATTTAACGGTAAATAATCACATAACATATTCTTGTTCATACTTAAACTTAACATGCCTAGGATGACATAATGGCATGACTATTCTCAACTATCTAAGTTGAGGCTTTATAAGTTTTTCCATTGCTTAAGTGTTAGAGTACTACCCGAGCATAACGTATACTTAATCATACTATCATGTTAATATGATGACAATGACGTATGTTAATACTTGGTTAACTTTTATTAAGCTTTCTAAAATTGCAAAAAGGTCATTGGGCAGAAAATATTCATTCTTTAAGAAAATGGTGAATTTTGCTGTCACCGTGGCTTAGCCACCATCTTGCTCGCTTAGCCACCATGACAGAACAGTAGATTGTGAACTTTGCTGTCACGGTGGCTTAGCCACCATCTGGCTCGTCTAGCTTATTATTTTTATCTCTTAGCATTGTAATTATTTTTATACCTTCTCATGCACATTTTAGGATTAGATTTACTACTTTATTCATATATTTTATTAGAATGTAAACTAGGCTTTAATGTAAATAATTTATTTTTCTTGTCATTTATTTTCCGCAGACCCTAGAATGTATAATAGGTTTTATGTAATAGCTTTAGGTGCATGTGTGCGTGCGTGTGTGCATGTTTACCTTTTATGCTTGGTAGTTTAGGTTAAAGGTCCTCGTGGTGGTCCAACGCCACCATAAGGTACCTACGCTTTACTTTTCTGCTCCGTTAGTTTATACTTTAGTCTTATTACTCAAAAAAAAAAAAAACATGCAAATAATCACAAAAATCACAAATTCTTTCACAATAAACCTTGATCCCAAATCAAGTGATCCTTTATTTTATTTTATTTCCTTAATCAAATGTTTAATCAATTTCATTTCATTTCGAGCCTGTTTTCTTTAATATAACAAATACAAACCAATTCTCATTTGCCACTTGGCTTTTCACTTTAAAACCTTTTTCAAAACTAATAAAAAACACAAAACAAATCAAACATCAATTTCTACCCCGAACTACGAGGTTTTGATCCCTCACGGGTACGTAGGCAAAGGACACTCGTCCTTCCAAATCAATAAAAAATGTAGATAAATAGGTCTCTCTTTTCCTTTACCACTTTAATTCCTTTTTTCAAAACAAGCAAGTTATAGCACAAAATGTTAAATAAAACCAAGAGGTTCCCGTAGAGTATTACGGACATAAAGGGTGCTAATACCTTCCCTTTATGTAACTGACCCCCGAACCCTAAATCTTTTCAATATGGGGTAGTTCGAACTTTTTTTCCCCTTTTCTTAAAAAATTAAATGTTCAGTCGTGAAATAAATTAGTGAGTCAAACGCTAATCAAATAGCCTTGATCTCCAAAAAATGACGCGACAGATACCTACATCAATATTTGAGACATCAAGAACATTATCATGGTCATTACGGGATTGTCATCATTCAAATTTTTATTAAATTGTTCAAGATTATCTTCTTCTAGTTATGAGAATTCAATAAGAAATTGAAACATTTGAATAAAATTTGCAGCTTTGGCAAACTCAAGAATTTAACATTGTCTATAGAAAAATAAGAATATGAAAAATGCTTAGAGAGCATAGGAAATGTGATAATCAATTCCACAATAGGTCCTTATTTAATTAAAATGTGTCTCATTTTAGCATCAAGAATACCCCAATTTCTAGGATCATAAATATCTAAAGGAGAGAAGAAGTGATCATCGATGCCTACATCAACATTTGAGACATCAAGAACATTATCATAGTCATTTATGGGATTATCATCATTCAAATTTTTATTAAATTGCACAAATAATGTTGATTAAAACATTAATGGTGATTCGCCATTATTGAAGAATCCATATTGGTGAATGTTAGAGAAGAATGACATAGATTAAAGCTTAATCGTTCTTTAAAATGGATTTTTTATTTTATTTTTTATAATTTTTTAGGAGATATTTTTTAGAATTATTTTCAATGAAAATAATGATCAAAATAATAATAAACATAATAATATCATTTGAAGATAATAAAAAGTAAAAGGTTCAGGGACCAATACCGATGTACAGGGACAACATAACTTTATTTATATTAACAATAAAATTTACTTACTAGTTCATCTTTGCAACACTAATCTTCTTTGTTAACATTTTGTGTTCAAACGCTCATTACCACACAATATTGCCGGGTATTTTAAGCAGATATATTTTTATTCATGTATGCATCTCAATTTTAACAAAAATAATCATACTACATATAATTGATACACATTGCACAATGGTCAAATTACTTTCACGAGCCATCTATTTTCCTTCTCTGTAATGACTCTAAACATTAATACATGGATCATAAAGACATGGATCACAAACAGATGAAGAAAATACTATCACGAAATCTCATACAGAAAAAGTCACCATCCACCATTTCCTCTGAAGTGATTCATGATTCATCTATTCTCGTGTAAGAGCATTTCTACGCAGAATATGGAATCCTCAAGCCCATTCTTTGAGCAAGCCAAGATCTATCTGGTTCTGGATCGATGAAAGGATGCATGATGAACTGCTCTGCTTCTTCATCCACCAATTCTCTACACCAATTTGCTCGATTTGATGGACAACAACCAGGTCCAAAACACCTGTATGTAGTTACAACAAAATTACTTCAAACTTCTTCAACTCACAAGATAAATTTGTATCGGAATATATCTGTATTCATAAATGTTTTAATGGTGTGAATCATAAAACATTACAAAATGGAATCTAACATTAAATACCTGTATTCATAAAAGCAAGCACTCCTCTCATTCTCTACTTTACCCCAGTTATCCCAGCCAACTTGTCTTACACATGGATCCATGTAAGTGTATGCAAAGACAACCCTTCCAAAAGGTCCCCACGGTCGTCCAAGATATGCATATGAATGTCCTCCGTTACCTGTTATAACACATCTGCAATAGCACCGCAAACCACTCAGTCGCAAAATACTTTAACGAACCAAATGGTCCATAACATAAGGAAAGAATCCTGGAACAAGAGCTCTAGTAACTAGGAAAGGAAAAATCAAATGTCAAATTTAATCCTACCTTTGTTCCTAAATATAAGTTTCTTTTGGAAAGAAAAAAATTGTCCCTAAATATCACCCATCTATACAAAAAGAGAACAAACTAAAAACACTAAATCTAAGTGAAAATGACAAAGGCAGCTTATAAAAAAGGGACGGGTAGAGGTCATCTATCACCCATAACATCATAATACTAGTTTAGGTCTTCTTCTCTCTTTTTCATCATGTTTTACTAACACCAACACAATCCTAAAATCCGAACCATTCTTCTACCACAAAACATTGAGGGAAGAATATTGCCTTGGTGTAACAAAGAGGCAATTGCTATATGTTCTCCATTAACAATGGATGGCGGTAATTTACACACCTCAAGAATACATAACCAGTTGCTTCCTGTGATGATTTTCTACTCTGTGCAGTTATGAACCCTGCAGACTTGCAGTGGATATGACAGTTCTCCAAAAGAGCAGTGCTATTGCCAAAGATGAAATCCACGCTTCCTTCAACATAGCAATCTTTCAAATATTGTTTACCGTAGTGTAAATACAGTGTGTCCTGGACCATAATCATGAGAAAAATAATCATCTGGTTAGTTATTCCATAGAATTTAAACAGAATCTAGAGACTGAACATAACCGTATATCAGACACGACAACAACACTGATAAATAGACACCGCTAATAATTTGAAAAATGGAAGTGGTTGAATGTAACCACATGTGTTGGTGCTGGACACGCCTTGAGACCCAGTCTGAAGTGTCAGTGCTTCATGGAACATAACACCAACTAGTCTTCAGATCACAACTCAAAGTTAATTTACGATAATATTATTCTTGAGACAACAGGCTAGAAAGGTGACGATAATAACTTACACAACTCATCCAACAAATATATCACTTAACCAATGCTTTTTTTAATATATTCATAAGGATAACTTAATTCTATGAAGGTTTTGAAAAGAAAAAAATTAGACATTCACGATGTATATATGACCAACATGAAAAACATCACAAACACATCAAACCTACATAAACTAATACATCAATATAGGGGGGAAATGGAGTACTGGAGTTACCTGCCATCCAAGGAACCTACAATTATAGAAGGCACATCGATCTGCAGTTACTCTAATTGCAACTGCCTGTCCTGAACCCTGCCGGAAAGAGAAGGAAAAACAAGTGTTATATAAGGTATTTCACTGTCTGTGCCTGGATATAAATTTTGTTCCAACAAACTCGTTAATTGAATTGGAGTATAGATGTATAAAGCTGCAATACCAAAACCATGTAATGAATTTACACACAGATCTCTGGCTGACAACAGATCCAAATCCCTATTTATGGAAAAGTTCCAAATTTACCATTATTCTCTCATATAAATACTGCACTTCTCTCATATAAATACTGCACAAATGTCTGGTCACGCGTACCAAACCATTTCCGCCGCAATTTTATTGAAACTTCAAAACTAAGCTTTTTAAGTCAACGTGTTTTTTCATCATGATTTTGGTAAACGTGCCGCAGAACTAAACATAGGCTACATTTGTAAGTAAGTCAACAACATCCCAACTATCACCATGTCAACTACTGCCAATGGGAAGGGAACTCTACAAATTGCATATGTATTTATGAACACATAATCTTACAAGTAATCAATTCTAAGATTTAGATGTTATGAAATTAGTTTAATGTTGTAATTTAGAGGTAATATTCTTCATCAATGATAATTTTTATGCATGTGTAAATATAGTGTACATTTTCCCAATTAGTAGGATCTTATATTCGTACAACGATACTCGAGTTATGAAAGAAGCCCTTTCCGATCTTAGATAAAATCTCATTTTTTACAACATCGATTCTCTCTACCAACACACACTTGTGCACGTTTATCAAACCAATACCATTCAGCAGAGTAAACAAGTGATGGTAAAGGAACTAGCAGGAGCAAACACATTGGATTTGGAAACATTAATATTTCACGTGCATTACCTCAGGTGCAGAGTTCTCAAAAGTTATATTCTCAGCAATAAAGTCCTCCCCTTCCACAATGGTACTTCCACAACCAAACGTCCCAGTTCCAATCACCCTAGCAGGCTGCAACAAAAATCCACCACAACCCCAAAAAAATTTCAGACATGAACCATTTTGACACATACCAGCTAAACCATATAGATGCTACATTAAAAACAAAATGAACATTTTTTACACATACCCAATACCCCAAATGAAGAAAAATCGAGTGAATACCCAAATTGGTCTTCAAATTGTAGGACTGCATAAACCTAGTCCACATATTATCAATATTCCAAAAGATCTATGGAATTGCAAAATGTTAATAGATGTGTCCCTCATTCTGAATATTTCATCAAATACATCTCTTAACATAATCCACTTAGTTTCAAATTCATCGTTAATATTACATCTCTAACCATTTTGTCTATGGGTTGATGCCTGACCAATGCGTATGGAAAAACATTTGTTGAAAGAGGTCAACCCCTTAAATGGATCTTAGTAACTTTGAGGGATTAGTCAGTGCAGTTATGCGCGGAGAATATCTTTGGTTTACCACCAAAAAACATTATAAACTTAATGTCATTCTAGTCCCTACAAACAGAGCGACAATTTGATTTCAATTTTGCAACTCCGTGGATTATTTTGGAGTATCGATAATGTGGATAACATTGGATACAAAATGAACAATTTTGTCCCATACCCATTAGCACCGACACATATCGGATTACATTCAATTATGTCATTTTTTTCAAATTACTATAGTTGTGTATAGTATGTATGAGTGTCAGTGTCGTGTCTGTGTCAGTGCTTCATAGATGAAAAACGAAAAATAAACAATTTTTCAACATACCCATCACCCCAAATGAATAAAACACAAAGAAAATGAGCACATACTTGATGATGATCAATCTTAGTAGCAGTATTATTCCAAGTAAGCACAGTATCCTCACGACACAACCCAGCAAGAGTGATGAAATTCTTCGTTTTAGGAACATACAGAGGCTGCTTATAGATTCCAGGAGACACCCGGATGACAGTCCGGCGAGAGTTACCAAGTGGTACAGCGTCGATTGCTTCTTGCACCGTTTGAAAATCTCCGTTTCCGTTCTGTGAAACGGTGTATACACATGCTGCCATTTTTGGAGAAGAAAGTTTTATTAATGGAAAATGGAAGAAAGAGAAAAACTTTGAATTAACGTTACGAATCTTGTGTTGTTTGTATGTTTTGTTTGAGATTTATTGTTTGAGACAAATGGTTTTGTCTCCCTGGTCTTGATGTTCAAGTATGATCACCGCTTTCTATTTTTAATCCAACTCTTATACCTCCTTATGGTTTTTCTTTTTTCTTTTTTCCGGTCCATTAGTAACTAGTGGGTAGAGCTCACAAATTAAACGTGGAGAAGTGGGTGTCGAACCACGACCCTGCATAAATTATACAATATTCCTACCAACTGAGTTAAGCTTACGGGGATACCTCTCTTCCATTTTATATACAAGAGAAAGTTAACTCAACAAATGTTTATGTATCTGGTCCAAATTTTGATCTACATACATCATTTTTTGTTGATTAAATACTTCATCATAAATTAGTAATATTTAATTTTTTCAACTAAGATAACAAGGTAAAATTGAAATAAATAATTATAAGTTATAATGTTTAAACTAAAGCTACTTCGGTTGACATATCAAAAACCGGTATAAGTTAGTAAAAATAAATTATAAACTTGTGAAAAAGTGATTGTTATCAATTAGGTTTTTTCTAGTCATTGTTTTGTGTGGGGCAAAATATTAAAAAAAAAAACATTTTAAGTGTTATCAGTCAAAATAAATCGAAATATATCTTTTTAATAAGGTTGTGTTTGGTAACACAAATAAGCTAGCTTAAAGCTTATTGTATTAGATTATAAGCTTGTTGATAGGATGAGACATGTTTAGTAAAAAGCTTTTCACATTAACTTATAGCGTTTTTTGAGAAGTTATTCCAAGTAGTTTTTGAGCTCCTAACATATAACTTTTCAATTTTTTTTTCAATTTTAATTAATTAGTTTAATTTTATACTTTTTTAATAATAAAAAAACGGGTAATAGTCACTTTAGTCCTTGAATTTTAAATGATTGGTCTCAATAGTTCTTCAATGTATTAAAATTTTAAATTAGTCCCTAATTGTTCACTCTGTTAGTCAAAATAGTCCCTGACTCTAAAATAATCTTTCAATACTCACAATAACTTTTTACATATAGAGACTGAAATGACAATAAATAAGTACTTATAAGTATTGATATAACAATAAGTAAGTATGTTGGAAGACTAATATGACAATATTAATGAAACATTTTAACAATAGAGACTATTTTGACTAACGAAGTGTACATTTAAAGACAATTTTAAATTTTTGATACATCAAAAAATTAGGTGGATTCTAGGGTGAGGGTTCTGTTAAGTCCCTCACCGGTGAACCACCTTGAACAACAATCAAGAGCCATTAGATTAATCAAACTCAAATATTCTACCATGCACCGTATATACTAGATTACACCTCTCTTCTTTTTCCTCATCCTCTTTTTGCTCCCTAGACTCCATACACACTGCCACAAACCCCTTCTGTTGTACTTGTATCACCATCTCCAATAAACTTTCATTGAGAAATTTTGAGAAGTATTTTATGGATGTGAGAGTTATTTCAAATAAAACTATAGGAATTTCATGATTTCTTCAAATCGAAAATCTGTTTCTTTTATCAAGATGTACTGGATGATAATTGAAGGAACAATGAGGTTTAATATGTTAGGTTTAAAAAATCTTTGTTCTTTAAAAAATATATATTTCTCTTTTGAGATTTAACAACAAGTGAATCATTTTATTGACAGGAAAGTTTATATTGTGCAAAATCTCTGTTTCATGAAATACTTACACATGGAATTAATGGTTTTGAGTGCCAAAATGAAGTGTCTTAAGGAATTCTGATATGGGTGTAGATGAGACAGTGGGGCGGTGGGTGGATGGAAATCTGCTAGAGGACAATGACATCAGAAGTAGAACGATGTGCGAGAGAGATGAGTGGGGAGAGAGGGGATGGGGTAGGGATTGCATGAGGAAATACATGTGTTCTCATTTTTTTTTTCTCTAACTCATCTAAACCTTTAAAATTAATCTAACGGTAAATAAAAGTGGTTCACTGGTGAACCATTTAGTTGATGGTTCACCCTAGACGCCACCCAAAAAACTATTATAATTACTCATTACGCATTCATGGACCAAAATAAATATCACCCACTAGCCTACCCACATTCATTAGTAATTGCCCATGTTTTATATCACTAACAATTCGGTTGTTATCTCGCGGTAATGCTTTTCATATTTTCTTGTTAACTTTTCTTTTTGGATCTTGCTCTTAGTTCATGTAATATATATTTTTAAATAAAATTTGCAAAAAATAGCGAAGCAAGTATAGTTAAATAAAAATTCAACAAAAAATTTCTTACATAAAAAAATATCAATTTAATCATAAAGCATATTTGTCATTTTGGAGATAAAAATAATTTGAAATAAATTTAAATATTAAAAAATAAATACATTAACTAAAAAAGTTATATATATATATATATAGAGAGGCATGATCCGTTGACATCAGGTTTAAGTCTTGTGACTTACACCAAATCTTAACCATTGAATCAAATCAATCTAATGGTCTATAATATCCAATCTATCAAATTAAAAAACAAATCAATACTGATACACATGCAATTCTCTTTTCTTTCTCTACGTTTAGCCGTCACCCAAACCTAATTCCTGAAAGTGAAAATCCAAGCCACCATTCTTGCCTCCTAACTCTAACAAACTGTAAATTGAGGTATTATTTTATGGTCAATTAAAGACTCACGAATCTGCAGTTTTATTTTCTAATTTCATGTCAATGATGGAAGGTTCCACAAATTGATTTGAATTAATATTAGGCCTTCAAAATATAAGATCAAATTATACATATTTAAGGTTCCACGAATCTGCCTTCAAAATCTAAATACCAGAACAATTAGTTGTGTAGAATCCACAATACACATAGAGGTTTGCTTGATTATTGATGTTTCATAATATTATAGGCAATTAGTGGTTCCAAGATTGTAAGTATTTTTGTTGATAACAAAAAAAAAAATTTGAACTAGATCTTCGATCCTTGTAGTATGTTTTATTAGTTCCTTTTGTTGAGATAATTTAAACCGTAGGATTAATTAAAAATAGCAGTTGAGATTTGGTGTAAGTCATTTGACTTACATCTGGTGTCAACGGATCCTAACTTTTATATATATATAATTTATATCAAAAATTAAACAAACATGTTCTTTTATGTCATTTTATATTTTTTAATCACTTATGTTGGATATTTGAATGTTGGCTTCACTTTTGCCTAAAACAAATATTCAAATGCGATGTTGGAGACGATGTTCCAACATCCCGGCAAGGTTCAGTGTGACCTGTACCTGGGCCATGTTTTGCGCACGCGTTTTATTTTTATGGAATCCACACCTTATTTCTTGTTGGTCAAGCTGCGTGTTTTTACATACAGAATTAGATCTTTTATTATTTTCCTGAAGGAGTGTTATCTACTTAGGGAACTATGGATTTGTACGAAGATGTTCCTAATGATGTGCCTACAAATTAGGACTTCCCTTATTTGGTTATGATTGATGTGAAACGGATCACCGTTTGCTTGTGAATTGTTCTGAAGCCCAACAAGACTTTCTGACCCGTGTTGCTTCAGTATATATAGAAGACTACACAACCTAATTCTTCCATTCAAGTTGTCATTTGAGTTGTAATTTGTGAGTCTTTCCTGTATCGTCTTGACGCATGTTTAGGACTGTGTTTGAGTTGTAATTTGTTCACTACTCTGAAGCTTTTAAGCAAAGAGTTAGGTAGTTTGTGTACTACACCAAAGCTGTGAAGCGCGGTTGTAGGTAGCTTGTTTGAAGGTAACTTCACTTGATTTGTTTGTGTCTGTTATCTGATAATCACAGGGGTTGTGGTTGATTGTAGGGAATGAGATGGGATCTTAGATCTAGGAGTTCCTAGGTTAAAGTCAATACGGGTAGGTTCTACGTCTATAGTGTAAACAAGGAGTTTGCTAAAAGCTATAGAATAAGGACTACACTAGTGAATTTCCTTCATGGCTTGGTAGCCCCCAAAGTAGGTGACGTTGCACCGAACTGGGTTAACAAACTCATTGTGCCATTTACTTTTCTGTCAGTTATCTTGCTTTATTTTGTTTATGTCTGTTAGCTTAATGTTCTAAACATTTCATACAACATCCATTTATGTGAGCAGTGTTGGAACATTGCATAGAACATCTTAAGACTACCGTATCAGATTTCAATTGGCATCAGAGCAGGCACCCTGCCTGTTTTAGGGTGAGATCCAGAGGAAGCTATTTCTGGCATCATGGACAAGGAAGAAGGATTTGTTAATAGACCACCTTTGTTGGATGACTCTAACTATGATTATTGGAAATCACGTATAAGTGTTTTCCTCAAATCAATTGACAGCAAGACTTGGAAGTCTGTTCTGAAAGGCTGGGAGCATCCTGTTGCTCTTGATAAAGATGAGAACAGAACTGCTGCTCTGAAACCTGAAGAAGAATGGACCACAGCTGAAGATGAGTTGTCTCTTGCAAACTCCAAAGCCTTGAATGTGTAACAGCCCAATTTTCGCTAGATTTATCTTATTATTTATTTATGTGTGTTTCTATGTGCTTATATGTGATTAATTACCTCTGTGTGTATTTTGGGTTGGGATTAGTGGATTTCGGTGTAGAAGGGTATTATGGTCATTTTAGACTCAGGGGTATTTTGATCATTTTGTGAGCAAGGGTAAACTAGTAATTTCATGGTGAGGGATATTTTTAGTGTTTCAAGTGAGAACCATTATTTTTACTAAGTTACTATTCGGTAGTGGTAATTAGTTTTGAACTGGTAATTATTCGATAACTTTTAACCGTTAGTGGATAGAAACTTTAGGAGTTAGTTTATAAGTGTTGTGAGCTCATTAAGACATTAAGAGGGTTAAGCCCAATTGTGTAGAGACTATATAAGTATTAGTCATTAAAAAAAATAGGGTTACACAATCATTTTACAAAATTTTGAGAAGAGGTAGAGAGAGAAAGAGCAAGAGAGAGGGGCAAGAGAAGGAGAAGAGGGTTATAGAGAAAAGCTTGAAGAACCAAGAGGAGCTAGGGATTCTAGGAGCTTAATTGAAGCTTTTTCTAGGATTATTGCTTATTGAGGTAAGGGGGTTAGATTTCATTCATAATCTCTTAGTTATAGCTTCTTCCCTAATTCTATGATTTTAATTGATGAAATTCGTGCTTATGCTTTGATGTAATGTTTGGGTATGTGAATTTGATGTTGATTGAGTTGTTGATGATGAAATTACATGCTCAACATGTGTATATATGGATACTTTGTGTTTTCACTCAAAATTGATGAAATATAATGTTGTTGTTGATGAATTGTTGTTGAATTCATGATTGATTGTTGTTGTTGTTGTTATGAGATGTTGTTGTTAATGATTGATGCCATAAGTAATCATAATCATAGAGCTTGAAATGAATTTGTGTTGTTCTTGAAGGTTTTCATGAAAAATGGTTCAAGTGGTAATTTTGTAGAAATGATGTTTCGATTTCAAGTTCTATATAGTTTTGAGTGTCTTTTATGAACAAAAACCTATAAACAACCTTTGGGAACAAATCTGGATGTTGGGGATCAAAATTTGGGTTTTTGGGTGAAAAATAGTGTAAAAATCGTAACAACAGGGGAAAAGTCTCTAGAAACTCGCTATTGGCGAAATCTGTCTGGAACATTTTCGCTATCAGCCAGAATTTTGCTATCAGCGAAATTGCACAGTGACAACATTCCCTGTTTCGCGTTCTTGCGTCTTTTTCACACATTTCTGTTTTGAATTGGTCTTTGGTGTAAACATGAAAGTTTTAGATAATTGAATTAGCTTTCAAATGGCTTTGGTTTTACATCAAAATAATTTTTAAATTTTTAGTTATGATGAAAACACTCCAAGTAGGTCTTGGAGAAATTGTAAGTAAACTTAGCATGACTATTTCCAAGTCAACCCAAAACTTATGGTTTGTTTCCAAACTTCAAAACTAGAAGTATTAGGATTTCAATTAAGAGGTTTAAGAGTATTTAACCTATGTCTTGTTGAATCTAACTTGGTTTCTTTTGAAAATGATTTGGTTTTGCAATATAGAAGAAATGATACGAACTTGTCGTAACTTTATGATTTTGATGATTTTGTCGTAGTCGGCCGGTGAAACGCACATGTATATTCAACTACACTCATATGTGATCTAAGTGTATACATAGTCGAGGCC
>Ga0228711_1000387_pt1 | contig 51725 bp, 18 predicted proteins | sample MedpolnodulmetaG_2_FD_177996 | JGI IMG/M metagenome (GOLD analysis project Ga0228711, IMG submission 177996) | Root nodule microbial communities from Medicago polymorpha collected in Santa Monica, California, United States - brown nodules | ecosystem: Host-associated > Plants > Roots > Nodule... | reverse complement strand
GAATATCAAAATATATATATATATATATATAAAGGATAAAATAGTACAACTACAAGATACACCAGAATGAACATTCAAAGATGCCCCTAACAAACACCCCTAGGAGGAAACTCTAGCCCCACAACCTGGGTAAGAGAACCAACCCCAAGGCACCACCGAAACAAAAAAAAAAACAAGGAACAACGACAAACGCCACACACCAAAGGAACACCTGCAAGGAAAAGGGGCGTAAAGAGAACCCACGAAGCCAGGCCAGAAAGGTAGTTCAAGTAAAATAAAATAAGACTATTACTTTTCCCACCCTGTCTGTTTCTCACGCGCCATGCAAAAAAACCAAAAATACTCCTGTCCGGATTATGTAATTCGAACCAGATTGTTAGAGATTTCTGGAAAACGTAATCCGGAAAACTTCGATATTAGATTTTTGGTGTTTTCTTTAATGTCAAAGGTCTCTGTTGAGCATTATATAACCCCCGCATACGCTGCAAAGCAATTGTAGGGGTTATATGAACGGTCAACAATGACCACGACACCACAAACACTCCTACAAAACTAATTTTTTTTTGAAAAAAATGAAAGAAAAGAGGTGAAGTGAAGAATGAAGGAATTTGTTGAACATGCAAGCCTATTTATAGCCTAAAACAAGTCATAAGTCATTTTGAAGTCAAGGAAAACGTGCTTGTCATTCAAAACCGTCCAAAAAACGCATTAAAACTCCACTAACCGGCCAAACCTTTGGTAAAACGCACCGTCCAAAAATAACTGAGGTAGTTCTGATTATATAATCCGGAAATGACAAAAACATTTCGGATTATATAATCCAAACTGCACCAGAATGCCTATTATGAGAGTTTTTTTAGAGAGTTTTCATGGTATGTGACATAGAAAATAATTAATAAATACATAAAAAAAATAAGTAAGATGATTAAAACAACATAAACAACAAAATATTTTAGGATGGTGTTCAAAGAGGTGCTTTTGAACTCGATCCAGTTGGCTTGCCAACTGATATATTTCTATCGGCATGTCAACTGGATCGAGTTCATAAAAACCTTTTCGGATTCAGATCTACAACAAGGTGTTTCAAGATGATTGTTTTGACAGCATAAAAACCTCTTGGTATTCAAATATAGAGCAACCTCTTTGTATCTATATATTTTTGACAGCATGCTGAGGATCTTCATCATGTTGTGATATAGAGATCTATATATTTAACACAACAAGAGAAAGATCCTCATCACAATGGAAAAAAAAAATTCATGGTTTCTTTGGTGTGTTTGTTTGTATTTTTGACAGCATGCTGAAGATCTTCATCACGCGGTCAAATAGAGAGCTATCTATTTGCGACCACGTGAGAAAGATCTTCAACTTATTGACAAAAATTTGCATGGTTTCTTTGGTGTGTTTGTGGACCTTTGCTGGAAATGAAGCTGAAAACCGAAGAGCACTTATTTATAGAGGTCCTTGGATGTTGTGGACCACATAAAATTTTGGTGCAATGTGGTCCATACAAAATAATCCTATGCTGAAGGATTTCGAATTATGCAATCCGAACTGCACTTACACCCTATGTAAATTCGGATTACATAATCCGGAATGCATATTTTTGGTTATTCTAGCGTTTAAATGCACGTATTTGACGTAAAGCAACACATAATGAAAATTTAGATGATACATATATTATTTAAAACATAACATAACAACTTAGTTTAACAACATATAACAACTTAGTTCAACTACATAAAACACGTAACAAAAAACAACATAAAACACGTAATAAAAACAACATAATGCACGTAATAAAATAAAACATAGTAGATCACAGATCATCTAAACTAATTCCTTCGTCTGGTGCGTCCATGAGTGCCCTAGTCTCTTCGTAGTTCCTGGGCCGGAACAAACTTTTTCGAATTTATTCAACAAATCTGACCAACGAAGCGTCCAACTCGATCGGCCCCCTAGTACTGTACTGACAAAAAAATGGAGAACATGGTTCTCACATCGTCGTCGTTCATGAACTTCATTCGGATGAACCACAGACTCCCGAATGAGTCGATCGACGAACGTCGATACTCAACACCATCCACCCTCTGTGTGTCTCTGCGGTTGAGTTCAAGGTTGGTTTCATTCAGCTAACTCTTCAACCCAGAGAGGGTGACATCAGTGCGAATCCTGAACAGATGAGATGGTTTTCCCCCGTTGTAGTAAACAACAGCTAGCTTGGTGTTCTAATTAAATGCAGAGTTTTCCATAGTTTTTTTCCTTGGTTTGTGGTTACTGGTTACGAAAACAGGGACACTTATTTATAGAAGTCCCTGGGCATCCTGTACCACAGAAATTGTCGGTGCAATGTGGACCACATGAAAAAAAACATGTTCCAGATTACATAATCTAGAATGTCCCTCACCCCAGAGAAGGTGCGCAACATCCTTCAACTTGGTCTAGTATCGTAAAAATTCGGATTACATAATCTGAAAACCAGGAGAGTTGTCCGGATTATGTAATCCAAACTGCACCAGCATAGCTTGGTCGGTGGTCTGCACCACAAGAAACACGTTTTCAAAGATTTTTACCAGCATTAATGGCTAGTAAAACTCCTTTGAAACACGCTTTTGACTAAGCATTAAGTGTAGATATAACCTATGCTTATTGTTTTCCTATAAATAGCCTCCAAAACCTTCTCATTTCTCACACCATTTCACAAACTCTATCCTCATGTTCATTCTATGCAAAATGTGTTTGCACCGTTTGCCTTTCATAAAACGAGACTACTTTGGAAACTCGGGGATTATATGACCGATCAATAGGGAAGGCAACACATTGCAACGAAGCACGGTCTGTCTGGGTGCAAGGTTGACCATCAAGGTCTATTTCGCCCTGAAAACAAACCTTACCCCAGTAGTATCACATATTAGTTTCAACCTCAGCCTATTAATTTTTTAATATCACCCGCTTGTATTTTTTGTTGCAAAATCATTAACAATTTATTCGTACACAATCACACAAATGAAAACATTGCTTAGTGACATTTTAATCGTGAGTTTTATGTAGTATTAACTTTTCAGCTATCAACTAATTTTTCAACCAATTAACTTATAGTTTTATCTTACGAAATGGAGGCTAGTGTAATGAAAAGGAGCATAGATTTGTTACATTTTTAAATGTATGACATAATCTTCTTTAGTCTATACTATATATAAAGAAAATGATCTATTTTGACACTTTTGGGATGACATTTTCTCTTTCCCAAATTATCCTCATGTTTTAATACATATAACAAATAGATAAAGGTAAATTCAAATATTAAAAAAATATAACAAATTCAATCTTTACTGTCCAAGATATATCAATTTTTTTCCATATCTTTTATTCTTTGAAAAAGATAATCGATGGGAGTGAATTTAAAATATAAAAGAAAAATATGTAACAAACACAATACAAATATATGTCAAGTTATTTTTCCTTTATACTTTAAAAAATGTGACAAACTAGATTAGATATATATAAGATTTTGGACTGACTTTTTCATTATCCCAATTACACTCCAAAACAACTTTTTCTATAATATTTATTATTGTTGGTGTCATTAAAAAGATAAAAATTTAGATTATATATTTTTTGTTATATTATTGGTGTCATTGAAATAGATAAACAACATTAGCTTGGTTTGTTATAATTTGAAAGCAACAATAATTTACATTTATACTTTAAATCAAAATCAAAATTTTATATAAAAACATCGTTCATAATTTTTAAACTTTAGCGCAATGAAAAGAGCAGAAAAACAAACACGTGAATGTTCGTCTTTTCGTTAATAATAATAACGGTGAAAGTTACGCATAATTGAAAAAGTTACGCTTCATCAGTTCTTTCATCCATCTCATCCAACTATATGCAGATTGTCTGGCTTCCTCAAAACATTTGTGATAGCATTGATCAAACCATCAGTAATTTCATATGGAGAGATAATAATAATAATAAAGGTATTCACCTAGTTGGTTGGAACAAAGTTGCTCAACCAAAGCACCATGACGGCCTAGGGATCCGAACTGCAAGGGAAACAAATATTTGCTTCCTCGGTAAGCTTGTTTGGGACTTAATTCAATCTTCTCCAAAACTTTGGGTGGATCTTCTATCCAACAAGTACATTTCGGGTCCCAAAATTCTCAATGCTACTGCACACCCAAAAGCCTCATCCACTTGGTCTTCCATCATTCATGCTAAATATACTCTTAAAGAAGGTTACTCTTGGCGTGCGGGTTCAGGTAGTTCTTCTTTTTGGTTTTGTCCTTGGAGCTCATTGGGATACATAGGCTTGATGGTTCCATATATTGATATCCACGATTTGCACTTGAGTGTTAATGATGTTCTCTCTTCAAGTGGTCCACATTTTCAGGTTTTGTACTCTCATCTTCCCCCACAGGCTTCAAATTTTATAAACAATATGAACATCAGGTCCAATCCCTCCTTAGAAGATGCTTTCATTTGGGCATTAAATAAAAATGGAGTCTACACTACTAAAAGTGGCTATGCCTGGCTGCTTTCCCATACTAGCACGGTTATAAATGTTCAACACTCTGCCACTTGGTCTTGGATTTGGAAATTAAAACTACCGGAAAAGCTTAAATTCCTTTTTTGGTTGGCATGCCATAATTTTGTTCCCACTCTCTTTTTGCTCAACAACAGGAATATGGCCTCTTAGGCTCTTTGTTCTCGTTGTGGTCTTGAAGATGAGACTTTTCTTCATTGTGTCTGTGAGTGCAATTTCTCTAAATCTATTTGGCACAATGTGAGTTTTCATGATGAGAATTTCTTTTTAGATATTGAGGTGATCCACTGGTTAAAGGAGGGTTCATTAGGTCATCTATCTTTCATTTTTGCGACAACTATTTCGTGGGCTTGGCGTCATCGAAATCTCATGTGTCTCAACAACGAGATCTGGACTCTCAGTCGCCTCTCCTACAACATTCACAATATGGTAGATTCTTTCAACCTTTGTTTCAAAACTAATTCTCAAATTGACCAGGTTAAATTCATTGGATGGAATAATGATAATTATTCTTGTGTCATTCTTAATGTCGATGGTAGTTGCATGGGCACACCCGCGTGATCTGGTTTTGGTGGAATTATCCGAAATAGTGCAGGATACTATTTATCTGGTTTTTCTGGCTGCACCAATGTTTCTTCTGATATCATGTATGCTGAGTTTTACGCTATCTACCAAGGGCTTATTTTGGCAAAAAGCTTGAATGTAATTGAGCTTGTTTGCTGTAACGACTCCTTGCATTGTATCGACCTCCCCAAGGGGCCACCAATGAGATACCGTGTTTATGATGTCTTGATTCAAGATATTAAAGACTTAATTGGACAAAATAATGTCATTGTTTGTCATATACTCTTAGAGAGGGAAATCACTATGCAGACTTCTTTGCTAAATTGGGAGCTAATTCAGATACTGAGCTGATACACCATACCTCTCCTCTGGATGATCTATTGCATCTTCTTAGGATGAACGCATTTGGAACCCTTTCCTCTAGAGAGTAGTTCCTTCTGTTTTATTCTTGTCTTTTTTTTCCTCTTATGTTGCTGTTTCCTTTTGTTTTTTTGCCTTGTAACCAAAAAGAAATTGTTATTTGTGTTGTTGTTGATATGACATTTTGCAGGGTGTGATTGATGTTTTGTTTTTGGGATGAGGGCGTGGTTGGTATTTTAATAGAAACCAAAATTTTGTAATTTAGAAAATTTTCATGTTTAGAAACTTTTTATTCTTAGTGTGTGTGAACGGGCAGCAGTATCAAGCATATTCTTATTAAACTTTTCTCCTCATTTTCAACATTAGTCTTATATAAATTTTGATTAATTTTAATCCTTATTTTGCTTTTATATAGATAATCTGAGACTTAAAACACTATTTTTTTTTCATACTACATGGAAGTTTAAAAATACTATGAATCCTTATGTAAATACCAACAAATCTATCCACATGAAATACCAAGAACTAACAAAGCTTGCCACAACTAATTTGATGGATTCAAAGAAAATGTTGACCAAGGTCTTTGTGATTTTCTTTAAAAAATTTAGAAGGTAATTTTTTTTTTTGGAAAATTATGTAATCAATACATCAAAAATAGAAGTATTTAACTTTTTATGAAATAGTTTTTTTGTCCTGAACACTCGTAAACACGATCCATAATTTATTTTAAAATAACGCTAACAAGTGCTCAAAAAGCAATGATTAAACATTTAAAACAAATAAATTTTATTAAAATATTATATAATCATTACTTTATCAAAAGTAACATATTATATTTTTAAGACAAAAATTTTATTTTAAATTTCTTGATCATGGCCCCTGATGACATTGGTTTAGAAGGCCCTTTATTTTAACATGGAGAGTAAACCCAAAACTAAATCCAATGCACTGTGTGAGTGTACAATACTATTCCTGCAAGATCCGAGTACTCGTTTTAAGTGTGCATTTATTGTAGAGAGGAAATGCCATGATTGAACTGTAAAGGCAAAATTAGTGGCAGCATATTTATCAGCTGAAAATCATATGAGCCACAGGTAAACTTTAGAAGAAATTTACAATGAGGTCAACTTAAGTGTGGTTGTCAGAAACTGTGATCATACATCACTATATATATGGGGTTCATACGGTGATACGGACAAGTAAATAGCTTCAGGCTTCAAGTAAGTTAGCTAGTAGTACAAGTATCAAAAGGAAATGGAAATTTCTGGCAACTCTTGCTAAAAGGAACTCTACTAACAAATATCAAGGTATGTTTACCATGCGAAATTTTTAAAATTTAAGATACGATACGGCCTATATATATTAACAAAATATTTTATAATAAAACTTTTTTTTTTTGAGAAAACTTAAATGCATGTATAATATGTACAAAAAATATACGTTGATTTGTCTTTGTTAATATATAATTATAAATATAAAAATTATAATTTACAAAAATATAATATTATGATCGAAATAGGAAATGTATGTCCTCGCGAACTTAGTTCAGTTGGTATAGACAATGCATAATATATACAAGGTCCGGGGTTCAAACCCCGATCACCAAAAAAAAAAAAGAAATAGAAAATGTATAATTTTTTTATCAATGACCCAAATTTTGTCTAGTCATCGAGAGACAATACTAATTGATATCTTAAATATATTTCATCTAAACTATCATAACATTGTCTTACTTTTTTTTTTACCCTTCATATAGGGAAGGGAATCGGTCGAGGTCGGGCTAGAATTTGCTTAAATAGGTCAAACCTTGTTTTAAAAACTAAATTCTAAGTTTGACCTATTAACCTGTCAAAGGCTTTATTTTAAGCATGACTTAACCTTTTTAAAAGTCTGACTTGGTCTATTAGACTGTCCAAAAGTCTAAGTTGTGCTAAGGATTTTAAATAGAATATTTGACCTATTTATAAAAAGGCTAATAAGCCATTAAAATTTCGTAGAGCTTGTACTTCTATTTTGTAGAGGCTAGTAAGCATATATTGCACAAATTTGTTTTATTGCCTTTTATTTTTGTCTTTTTGTTTTTTGCTAATGGAGTTCCTTGCTTTGTAATCTGAAATGAGATGAGAATGACAACAATGAGAGATTGGGAGGGTAATACTATAAGTATGTGTACTCGTTGGAATTGAAATAAGAGAGTAATAACAAGATTTTTGTAACTCAATGGAAATCCCAAATGCAAAAAAATAAAATAAAATTACAACAATCAAATAAACTGTGGCATTGCGAATTTGAGGGAACCAAAAATGTATTAATATAATGGATTATATGTAATTAAAGATATATGGGCCGGTTTAATAGGTCAGGTAGACTTTTCTATAATCTTTAGCATGACTTATTTAAATTAATGGACTTTTTAAAAAGCATGAGTCTAACCTATTTATTAAACAGGCAAGGTCGGGTCAAACTTCAAGTAAGCAGACAATAGGCCCTTGACGAACAATCTGACCTACTCAAGTTCTCTTCAGATAGAGATAAGAGAGTGTATTGTCATGACGGTATATAGAGGACCATAACCTTTTATTGTGTGATGGTCAATTAGGATTTTTCATTATTTCGTTATTGGGCCATTCAAACATCCACTCATATTGTGTCCATATTAATTAATTAATTATCCAAATAAAAGTCTAATTAACCTTCTTACTTAATTTGATCACTAATCAATTAAGACTCCAAATTGATAAATAGCTAATATAATATATTATAAAGATATTTGTTCACATAATGACATTGGAATATAATTAAATATTAAAATAATCCAACAATCTCCCACTTGGGCTACATATCTTAATAGTTATTCCAGAATTCTTTAGGAGTGCGTCTGAATGATATTTATCTTTAGATTTCAAATTTACAATTCGGTCCACCTCATACATTAATAACGGGACTACCGCGACTATCGTCATTGACGTATAACATGACGGAACCCCGGCGACAACAATATCAATGCACTTGATGACGTAGATCGATATGGATGAGTGATATGAAAATTTCATGTAATGTGATCTCTAAATCATGTCTATTTTCATTTGGTCCATCTAACAAATTTCATGTCTATTTCATAAAAATTTCATGAAATATTTGCACAAACGATACAAAAATGGTTATAACAATAATAACCTAATAAACTTTTTATTTATGTAGAAAATACAAACATAAAGATGTATCAATACAACAACAGAAGTATATAACATAAAATAAAAAAATATTATCACTAATCCAAGACAACCTTAATGACAACAACTATATGAAAGACCTTAGGAGCTAAATCTTTGATTAGTGGGTTAGCTAATATAAAATTTGTTTCTACATGTTCTATTATTCAACCACAATAATGTATAAGGTAATGAACTTTATAAAATTTGTTGTTGAATAACTATGCGACTGAATTATCTCTCTATATAATTTTAGTGGTCTTTCAATACCTTTAACAATATGCAACCAAGTGACATAAATACTTACAACCATTTTCTGAGTTAGGATGTGTATTATCTACTTACATCCAAAAGTCAGAGTCTGACACATAAATGATCTCTAAATTATCAGATCTCTGATATGAACATAAACCCTCTTGTTCTCTTTAAAAAAATCATTATGATTGCCTTTTAAACATTTAAGTTTTGAGTTGCTCAAGTATCTGTCAAACAATCTGGTTATATATGTTATTTTCAATTGGATATAAATAAGATCATACATAAAAATTCTTATCGGCAAAGCGTATGAAAATAGTTAATTTTCTGAATTCATAAATTTTCAATGAACAATATTTGAGACTAAATAATCTCTCTTGGTGATTGATATCACCCATAATTTATTATCGTTTATGTCAATTTATTTTCAACATTATTGATATAACTCTTGTGATATTTGAATGATACCTTGAGAAGAATCTCTAAGTATTAAAATTCATAATACAAAAATGATGTCCCCAAGATCTTTCATCTTTAAACTTTTGTTAGAGATTTTCTTGATCTCACATAACTAACATATATCATAGTTGACTAAATAAAATAAAATTGACATGTTAAATTAGGAATATAAATTCACTCCCACCGAGCTTTCCAAATTCACAACGCTTCATAACATTATCTCACAACCAAATGAGACAATTACTTCATGAGAATTTGTGGTAACAGTAAGGAGACAAATTTCTTAACTCATAAGTGGATTCATGATTTTGCAAACCATCTACTTTGTATCTATTGACACAAAAGACTTTCTTCGGTTGCACCATATTGTATATCATTAATGTTGCCATTAATGAACATTGTATTTACATCCATCTTATGCAACTCCAAAATTATAATAGGTAAACTAGTATCATGACTGTCCTAATAAAGACTTTCAATTACACTAAATAGAATTTCTCTTTTCAGTCAATTCTTTATGATACATGTTGTCCTAATTCTTGAGGGTGTTGAGTTTGATCTATATGAATTAAATTCTTAACTTGATTGAGAGGAAGAACAATAATGTCCTCATGAGGTGATTGTTTAGAACCAATTCTTCTGCATTCAATTATGTTCTATTACCATATCTCTCCCCCAAACTCAATATCCCTAAGGAAACTTAACAATTTATGTCTCAAACATTTCCTTAATTGGCGGGACGAAAAACTTATAGTTTTCAAACTTTTACCCAATTATAAATCATCACAAGTCATAACTTAATTGACTTTATAATAATTGAACTTAAAAGACACATTGAATCATCATAAAATAAAACTTAAAATATCTAGATTCATTCAAAGAGAAATTAAAACAAAAATTAATTCAAGTAATGATTCACCAAATTGTCTTTTAAATACAAAAATAATTTAGCGACGACAATCTAAAAATATCTCAAAAATGAATAAAACAATTGATCGTACCAGATCAAAAAGTGATTGTCGGTGTTTTCTTTAATGCGGTGGTTCACGGTGGTGAGAATAGTTCAGTGAGCATTGGACCGAATGGGGGGTGTGTGTAACGCTCTACTTCTATTAAAGCGATAAAACACGCGAATAAAGCATTTATTCAAGAAATAGACGCAACGTCTCCAAAAGTTCACCATAATATAACATGCATAAAAATTCAAACAACTACGCAGCGGATATAAATTATACATCACCAAAGTATACATGTCACAAGGTCAACATACATCCATAAATAAAATCTCCACAACATAAATAAATCCAGAATATCATAAAGACTTGAAGGTGAGAAAAACACAGGGGGGGTTGAATTGTGTTAGCTTTTTCTTCGTTTTCTCCTACTGAAGTCATTGATCAGAAGCAGATAGAGTTCAGCTTCTGAAGTGATAATCAGAATCTAAATGTAGCGGATAAAAAGAGAGAGAGAAGAAAGACACAAAACAATTATACAGGTTCCTTCCACAAACCGGAAGTAGTCATGTCCCCTTTGCACTTCCAAGGAGAGTTCACTAAAAATGTAATATCTGATTACAACTGCTCACTGCTACAACTAGCAAGAGACTTCAAATTACTCAAGCACAACTGCAAGAAATTTCCTATGCTCTTGAACTAAATCAAGAGACTTCCTATGCTCAAGCACAAGAGCAAGAGACTTCTATTCAAACAGAATTACAAAGAAGTTTGTTTGAGGTTAAACACTTGATATACAATCAGTGGTGTTCACAATGCTAATCAGATACAGACTCTTAAGACTCTAGAATTTCTAAGATATGAACTTTGATAAGAAATTCTAAGTGAACTTTTGATGCAGAACAATTTCAGCAGAGTTTTGGCACTTGTAAATTGTTGTATACGAGTCTTGCCATTCTCTAAGTCTTCACTCCTTTATATAGAGGTGTAAAAGAGACGTGAATTGCCAGCACATCAAAAAGAGTCGTTTGAAGCTTGATCAAATCACCAATGATCTTTTGCCTGATTTGGTTATTGTCCTTAGAAGGATCAATTTCAAATCCATTCAAAGTCTAGAGGAACACTGGTGCAGGCGTAGCTGTTGTTCTTGTCCTATTGCAGACACAAATCAGAGTAGTGGAGATAGTGGTTGTACACTTCGTACAATTGTCTTTTTTCAACTCTCTCCAACGAAAAAGAATCCAATGCCTTCAAATCCATTTGAATTAGTCGTTGCTTCATTCTTCCAGTCTTCTGCAATGCTAGGAGTGATTAAATCATTTGAACAGCCTTTGAAGCTTCAATTCTCTCAGCTTCTGATGATCTTCAGATCTTCTGATGAAAACTGCTTTTGGTGATGTTGCTTTTGATGAGGTGTTTCTGATGACGTCAGCACTTCAGGAGTACTTTGTCTTCAGAACCTCTTTTCTTCAGATGCTTCAAGCTTCCTACTTGTTGATTCCATTGCTCTCATTTGTTCTTCCAGAACCTATGCTTTAAAAAGAGACACTAAATTTTTGTCTATGGTCTTGCACACTTGAACAAATATTAGCATATCCAATTGACAATTTTTAATACCTTGTTATCATCAAAACTCAAAGGGTAATGTTAAACACATTTTGTTCCAACAAGACTGACACCTAATCAGAGCTTAATCTAAGACTCTAACTGATAAATAGAGGAAGCTCCCGCTATCCTCAAGTAACTCAGCAAGCAAGCAAACAAACTAATCCTGCACGCCGTCTACCCATTCATACAAATAGGTAGGCGGTCCACCACAGACCACTGGGGGTTAGCTTCACATCAATCATAATCAACATAAACGAAACATAACCATTCAAGGATTCTACGCATGATACATATACATAACCATCCCTCCTAGAATACTAACATTACATGAATATTATCCCATATTCCATACACATCATGCTATGAAAATTCTAACATAGCATAGCAAACACATTCAATCCCAAATCAAGTCATCGACATAGGCTTATCATTATCAACATCAATCAATGAAAGGATTACCATCTTATTCTTCATTTAGCATACTTAACTCAACAAGTACAATTCATCATTTCAAAGTTATAAGCAAGCAATTATCATTATCAAAGAAATCACTAAATCATATATATATATATATATATATATATATATAATTCTCACCTCATTATTATTACCAAAATAATTATCATCAAATAGATTCACCGAGTGTATAAGCACAAATAAGTAAGACATGCAATTAGAGCATAATTCAATTATCTACAACCATCAACAAAGTCCACCAATGTACATATACACCAATCCACATAGATCACAACATTCAACGAATTTCACCAATGCACAAATTCATCAAGTCACATATTCAATTATGACACAATTCATCAACCATTGAAATGCATGCAATGTTCTAGACTCTTCTAGATGCATGCGGTACCATCACCAACAACAAAGGTCGTCACCTCATGATGCAACAAAAACATCATATCCATTGAATACAGAGTATTCAAATCTCATCACTAGATATAAATATCATAAACTATTGAATACAAAGTATTCAAATCTCACCAGTGGATGCAAACATCCTAAGACTCAATATGACTATGATGCATGGGCATACAAGCAAAGACTCGACAATGCAAAATCACCTCATATATATTCAACAACAACAACGTAAGAGATCACCTCCATTTACACTGATCAACTCCAACAACAATTGCATTATCAAGTATTTACGTCCACACAATCAACAAGTCACAATTCAAATAAGAGTCATCACCACATTATCATCAACATAATCATCATCAAAATTATCGACAAACATCAACATCACCATCATCATAGTTAACATATATGCATTACTCAACATCAACTATGTTTAACATATATGCATTCACCAACAATATCACCATCAATTGACACATGCATTATTCAACATCAACTATATCATATAGTTCAACAACTCCATACAATTTCTCACAATTCAAGTAAAGGAGAAAATACAACACATTATGGTAAACATCATATTCAACAACTAGCAATCATTCACATATCTTCATACAATCATATCAAACTATCCACAAAAGATTTGCCAAGTATTTGGTCTTAAAGACTATTTTCGACAAAGTTCGTCTCTCATTTACAACTTTAAAAATAATTGAGACAAATGAACCAAAACCAAGCAAATAAACTCTAGGGCCTCGACTATGTATACACTTAGATCACATATGAGTGTAGTTGAATATACATGTGCGTTTCACCGGCTGACTACGACAAAATCATCAAAATCACAAAGTTTCGACAAGTTCATATCAACTTGTAAAAACGACCAATATTGACACTTTTTAAAACAGGCAACATAGTCAAGTTTAAAAACCTACCATTCAATCTTAATCAATCATATAAGCATGAATGTAGACTACTTGTAAGCTATCAAGCATTAGTTCCAAGTTTGGCCTAAGTCCGTATGAGAAATCCCAAGTTCAAGTATCCCACCATTTCACCCGAAAATCAAGTTTCACATGATTAAAGCATTGTGCCAACTTCACATGCTTCGCCTAAGTTCATATGAACTGTAGACTAACCATGTAATCCCATTTGTTCACAAAAGTTCGTTTTCCGACAAATTTCGAAAAACCGAAAATGACACAACTTCAAGTTTCAAACCATTTGGAAAATCCAAGTTTCGACCAAGTCAATTATGTTTCAGTAGTAAAGTGAGTAAAAATAGCAAAAGAACATTTCAAAACGACCGCATAGGACCCCTACACGACGGCCCCCAAGCACCCAAACACGGAACAACATTCCCGTTGTCCTGTTCTAGGCGCCTGGCGCCAGGTGCGCAGCGCCTAGCGCTAGCTCACTGTAAGTGGGCGCCTAGCTCCCTACTACAGGCGCAGTGCCCCGACAACGCGCGTTTTCGCATGTTTCGACCACGGGTCTTCGCCATTTTTGCCAAAAATCAAACTTAAGTCCCTCATTCGTTAAAAATGATCCAAGGCATGACCCGAGGCTCTAACACATCGAATACACTCGTTTCGCGACATTTGAATAAGTTATAAAATTGTTTAAAAACGATTTTTCTCAATACGACAAGTTTTCAACAACAACCACAATTCAATTCTTCTCAACAACTCAATCCAACAACAACAACTCAATCATAATTCATACCCAAGCCATGATATGACATTAACAACAACCACAATCCATAATCATAAATTCAATGATAAATCAACAACAACATAGCACAATTCATCAAATTAAGCACAATTCATAATATACCCATTTATACATATCATGAACATGCAATTTCATCAACAACAATTCAATTATAATCAAAATCATATACCCAAACATATCACTATAACAAGAGCACGAATTTCAACAACTAAGTTCAAAATAATAACTTATTCCAATAAGCACTTATGCATAGAATTAGAGAAGAAGTTAAACTAAGATATTATGAATGAAATCCAACCCCCTTACTTCAATAAGCAATAATCCTAGTAAAAGCTTCAATTAAGCTCCTAGAATCTCTATCACCTCTTGGTTCCTCAAGCTTCTCTCTTCAAACCCTCTTCTCTTGCTCTTGCTCTTTCTCTCTCTACCTCTTCTCAAAATCCTATAAAATAAATGTCAACCCTAACTCTCTTAATAACTAAAGTTTAAATGGTGTCCACACTAATGGGCTTAACCCTTAAAATTCTAATGGGCTCAAAACTCTTATAAACTAACTCCCAAAATTTCTATCCACTAACGGTTAAAAGTTATCGAATAATTACTGGTTCAAAACTAATTACCTCCACCGAATAGTAACTTAGTAAAATAATGATTCTCACTTGAAACACTAAAAATAATCCTCACCATAAATTTACTAATTTACCCTTGCTCACAAAATGACCAAAATACCCCTGAGTCTAAAATGACTATAATACCCTTCTAACACCGAAATCCACTAATCCTAACCCAAAATACACAAAGAGGAAATTAATCACATATAAACACATATTAAATAATTAATAAAAATCTAACGAAAAATCGGGTTGTTACAGTGTGTACTTGCAGACACTCCGACGCTCAATTCAGTAGAGGTTTATAATGAGGGGTTTGAGAGTGAAAGAGATTCTACTTTGGAGGCTGCGAAAAGCCTCGCATTTATAGAGGTGGTTGAAAGAGATTCTACCTTCAGGGGAAGTGTAACCGCCGGTGAGATATTCGTAGGAGCATGGGAAAGAGACGTTGTCTCAATTGCTCCGAGCACACCCCTCGCGGAGAATGGGTGTGTTGCGAGTAATAGTCAAATGTAGCATTTGAGCTTGGTTTGTTATTGGGCCCAAGCAATTGGGCCTAGTTCTTTGACCGGTCCAGAACAATAATGTTTATCGATTTTGTCCATTTTAAATTGATATATCTTTCAACATCATTGGACATCATTCAATTAAGACTACCTTTTTTCGTTTGCCCTTATCTTTTGAGGTAATTTTTGAATGAACACTATTTTATTTTCTGTTGTTTTAGCTTTTTCTTTATTTGCACACTTTATGAATTGATCCTTTAAGGGATCATTTTTAATTTTAACAGTTGTAAACTTAATTGTGCAAATGAGATATTAAATGGTGAATTTTCGAACAAGTCACTTGATAGTTGAACTTACTGAATTTTCGAACAAGTCACTTGATAGTCGAACTTACCAAATTTTCGAACAAGTCATCAGATAGTCGAAATTATAGTGTCTTAACAAGATTAAATATTTACACAATGTGCTTCTAATATTTTCTTTGCCTAATAATTTTAATGAAATACTCACTCTTTAATGAGAGTCTGTCTTTCTCTATATTGCTTTAAAACACCTTAGTTTAAGCAAAGAAAATATGACAAAAGTTTCGTCATCTTAAATAACACCTCTAATATACATGATGTTTTAGTTTTATGATCACACTTGACCTATAAGATTTGGTGCATGCTCACTTGTCAGACTTGATTATCACATTAGATGCTGAATTTATAAGAGAATGAGAGTTTCACCACCTTTATTTAAGATCTAGATTCAAGAACAATGTTAATATTATTCTTTAATTTCTAAAAGTTAAAACTTTTAAGAGTTAAAAATTTAACTCAAATTAAAGGATACAAAAACTATATAACCTAAAGAGAACAAAAATAGCAAAAGACACTCACCCAACTACCTAATGCAATTCATCATGTTGATTTCAAAAGTTCTACAAACATTATCACAAAACTTTTGCTTAATGTCAAATAAACAAATCCAAACGGATCCTAAAAAACAGTATGGAGTATAATTGAAATTAAATAATTATTATTAATACTTTATTATTATATAATTTTTTTTTAGTAAATTGTGATGATTGTTGAGTACACCCATCACACCTTGCGCGCGTAAAACAGAAACTCTTAACTTTTCCTTTTTTTAGTTTCTTTTTTATTTCTCACGGAAAACGAAGTGTGTTTTTACTGAAGTACCCCTCCCTCGCGCCGCACTAAACTCTATTCAACTTTCCTTTCGCGTCCTCCCGCTTTTTTTTTCTTCATTGGATTCCCCCCATTCTTCTTATTTTTACGACCTTTTTATTTGTTTTTTATTTATTTAATTCAAACAAACAAGTACCGTATATATTTTTATATTTTGGCCAAATAAAATATTGACAAAATCACATTCATATTCTTTAAAAAAAATCACATTCATAACAATTTTTGGCTAAGAATAGACAAATACAATTTTTTTTTAAGGAAACAAAACAAATTATTCACAAAATAAATACACGAAATCAAACACATTGAAACAAAGTGCCTACAACGAACATTGAAACCACAATTAATGAACATCAACACCTAAACATTGAAGATGATGAATACTTTAATGATAACAATAAAAGGAAAATTCTTGAACTTTTGTTTTGATCTATGACCATGTTAAGTTGTATATTATGTCGATAATTAGACCTGTGTAACGATCGCGCTGACCAAAAACAAAATTGCTGAGGTATTTTTTAAATCGATCAAATGCATGCCAACTAGATAGAGTGAAAACACTCACACATTGTTTTACAAAGACACGCTAAATTGTTAAGTTAAACCGCATGTAAAAAGTTGTTGTTAGACAATACACAACTATAACACCCGACCAATTCAAAGTATATGCCCACACCTTCCTAAAGAAAGGAACCACTATTAACATATTAAACTTTCATAAAAATTTCTTATGTTATGATCTATAAATTATTGTGATAACTTAGTGGTAAGAGTTTAACCTTGTAACATCAATGTACAAACCTTAAATCTCCTTAGAGACACAGTTGTAAAAGGAACATTATAGTGTCATTTTTTTGCTAGAGAAAGAGGGCCAAAGCCCAAAAAGAAAGAAAACTATAAGCTTACACAAATATTCCTAAGCATGCAAGTCTCAAAAATGTTATATAAAAAAAAAGACACTTGAAATTCCACTAGGAGGAGTCTCCATAACATTAATTTTAAAAGAATTTAGAGAGAAACTAAAATTAGTCGGCCAATCAACACTTACATTTCCCTCCCGTCGTGTATGATTGAAATACACCTTTCAGTTCAACTTCAAAAGCTCATGAATGTGGCACACCAAAGTAGGTGGTTTACCATTGAATTTGACAGTCCCCGTGATTATATCAACCAAAATTTTTAAGTCGCTTTCAATCTGAAGATGGTGAAAACACTGCCTCCAAACAAGCTTCATGCCCAAATATTAGCGTCATTTCAATCAATAAAAGTGTTATACTTTACCACTATTAAAATATTAAATTAGCGATAAAATTGTGATAAAAAATTGAAACCCCTCACTAGTTTTTTTTGTCACAAAATTTAATGACGAAATTAAAGAAGAATTTCACTCTTTCCATCTCTAAGTTTCTCTTGCCAATTCACGTTTTTTTTAGTACCTTTTATAGTCATAAGGTATTTTTATTTATCTTTTTTAACATAAATAGATTTTTTTTTTCAACAATTGTCTGCAACCATAAACATAAACACCATCATATATTTAGTTTTGAAAGCTACATGCATATACACACGTATTTAAATTTACAGAAATGATAAACAAACACACAAATCTTGACACAAAAATGATAGTAGTGGCATTTTTGTAATTCCAATTAAAATACAAGGACAAAATCATAATTTCATCTCTTATTTTTGCTAGTCTCTCTCTTCTCTTCCTCTTCGTTTTCATTCTACCCTCTTTGTTCCATGACTTCTCTCTGATCCAGTGCAGTGAAGCGGTAGACGGAGAGGTTTGATTGCAGTGGTGATTGATGACGTTGATGTAGTATGTGGCGGTGGTGAAGGAGCTCGTGGGTGGTGGTCAGATCTAAGAAGCAAGAGATGGTTGCCGGTGAGAGCTCGGCGGCGGTGACGGTGGTGGTGAGGACGGTGGTGGCGGTGGGTGAGAGATGGATCTGAGAAGAAGGTTGATGGGTGGTGGTGACGGTGCCTGAACGCAGATTTGAGAAGAGGGATGGTGGTGGTAACCGGAGAATGGTGGTGAACGGAAATCGTATACGGGTGAGAGTGAGAGGAACGACGGTTGCTGGATGGGTGGGGGAGATGAGAGACAGAGGAATTTGTACTGTAGAAGAGGGAGAGAAAAGAGAGAAAGAGGACAAAAACTAATAATACGTATATTATACGTATGGTGTCTGTATTGTGTTTGTAAATATGTGTTCAGTTATCATAACCGTTAAACTTAACGTGCTTAATTGGACTGAAAGCTCATATTTTAACATTTCAAATTAGCAAGGACTAATTTGAATTATCATCCATTGTACATGAACATTTTTTTTTTTTAAAAAAAAAAAAAGGAGCAAAGAGCTTCCCTCAATATATATATTTAAGAAAAGGAAACACAAAAGTGAACAGGGAATGTAAATCAAAACCTTTTGGGCAATAAATCTAAAACAAGGTAAACCTATTTGTTTCTATAGAAATGTTCTCTAACATCCCCACGAACTTGATTCCACCAAGTAAGAGTTTGCAAGCTTAGGCCAATGTTTGTCTTCCTATTTGCGCAATGATTTCCTCCCCATAGGATATTAGTAACCAAGTACTTCATATTCCTTGTGATATATTTAAACAATTGAGACATATGTTTCTTTGGCTCCAAGGAAGAGATTGAAGTGAATTGTCCATGAACATTCATTTGATGAGAAAACCGAATAAACACCTCCATGTAATAATACGAACCCCCCATGATAGACAGAAAAATCACAAAAATATATCAATATTTTTCAACCATATATATTAAAGAGTGAAAAAAATACAGTTCACTTTCATATTGATGGAAATATTAGGAGAATAATAGTTTCTAGATTGTAAGAAATAATAAAAGAAATATAGTTGTTTCCGAGAGCACAGTTCAATTGTGGTCATTGCAATATGTAGAGTCTGATGTTCGAACTCTCAACTTTCCATTTATTTATACTATGAGATACAATTTTGACCACTAAACTATTAGACCAAAGTGATAATATTGATGATAAAAGAAGTAGAGTTGTGTATGTGATCCCTTCTTAATGATTTCAATGTTAATTGATAATATGATGTAGAGTTATCAGAATGACCTTCTCCTTGGAAAAGAACGCATACTAAATCTTTTGAATTACCCATTTGAGAGAAAGAAAAAAAAAGAAAATACCAGATTAGTATAAAAGCAATGTATAAGATCCTGATTGTTGGGAAGTCCGGGGAGCATTGGGGCAACAACAAACTCATGCTCCGAGACTATAAGAGAGGGAACATCTTCATCAAAAATATTAAGACATTAAATATATGGATCACCACTATTATATATCCAACATGTTGCCTATTTCATAGATGATGTCAGGCTTAATACTACGCTTGAAACCCAGAAAGCTCCCTCTCAAGTGTGAGTTTCCACCTCTTATACTTGATTCAATACCATGATCCAACTCCCGCTCCTCCACCAAGCTGAATTTGGTTGTGATACCATTTGTTGGGAAACACTGGCATAGAAAGAAAAAAAAAAGGAACAAAATCAGAACACATGAACATAATGTGAAAACTCCAAAATTAGAGAAAAAACCATGTTGTAGAATGACAACGAGAGAATAACATCATACACAAATTTTCACAACTTATAAACTACTTTTAAACACCTTCTAAAGAAAATACCTAACTACACTTGACAACACTTTAAGACAAGAGTATAAGAGAAAAGGAAAAGTCATGTAAAAACTTAAGTGTTTTTAGCTGATGCATCTTAATTGTAACAAATAACTAGAACTCACATGTGTGTGTTTATAGAGAGAGAGAGAAGGGCTCCAACCATCGGAGACATCAACCTACATCGGTCCTTGCACACAGTAGACTTTATGGGTAACACTTGTGACGTTGTGGTTGGTGATATTAGGGACATTGGCCAACCATAATGTGCCAAGTGACTTTATTCTCTCTCTTTTTCATAGGTTTTTTTGTACACTTATGACATTGTGGTTGACCAATGTCACCAGTATCACCAACCACAACAATGTCATCCAAGTGGTATCCAGACTTTATAGTAAAATGAGCATATTCAGTTTTGATGGAGACTATTGAATCATAGGTGTCATATAGGCATCCCACAAAAGACAATCTTATACATTGTGGAGCCTCACATTGGATTTTTTCTCTCTCGGTGTGTAGGTTACATGAAACATATCTATTATCTAACTCTTATTTTTGAACGGCTCTTTTTGGTGATATTACACTTTGGTGTTGAATTGATTGGGCATTAGTCATGTAAATGTTGAAAGAACATGTTCGATCATTCCATGGCAACAGTAAAAGTGCATAGAAAAAAGTAGTGATATTCGAACAATCATTTGAGACTATTTTTTTCTTCTCTCTTTTTATTGGTGAAAAATAATAGAGAAAGATAGAGAAAAAAGAAAAGAGAGAATAAGAGTATATCATGAGTATGAGAGAGAATGTTGTTAAAAAGTTGTTACATAATGGTTGTATAAATGATATTTCTTTAAAAAAAAATTGCACAGTTTTGATAACTTGTCTTTGAACTTTTCAGAATGCTCAATACGACAAAACTATATCATTGTTATTCTCTGTCTCAAAATAATTGTCTCTTTAACATTTTTCTCGATCTCAAAATAATTTTTTTGAGAGACTCTATATCAAAATAATGGTCACTATAGAATACCAATCCAACATTTATTATTTTTTCACTATTATTATATCCTTATTTATTGAATTTCATCCAACTTAACTACTCCACTAACTACAATTAATAAGAATATTTTAGTAAATGATACTGATTTTCCCGTTGAAATCAACACAATTAATCATTTTAAGGAAGGATAAGAACATCTTCAATGAGGGTTCCTTACTTAACAAGGACCACACCCTGTTAAAGATCCCCTGTTGGAAGAAGCAAAAAAGAGTACCTATTAAGTAACATACAACTATATAAGAACCATTTCTTTCCTGAGCAACTAACGAGTCTCATGTTTAAAAGAAGTAATAAAATATGTACAAGTTGATCTCACTTTCAAAAAAAGTAATATTTTATGAGGTAATTTATAATTTAATAAATAAATTACTTTTGTATAATGAAGTTAAGTTATTGGGATCTATAAAGCACTTTTCATTGAAGTCTTTGTTAGTGTATTGTCATTGGAGTCATTGAGTCCTTAATACGAACTTTTATAAAAATATTATTGAAATTCAGGCACGTAGGAGACATATGTCGTATAAGATGTCCATGATACCAGGAATGTCGAATACAATGTTCATGACACTTAACAATAAACACTTAATACAATAAACAATAAACAACTTTACAGTAAAGTGCAAGAAGGAAATAACACATGATATTTGGTTACCTAGTTCGGAAAGGAAATCCTATGTGAACAACCTAGAGTTCACCACCTTCTCACTAATCACTACCTATAAATTTCTACCTAGGACTCGCTCTAGATATGAGATCCCCTATCACTTTCTTCACTCAATCACAAACTCTGTGATTTCAACAATGATAACAATCAAATAGGAGAAACACTCCAATAAACAAAACCTACTATTTGCTTAAAAGCTTAAGAGAGATTCTCAAGTACAACTGAACTAATCCGTCCATCAAAATGAATCAAGGTTTGATGCCTTTGAAATAATAAGGACTCAAAACCCTAAGACTCTTTTCTAAATATGATGGCTTTGATCCAAATACAACTCAACTAAAACAAATTATCTCTATGCTTTGATAATCAATGACAGCAACCAAAGAGGTATACAAAATAAAACACAAGGCTTAACAACGAAACCCTAAAAGACTCAATTCAATAATATTGATTTCATGAATAAAACTAGGGTCTGAGTCTTCCTTACATAGCCATTCAACAGCTTGAGCTTTTTCTTATCAGGCTAAACAATCAACAGATCTTAAGGGGCATACACCAAAAACGTCTTAAAAAAAAAAATAATCAAGTTCCATAGACATATTGTCATCACATAAAAGCATCAAGCTAAAGGTTTTAGAAAGAGGTCTTAAACAATCACACACAACAGTAGTATCCACATCTAAACATCACACATCTGAACTAACACATCCGATCGTAACACATTTGAACACATAGATTACTTTTCAGCAGAATGCACATCCAGTCATAACAAAATTTGTTCTCGTTCACCCTATCAGCCACACTTTGAGTAGTAGTTTGGCCAAGTTGAAGATCATCAAAATCAGTTTCTTTCATCACATACAGAACCTCAATACTACTACCCACTATCAGGTTGAAGATTCTCAAGGAACTCAACCATATCAGCATCCGTTTGGGGGATCTCAAAACCAGTTTCAACAACATTAACAAGCTGGTCCTGGGATGTTTCAACATCTGGTATGACATCAGACTCAGATGGAATACGAGGAGTCACTATTGTAGACTCAACAACAGTTTCAATGACAGGGTTAATTGGGGTTCTGGAGAGCTCATATAAATCAACACCAATCTCAAAAGAAGGTTCAACAACGCTTTCTATTTGGACAAAAGATGGTCCGGCATCAGGTTCGGAACTTGAATCAGTGAGATTATAAAAAATGAGCTTGGTGGGAGGATTGATTTGGTCAATTGGTGGTTCAATAACATGAACATCATAAATGAGCTTAGGGTTTCAGAAGGATTAGACGGCCACTGAGAGAAAGATGCTTACTTTTCCAACTAGTCAGCTTCAATTTAATGCGATTAAGCACAAGGTCCCAAAATTTTAACCGACGATAATTCCCTCCAATATGAAACCCCAAATACATAAAAGGAAGACTGCCAGTTTTGCAATTCTGAACTCGGGATGCCTCCCTCAACCACAAACTGGGAACATTTACACCAGTTAGCATACTCTTCTGAAAATTAACTTTCAGGCCGGAAATTTCTTCGAACAAGATCAACAGGGCTCGCGCTGACCTGACATTGGCCCAACTCTTCTCTCCAATAAGTAAGGTGTCGTCTGCAATTGGGAAATATGCACTAGAGAAGTCGAACCTATAGAGTAGCCACAGAAAAGGCTGTTATCAACCAGAGAGTGCATCGGAACATTCAACTCCTCCGCTGCTAAGAGAAATAGGAAAAGAGAAAGAGGGTCGCCTTGTCTTAAACCTCTCTCCAAGGAAAATTCATCAGTTGGACATCCGTTAACTAGGACCAATGCCGTTGCTAATCTGACACACTCTAAGATCCACTTACGCCATAAAACTGGAAAATTCATATTTTTCATAACATCATCTAAGTAATGCCGATCTATGAAGTAATGAAAAAAACTTAATAAGTTGAAATATGCATTTGAGTGCTTTTGATTCAGAGGTTATTTTTAGTGCTTGTAATATCGAAAAAAATGCACTAAATTGAAATAAATGTTAAGTAATTTTCATTCGTAAGCAAAATTTAGATAATATATTGAAAAATAATTAAAAAAATTGAGGAAGTATCCTAATAATTATTTTGTCTTGAACCACTAACGAGAAATATGTCAATAAGTTTTTTGATCGCATGCATGCATGGGCTTCACAGATCACATGTAAAAACAAAAATAGAAAAGCTAGAATTATTAAAAGTTGCAAAAGGCAAATACTTATTGAACGTATAAAAAGAATGGAATGCACTTTTGTTTGTAATAACTGAAGAAAAAGCTAAAAAGTGAACCCGAAAAACAATCTTTCTACGGTATAAAATAAAGCACCACTGCATAAAAATGCATTCAAGGACAAAGAGAATATAACAAATCATTCTATTAGAAGCAAAAGAATTTCGAATGATTACTCAACCACATTATCTATTTGAGGCAACATCTCAACGTCTCTATTCAAACTTCTCAATGACTCATTTGATGCGCTGACGCTCTTCATCAACGACTCTCAGAACTTCTCTTATATAAGGACTTAAGCACTTGAAAAATAATAACAAGACTTTTGTCAATTTTCAAGCGCCCTTACTTTGTCAAATTATATAGCGCACAAACACTTAGAGAAAAATTCTTACCAACTTTTATATCTTAGAATTTCCTAAGTATCTGAAGTCATTTCAATTTAAATTTCTTATATCTCCGATTGTATATCAAGTGTAAAACACAATTTTAATTATTTGTTAAACTCTGAAGTCCATTTCTTGTGTGATTGGACAAAGGAAGTTTCTTACTATAGTGAAAATCCTTTGAAAATGCAAGGGGATTGGACTATTATCAGTTTGTGGGAGGAACTAATATAATTGCTCGTGTTTGGTGTGTGATTTTAATCCACTACTAAACTCTGTTTCAAACTCTGAAAAGAATTTTGTTTTGCTTCATACTTTGAACTGCTTTTATAAACACTTATGCTTTGTTTGCGAGTTTGAAGGGGAATGAAAGAAATAGTTTAAAAAAAAAGAAAGTGTAAGTGAAAAAAACAGAAGACATTGAGAGGAGAAGTTTTAAGGTTTTATTTAATAAACCCATTTAATTTTCTTTTCTTTTCAAATTTTATTTTATTTTTTTTTCAAAATCTTTAACAATCAGACAAAAACGGATTATAAATGAAAAAAAAACTAGACTTTAAATATTCATTGACAAACAAGTATGTAGGTTATTATTATTATTTTTTTACAAGTATGTAGATTAAATTTGTTTTCAAATTTTTAAAACAATTAATAGTGATTATTTTCCAGTTTTTCTATTGAAAAAGACCTTCATTTTAAACATTTATAAATGAAAAAGTATATATGAAATTAAATCAAATTAAATAAAGAGAGAGAAGGAATATACGAGTACATAAATTGCGTTGCCCCCTAAAACCCCCAACCCTAAAATTCATTCATTTCACAATCTTCCCTCCAATTTTCCCTCTCTTTCTCTCTCTTCCCGCTTTTCCCTCTCTTCTCTTCTCAATTTCAATGGGTAAATACATGAAGAAATCCAAAATCGCCGGTGACGTCGCCGCCGTAATCATGGAATCACCATCTCACACCACCGCCGTTGGTGTCCGGACACGTGCCAAAACCCTCGCTCTCCAGAAATCTCCGCCGATTCACCCTGATTCCTCTTCCTTCCTCCAGCTCCGCAGCCGCCGCCTCCGTAAGGTTCCTCCGCCGCTTCCACCTCGTAAGGAGAGTGGTTCCGCTGGAAATTCTAGGCTTCGTGATTGTTCGGTTGAGAAATTGGGAAATTTCTGTGCTGAAGAGGAAAATGAAAATGGTGATGATTTTGATGTTGAAGGTTCTTTTGGTGAAAATTTCGCAGAGATTGATGGTAGAGATAGGTATAATTACTCTTCTATTGCTTCAATTTTTGTTTGTTTTTATTCAATTTATTCAATTTTTGTGTGTTACTTCTTTTTCCCCTTTGTGTTGCTTTTATATTCTATTTCTAAAAAATTGAATTTTTATGATGTTATTTATGTGTTGAATTAGTTGCATGTTAGTGTTGATTTGGTTTTGAGAATTTTCATTAGGGTAATTTCTCGTTTCTATTTTTGTATGAAGGAAATTGAAATTCATAGTAGAGAATAGGGTTTTATGTATTTTTCAATTTTATGTTTAGCCCTGAATTTTATGCTTATGTATTTTCAATTTCATGTGATTGTTCTATATTTTTTTTTATATTTATTCAAAATTAAAATTGTTATGTTTTTTAGTGAAGTGAGTGATAATAATAATAAGAATTTTTCAAATAAGAGGGTTTTACAATTTTTTGTATGCATAAAAAAACAATTTTATATGGACAATTTTTGTTTTTTTTTTTCGAAAAACAATTTTTATATGGACATAAAAAAGTCACAACCCTTTTTTTACTTCTTCAGCTTTTTTAATTATAATAATAGTTATATATTTTTCAAAATAATAGTATTAATAATATTTTTATTGTTTTAAACTTTCATGTGATTGTTTGTACTGAGTTAAACTTTCATACAAAAGTCACAACTATATTTTTTTTTATTGTGTGGTCTTAGTCCCTAGATTTTCGTTTAATGTTTTTAACTTTCATGTGATTGTTGGTAGCACTAAGGTAAAGTTCTGTTAGTACAAAGGATTGCTCAAATTTGTAACTTCTGTGACTTGTGATAGGTTCTCTGCAACACATATCCCTCTCAGTATAGTTATTATTTACTGCTACATCTTATTTACTGCAACATATTTATCTGATGCATTGGAATCTGTGTTTTTCTTCAATTACAGTCTCTCGTACATAGTTTATTAATGGTACTAGTAAATTTTTGATTTTTTTGAGGGATGGTACTAGTAAAATTTGTTTGCTATTATTATCTCCTTGCATTAATAAATTGTGGTACCAATATTGCAGCAGGGTGTTGACAAAGTTTCAATCTTTTTTCATGTTAATTGATTACATAACCAACAAAATGGAAAATAATTTCTGGGACTTTGTTGAAAAAACATAGAGAAGATGCCTACTCTTAAAGTAGTTATTGGGGGTGCATTACTGTCTCTACAGATTTAGTTGTTGACTAATTGTGATTTAGCTATCATTATAGAGTCATATTTTGAGGCAGTTTTGTAATTCCACTCGTTTTTTGGGTTATTTTCCACTCGTCTTTTTAAGGGGAAAAACGAGTGGAAATTACAAAATGGCATATTTCCTCAATTAGTCATATATCAACCTGAGCTATTAGAATCCCTTTTGGATTTTAAGATTCTGATGACCTGAATTTAACCTTGATTGCCCCCTGTTTACTATTCATCTGGGATTTTCTGCAGGTAGGGAAAATACACATTCACTTGTCGAGTAAGTTGGTACCACTGAATGAAAGATTGGACACTCTGAGTTCACTTTGTAAATTGATTTTACTTAACGTAAAATATGATTTGTCCAGTCTTCATTAACCGGTTCCAATTTACTGACAGCTTGAATGTGTGTTTTTCATGAGCGAATATTTTTGGTTTATGTTGAGCATGAGCGAATATTTCTGGTCTTTGTTGACTATGCTTAAGATATGTCACATATTGTGCTCCATAATAGTCAAGATGAAATGATTTTGACTATAGAAATACCAGCAGCCATAATTCTCATGTGTCGTGTTAGCAAAGGTGTGTCATTTACATACATGGGGCCTATTTGCAGTTTGATGTGTTTCAGATTTCTGTTTGGTTTTGCAGTGAATGAGAAAGATATGGCCATCTCTTTCCTTGTCTTTTTTTTGTTGCTTGAGCCCACTGAGTCAGGGCTTGTCTCCAATAAATGTCAGTTACTTTTCTAGAGTAGGAGTTTGTCTCTAGTTTCCAATTTGAAGAGTTTTTGAGTGAGCAAAAACAATCCTTTTTATTTTCTCACTAATTTTCATGTCAGCAGTTATCATGCAGTTCTGGTACAGAAACTTTTGAAATCAAGCCAACATTTGCATTTTCTATGACTGCCATTACTTTTAATTTTTTCCTATTCTATTAGATTCCTTTGCTAAGCCATTTTAATAGTAATATTTTTGTTGTTAACAGAAGCACTAGGGAAAGTACACCTTGTAGTTTAATCAGGGATTCAAGTATCATTCATACCCCTGGTTCAACCACAAGACAAAGGACGAACCGCATTATTCAAGAACACATGCAAAGAAATACTCCAACAACTAATGAAGTGGATGAATTCTTTGCCTTGGCAGAGAAGCAGCAACAAGCATTATTTACGGAAAAGTATGTATTCATCTTAATCTTTTGACTCAATCTTAAATTAGTGATTTTGTTTTTTTTTTGGTTTTGTTTTGGATTTGTTTCCTGATTATTGATATTAATATGCAATATGCCAATGTGTTATGTTGTTTATTTTTTGCAGGTACAATTTTGATGTAGTGAATGATGTACCTCTCCCGGGACGGTACGAATGGGTCCCTGTACTTCGCTAGGACCAGCCATTTGGATTTCAAGCAGAGCTATTAGACTTGTAATTTAACAGAGCTAGCAGCTTTCACTAACCATTTAGATCGCTTGAGATCTTGTTCAGCATAAGGGAAAGGGTTCTGTTCAGTTTAGCAGACATTTCTAATATATCACTCACTAGTTTAGACTTTAGATTTAGTTAAATGTAAGGGTAGGGAGGGTATATGGATCTCATCTTTTATTTTTATTTTCTTTACCGTTGTTAACTGGTGTTAATAATTTGTAAGGATTAATCGTTAATCACTAGAGTAATTAACAGTTATCCTTCTATGTTTTTTCAAGCTTGAAATTTATCTCTCAAGTTTTTAACTTTTGGTGACAATGTTATTTAACAGTTGTCCTATGACCTACAATGAATGTCTAGTGATTTAAACTGCAGGTTACATGACAACGAGACAACAATACATACCTGCAAAAGAGTACGATAGCTAGAAAATTTTCATTTTTATTTTTAATATGATTAATGCTAGCATTGCCAAAAACGTAGAAATAAACACAGGAATTTAAAATACTAATTTTGGATGTTTATCTAAATACTTTCTTTCCTTTCAACCATCGAAAGAAGTGATGCTTTGGGATAAAAGATAGGAGTTTAGCTCATTACATATTGTATACAAGTTTATTGTCTTAAAACTTCTTAAACTCTCTAAATTGAGAAACACAAAAGGTGACTTTTGGCAAGACTTGGGTTTTGGACAACATTAAAAGTTCTCTATAACGTTTATCTCTTTCTATGTCAAACACTCCCAAAACAAATTAAAAGATGTTTTATAAACATTCTCTTCTTTTCCTCTTCAAAAATACTTCCAAAAAAAGATGATGAACATCAGTTAGCAAATTATGAATATCCATATGCTTTCATTTTAGTTACTTCTGTATGTGATAGATAAGTACCACTCTTCGTAAAAAAAAAAAGTAAGTACCACTCAATCTTAGTCTATATGACCAACCATAGTTCTAAATTGCGGTCTACAACTGCAATTGCAATCACAATAAGGTCTCTGTGAGAATGTGACAACATCAAAATCATAATTTTGGCTGCATAGACTAAGGTTGTTGTCATTTTACTATAATATTAAGGTTCACAATGTAACCGCGACAAAATTACCATTGCAATTTGAAACTATGTGCCCCATCTCTCAAAATCCTCCAAAACCAATGTATAGAGTGTTTGGATATGCTTTTAAAGATTGAATCTCCCGTCCCTAGGCAATTTTGCCGTGGAAATAAAGAAGCTACAAATTGTAGCATCGGTGCAAACATATGTTTTTTTGGTTCCCATCGCTTCAAGAAACACATGCATATTAGAAGTTGAGTAGTGTTAGCAACACTCTCTTTTCAACACTCACTTCAACGCTCACTTTTTTATTGGCTTAAATGGTGGTGAGTTTCACACTTTGAAAATGGGTTTCATTCAAAGTGGTGGGTCATACAATGATTTCACCAATAAAAAAATAAGTGTTGAAAAGAATGTGTCCCTAGCATTCATCTTAGAAGTTTACCTTTTGGCATTTTAGATTATGGGTTAATGCTTCTATTGATTTTTTTGTCACATTCAAAGGAGGAAGTTTATTAAAAGAAAAGATCCATAGTGATTTTCAAATATAGGGCTGTTACACCAAAAGATATATTAAAAATATGGGTTATGTTAACTAGTGTCCTTAAGGTACTAGTTAAGAAAACAAAAAATGGTAAGTTTGTATTGAATTTAACAATTTTTAATTTTTCAAAAGTCAAATCTATCACTTTTTACCATTTTCTAATACAACATTTTTAAATTTGTTCTCTTAACCAATGTTCTAAGCGGACTCTTTAGCATTTCCCTAAAACTATTAATGGTAAACTTCACTTTTTTTTTTTAAATAAAAGAAAGTTTAGGTTAGTTAGGTGATTGAGGCTCATCACTCTAAGGGTAAAACTCAAAATTCATAAAAACTCAAAGGTGATACATACAAATTATCTACCAATCATATCCATACATTCACCGCTAGAGTTGGACTAATGCTCTTATTGTGGGGGTATGAGCCAACTCCCCAAATGACCAACCTATCTTGGTAGCAAACTTCCATTTTGTACTTGGAATAAGTGATAGGTGTTATTTTCTCGACCACTACATGAAACAAATAAAATAGCAAAGGATTGTGATAACAGAACGAATCTAGGATATACTCCTTCGGTTCCTTTTTAAGATTCTCTTTTGGAGAAAATTTTTGTTCCTATTTAATTGTCACTTTTAAAGTTCAATGCATTATTAAATGTTATTTTACCAATATTATCCTTTGTTATTTATTGGGGAGAGAGAAATATATGAAATGAGATGTTAAATTAATATGGTCATTATAGTAAAAGTATAACTTATTGCATCAAAAGTAGAAATAATTATTGATTGTTTTGGTTTGTGTAAAATGTCAAAAAATGATAATTAAAAAGGAACGGAGGTAGTACTTTCTAGATTCAGAATATCTTTAGGATATGTCACTGCAAATTGGATCACTGTCCCCTTCACTTTTATGTAGGAGTCTAAGAGAAATCATTCACAATAATGACATAAAAATTGACAATATATTCTTTGACATACATTTCCTTTATAATTTGTTGAAACTTGAGTGGCCCAGTTTTTTGTTAATATTCATAGAAACGCTTAATATCCAATCCTTGCATGATCTTTTCAACTATTTTCATGTGTTCGTGTTTTCTTTTTTAAAAAACAAAAAAAGGCCATAGCCACCAATATGATTCTCCCAAAAGAGACCTCATTCAACTTTTATAGTCGTCCATTTAAAAAGCAACCGACCATTGAATAAAATAAAAGCAAAGGTCTTCATACAAATTAATTCAAGATTAGTTTCATAATGACCCGATTGCACCAAGCAGTAGGGATATTTTGAGGTGTCTATTAGAGGTCAAAAAACGTAAATACAGTGGGATTGCTTCTTTTCAAGTTTTCCACGCGTCCTATTCAATTTGAATTATAGAATCTAAACGACATAAATACCTCATAAAAATCTCCAAAAACACGTTTAAACATTTCGGATTTTAAAAATAGGGGACATGAGAAACTTATAGAGTGGAAAAATAATGACCTTACAATGGAAAAGGGAAGAAAACAAAGAGGTCAAAGATCCAATGTGTCTATTGTTTGTTTTCTAATACTTTTCTTTGTTGAATTTGAATTTTTTTTTTTATAGAACTTGAATAATTGTTATTTTTTGTTGTTGATGGAATCGTGTTTAGGGTGAGAGGATGATGCTCAGTTTAAGATGGAAAATACCTTAAACTTTAAAAAAGAAACATTTATAAAATTAGTTAAGGTGGTGCATTAGTCGAGATATTAGCGACAAGGTTGTCAAAATCATAATTTTGCTTTGAGAATAGTTTAATCGAAAATCGTAATTAAATTCCAAATATTTTACTCAAGTACTTTTGTATAATGGATATATAATAGCAAAATCGAAAATCGTAAAATTGCAATAAAATCGATGGATTTTACCAAACCAAAAATAATGCTAAATATATAGTATAAATTGCATATGGTCATAAATAATTACAGTTTACAAAATACTTATATATAAATGACTCAAAGCCTATATGTCAAATATTCATTACTGGTCATAATAATGCTAAACAACGGAGACAAAAGTTGGTCTTTTATATGTTTATATAACCAGTCCTGAGTGCAAACCAGGTCAATTGACAAACCGGTCAAAATTGACCTGTATGAAAAAGAAATGCCAGAATCATTCAAAATCCTGGAAAATCTTGCAATTTATTTTGATGAGATTTTTTTTCTAAGATTTTGCTTGTTTTGGAATTCTGTAATGGATTTGAATCCTTGAATTGTAAGTAAGTAATCTTGACAACAATGATTAACGGGGTTCAAACCAAAGTTTAATGCTTAATATGACATTGATGCCCATTATTATATTTTGCTGCCTTTTGGATTAAATTTGTAGTTTCTTAAGTTGTCAAGGACTCAAAGGCTTCCTTTCCACAAAAATAAACTAAACACATAATGCCCTGTATTAAATTGTATTATTTAAAAGAAAGAAAAACAAATACAGCAACAGTTTTGTTTTTATCAAGTCCTTACCCTCACTCACCCTCATGAATGAATCAGCTTAATATTTGAGTCTTGAACTTGGGGAAAAGATTCATAGTTTTATATGAGTGATTCTTGAACGATATTGGTTCATATGCAAGTGAAAAATGGGGTGATTTTTATGGCTTGGAAGCTATTTGATGAAATGCCTGAGAGGAACATTGTTACTTTGAATGCTATGGTATGTGGTTTGGCTTCTCATGCGAATGTTGAAGATGCTCATAGTCTGTTTCTGAGTACGAATAAGGTGGGGATCATTGTTCCTTAATAATGTCACATTCGTCGGTGTTTTATTTGTTTGATATGCAGGTTTGATTGATGTTGCTTGTGAGGTTTTTTATTCGACGAAGGTTGTGTATGGGATTAGACTGAAGATTGAGCGTTATGAATGCATGGTTGATCTTCTTGGGAGAGGCTGTAAGTTTCTAGAGGCCGAGGAACGTATGAAAGGGATGCCGCGGAAATCTAACGTGGTTATTTTGGAAGCTTTGCAGCAGCTAGTAAGAATGATGGAAATGCCGAGGTTGATGAAAGAGTGGTGAAATACAATCTTATTCTTGACCTGATAATCACGGAGTTCATATTGTTTTGACGAATATGTACGCAGCAGCTAACAACAGTGGCTGGAAGTTTTGTGTCAAAACACCCAATACCACTTCCAAAGCAGCCCCCTTTTGTGTCAAAACACCAACCTCTGCGAGACCTCATGCGACCACATTATTGCCCTTAAGTTAATTTTGTTATTTTGGAGCATCAAATGTTCGTCTAGTAACTTCATGCTCCTACTTCAAATCTGATAATAACAACTGTGATTGAGATTTGATGCAGTCAGTTTCTGCAAGAGAAGAAAACTTTAGGTCAGATGTTCATGAATATTCAGTTTAAGGACAGTTTTTTTGGTTAAGCATTTAAATTATTTGAACTAATGAATTTAATCAATGTGTCTCGCATTTAATGTGTGTGCATGTGTGATCAAGTGTGCTATATGCATCTTTCGTATAGTGACATCAGCTGACTTAAATTTTATCAATCAAGTTAACGCTGCAGTCAATAAGATGACGCAGTCACGCAATCATGCTTCCATGACCGTTCAATCAAGATGAGACAATTCTTATTAAAGCTTGGTGTTTTAGGAATTAAAACATAATAACTAAACTGTTTTCTCTGGTTCGTCCGATCAAGATTGAACGGTCATTAATGCCCTGACTGCGTGAATGCAGGAAAATAGTAAGTTAATCTGATTTCCAAGGTAACTTGTATACAACACTAGCTGTCTCCTAATAAAATGCTGCAAGATTGAGTTAAGCAAGTATATATAAAATCAGAATAATTTTAGTAGCTTAGATTTGGACATCGATGGTCTCATACCATTAACATATATAGGAACCTACTTGCGTTGGCTTGGTGGTATTGGTTTGGGACCTGGGAGTGTGCTCCTTCTTAAAGTCTCAGATTTGATTCTCTCCGGTGTCAATTTTGGATGGACTAATTTAGCTTCTTAAAAAAAAACATATATACATTCAAGATTTATGTAGCTAGCTAGGGTCTTAAGTTGGTAGCTAATAAATGTTTATGACATGAGTCCATCAAAAGATATAACGTCAACTGCTGTTTGGCCAGATAAGTTCTGAGAAGTTATTGTTTTATCTGAAAATACAGACCAGTGTTTCTAATGTACTTAGGTTTTCAAATTTCATGGGAGAAAACAGTTAGTTAGGACATGACATGAAAACATACATTAAAAGATAGATATGTCGATAAAGATAAAAGTTGAATCAATACAGAGATAGAATATGAATAAAATGCTAATTAATATATCTGTTTTATTAGAATGTGGAATTAAATACATTATTGTTGACATCTATATGCTCACCACATTATAGTCTAGATAGAGTCTTTCATCATGTTAAACTCAAAACATGATCTTCCTAGAACTTGGAACAACATGACGTGGAGAAGGTGGCACAGAGCTTTCAAGAATAGCATGAACTGGAATTGGAACACAGTTGGCAGAACATGGTATGGAGTTGGTGGAATCGGTACATTGGTAGGAAAGGAATGAACGGGAAGTTTGAAACTGGTTTACTGATGTGATCCTAAAATTCTCTCCCTTGACAAGAATAATAAAGTCATTGTGGAATAAAAGAACCGAATTAATTTTGATTTAAAGTTTTATTTTCGTAGGTCATGATATGTATGTCTTGTCCAATTGAGGTGATCTTTGAATCCTTAGAAAACTTAGAAAGTTATCTACATTTTGTATGTTTAACGCAAGAGCAAACTCTGTAATGGCGTAAAATTGGCTGGAATAGAAACGTGATTAAAACAAGAAGTTAAAGCAAAAGAGGTGCAAAGTAATCAATACGATGAGTTGATGAGCATAATGTGGAGGAGAGAGAGCGCTCCAAATTGTCAAAAAGTAACAGCTATAAGTGCATAACTTCAAGAATTGATGCAGCCACCTTAAATCAAAACCAATTAATTTGTAACATTTTCTTGCAATAATTAGCCATATAAGAGTTATTTCATTAATCATAACATAATTGTAAGTTTTTCCAGCATTCTAGCCTATTTCCTACATAAAGGGGGTGGAAATAATGAACAAGATATGTAGAATTTTGATTAAAAAGTCACTTTATGTGAATTTGGAAGTTTTGTTTCTTTTTGGTTCTGGATTGAACCATGACTTGATCTTATTAAGAAACCACATTTCTTGGGGCGATCCTCATCCATGGGCTTATCAATCTTTCTTGGATTAGAAAGAGTGTGGCGCCCTTATCTATCCATTCCATTTCTTTATTTTTTTTAAAGTCATTTCAGCTTTTCCACCAACAATATTCGTTATTTTCTTTTGACAACTCCGTGACACTCATCATTTACCCATTGGCAAAATATGGTTTGGAGTTGGTGGAAGTAGCATATTTGTTGGAAAAGGATGAATTGGAACTGGTTATTTATTGGTGGGAAAAAATGAACTGAAACTGGTTCACAAGTTGGTAAAACATGGTTAGGAGCTGGTTCACCTGTTGGTAAAATATTTAGGATATATATTTGGTATAGATTATTTTGGAAGTTGTCTATTTAAAAATTAATCCACTATTGTAAAATAGAAACAAATGTCCTCCTACCGACTTAAAGATTAGTCTCATAATAACTCAATGACTCTGAACCGAAGGGATACCAGGGGCGGACCCATGTTGGGTCTATGTGGAGCTATAGCTCCACATGCTTTCCCCCTCTTTTTTTTTAATAGATAAAACACAGCAACACACTCACTTTCATAGTGTGTTTCATGCTTAAGTCCTGCAAAATTATTTGCACCTTTTGATGTGAACAAATTATTAATGATAACTAAGTTTTATCCAAATGATTTTATAGATGTGTCGGAAGTGGTCTTATGTTACAAATGTTCGTGCTGACCTAAAATTTGCTTAGTTGAAAGGGCTTTTAGATCTTTGTGCAAAACTTGTGGAAACAAATAAGTGCAGCACATTTGCTATGGTTTATAAACTTTTGAAGTTGGCTTTGTTCTTGCCGGTAGCAACTGCAAGTGTTGAACATGTTTTTTTAGCTATGAAAGTTGTGAAGAGTAACCTATGTAACAAAATGGATGATCAGCGGCTAAATGACCGTTTTGTAACTTATATAGAAAGAGATCTTCTTTTAATAATTATCAATGATATCATTTTAGTTCATTTCCAACAAATGGATAGAAAACGATTTTCATTGTAATGTATTGTATCAAACAATATTATTTCTTATTTTTAATATAGTTTGCATTATTTTTTCTTTGAAATTTTAGTTCTACATATACCCAAAGTCTGGATCCGCCCCCGAAGAATACTCTAAAGTGTACTGGACGTAAGAAAACTCGTAACAAATGTTAGACATGAAAAACACAAAGGGGGTTGGGAGTTAGGGACAGAAAATGAGGCTTTTTATTTTATTTTATATATTTTTGAATTTATAAGGCGACTGTTTTGATTGCTTTACCTTTATTTTTTTGACTGTGATTGCTTTACCTTTATGTAGCCTCTATATTGAACTTATTTTTAAGAGGCCTCCTATGTTGAAATTAAATACATGTTTGTAAAATAAACTAATTATTATTAAATATTAAATGATATTAGAATGAAAAAAAATATTTTGAACTGAACCGCTTGAATATAAAGTTTGTTAAAAACAGAAAGAATCGCTAAACCTATCAAAAAGAATTGAACCGTGATAGATAGTTTTGTTTTTTTTTTAAAGGAAGCTAGTTTGTCGACTAGTATATCTTCGATTTTAGTTAATGGTACGACGGTGGAGGGAATGACAGAAGTTCATAGTGCTGTTTTTGATAACTTTGCGGACCACTTTAAGGCGCGCATTGTTGAGCGTCGATTAGTGGATGATTTACAGTTTCATATGTTGTCGTAGGTGGATGTGGGAAGTTTGATAAAACCTTTTAGTGCAGAGGAGGTTAAAGCGGCGGGGTGGAATTGTAATAGCTTCAAACGTCCTAGACCGGATGATATTAATTTTAGCTTTATCAAAGACTTATGGCCTGAAATTAAAGAGAATGTTATGAAATTCATTTCATATTTTCTTCGTAATGGTAAGTTGACGAGAGGTATCAATTGTACTTTTATTACTTTAATTCATAAGATTGATAGACCTCAAAGATTGAATGATTTTAGACCCAATTCGTTGATGGGAAGTATGTATAAGATTCTGGCTAAATTACTTGCTAATAGATTACGGTCGGTGATTGGTAGTGTGATCTCAGAGACTCGATCGGCTTTTGTCAAAATTAGACAGATTCTTGATGAGATTTTGATAACTAATGAGGTGGTGGATGATGCTTGTAAGTTTAAAAAAGAGTTATTGATGTTAAATGTTGATTTTGAAAAGACCTATGATTTTGTGGACTGGGGTTATCTAGATGATGTTATGAGGAAGATGAAGTTTCCGACCTTATAGAGGAAGTGGATTAGAGATTGTATTAATACAAGGAAGACTTCTGTGTTAGTTAATGGAAGCCCTACATATGAGTTTCATTTGGAGAGGGAGTTAAGTTAGTGGGATGCTTTCTCTCCCTTTCTCTTTTTGTTGGTTGCTGAAGGTTTGCATGTGATGATGCCTTCAATGGCGGGTAACAATCTTTTTCTAGGTATCAAGTTGGTACTTCTGGTTCTCTGGCTATTTCTCATTCACAATTCGCTGATGCACTTTGGAGTAAGAGTTGGGCGAATGTTAGAACTTTGTGTGCCGTTTTGTATTTATTTGAGGCTCTTTCTAGTCTTAAAGTTAATTTCCACAAAAGCTTATTAGTTGGTGTTAATGTCAATGACTTGTGCTTAAATGAGTTGGCTACGGTAAGAAATTGTAAAATCGGGAGGCTTCCTTTTGTATATCTAGGTTCGCTGGTGGGGGGTAACCCGAAACGTGCTTTGTTCTGGGAAACAGTGCTAATTCGAAGCAAGTCTAAACTGTCCAGGTTGAGGAGCAGAAATTTGCCTTTTCACTGAATTTCTTGATTCATTCAGGTTTGTCCTACAATTCTTAACTGATAATAACTAAGCGCTTGCGATTCACCTTTCTACTGGATATCATAATTTATCTAGGTTTACCCTACAATGCCTAATAATAACTAAGCACTCTAAATTTTCCTTATGAAAGCTTAAAGTCATCATCAAACACATCTTGTCACAAATATAGGTGGATCACACAATATATTATCTTGTCAAATTTTACTTTGGATTCTCCTAAGTGTGAGTATTCTCAGGAGTCACTGTCCATCGGGAGAAATCAACCCCCTATCTGATGTTAAACCTGCCGAATGGAATCAAAACCTTTCTAGTGTAACCCTCACAAATTATTATTATTATTATTATTGTTCTTATTAACTTTACTTTACACTTATGCAAAACAAGGCATAAACATGTATTTATCATTAACATGATAACTTTGCCTTAACCAACGACATATAAGTTCATTGATCAATCATAACACTTGAACTTAACTACTAAACATAATCAATCTTAATTTAATCTTCAACCATACAATGTACTTATAATAATAAAGATAACATTATTTTACAAGCATAAGTCATCTTACTTGACCAACAAAAAGAAGATCATTGGTTAAACCTAGAACTTTTATCTATTGAAATGCTTTGTCTTAGCTATCAAATGGAAATCATCTTACATTGCTAGATACCCACTTATAACACTTTCTATTTAACACCGCCAAATCATACATCACTATAATGATTAAAGTCATACAATTTGAAACAAATCATATGCACAGCCTAAAAGTAACCAATTAACAGCTAGGAAGAGTTTTTTATCCAAATTGTCCCAAAATTCAGTTTTACAATAGAAAGACCTCAACTTCGAGAATTTAATTAACATAGCACACAATATCCAAATTGAGTAAACGAACATTTCCTGGAAAGCTTAAAATGTATGGATAATAAATATAATTTTAGTTTTTGTGTTTAATTATCCAATATGTACAGTTTTACTAAAAAACATGTATAGGTACGAAAATAGGACATAAACTTTTATCCAATTGGTAACTTGAATTGATAATACTTTAATTCATGTAATTCAACGATTCTTGTGTCAATTCTGTAGATATTTTTGTCTACTTTATAATGGTTACAAGTTCATTTCAAAATGATTTTTATATCGAAAGTTTTGGGTAAATCACTAACAGGGTGTACAAACTACGAATTGCAGAATTTCACTCTATTGATTCTACTCATGCATTTGTCAATCTAACACACTATAACCATCATACATTTCCTTAAAAAAAACCATCATACATTTGTCAATCAAATGAAAACACACCAATTCAACATGCAACAACATAAATTTTTATAATCTTTAAGCATTAAACATGTTCTATCATTTTTAATCTACAATTCCCAAGTCCCAATATTGGCCTAAGATGATGATGTTGATGACAAGCTCGAATGCCCTCTTTCTCCAATCCCCTACTTCCAATGATCTTCCTTGACTCCTATTTTCTCAAAATTTCTAACTTTTTCTTCCACTTTCTCTTTTCACCAATTTGTAACCCTAGCTCTTTAATCTTCTGATTTCCCAAGCTCTAACTCTCTTTCTATAAAATATTAACTCAATTTGTTGAATGGGTAAGATGATTTGTGCGTAGGATTTTGGTTGTGTCACGATTTAACCAAAGGAAGGGAAAATAGAAGAGTTTTTCTTCTACTGTTGTTGTTTCACGTGTGAGAGAGAACAAAAGGAAGTAAGAATTATGATTTTGTTTCTTGACTTTGGTTGACTCAAACCCTTTTATAATTATGGTGCTAAATTACTAGGTTTACGTTATACTCTTGTGCCTAATTACCTACAAATGCTCACAAGTCTCCAATTCTAATTACTTCTATAAACAACGAGTTTTTTTTATTTTTTATAATACACTTTGGATCACTTATAATTGGGTACTAATTGAGATTCTAAGTTTTTGGAATGTTACATTGTTGGTTTTGAAGGAAGGAGCTGATTTGAGGAGAATGTGTTTCGGAGGGTAGGTAGTGGGGTTGATACGTGCTTTTGGACTGATAGGTAGTTGGGGGAGGTTCCTTTGTGTGTTCGTTATAGGGGACTGTTTGAGTTGGCGGAGGATAGAGGGATTTCGGTGGCGGATATGAGGGAGTTGGGGTGGGGCGAGGATAGGGAGGGTTGAAGGCGGCGACGTCATTTGTGGGCGTGAGAGTAAGAGATGGTTAGGGAGTGTTCGTTGCTACTTTCTAATGTGCACTTGCAGGTTGACACAATTGATATGTGGCAGTGGCAGTGACAGTTAGACATAAGTGGTATTTATTATGTTTGTGGTGTGTATTAGTTTCTCACTAGTCATCAAGTGCAAACATCAGTTGCAATTTCTGATTTGGTGTGACATAAGAATGTTTCTCTGATGGTCTTAGTGTTTGTTTGGTGGTTACTTCAAAACATGTTGCCTACTAAGGATAATTTGGTTAGGCGCGGTGTTATTTCGGTTGAAGATCACTTTTGCATAGTAGGTTGTGGTGAGATGGAATCGTCTAATCATTTATTCCTTTACTGCAGTTTATTTGGTTCTCTTGAGTATTTGGTTCGTGGTTGATTGGGATTCTCTTCAATAGACCCTCGCTCTCTTTCGGGCCATTTCGATCATTATGCTATCTTGAAAGGTGGTTCGAAAGCGAGACAGTCTTTTTTGCACTTAATTTGATTTACATGTGTGTGGGTTATTTGGGTAGAACGAAATGATAGAGTTTTTAATCTTAAGAAGAATTCGATACCTCAATTGCTTGATAAGGTTAAATATTTGTCTTTGTGATGGCTAAAGCATAAGACTGCAAATGTTTCTCTTGAGTTTGCTAGCAACGATTCTTTAATGAGGAAAGCTAACAACACTCACTTTTGAACACTCTTTCTAACACTCACTCTTTTATTGGAAGAAATCACTGTGTGTCCCACCATTTTGTGTGGGTTCAATTTCAAAGTGTAGATTCACAATGATTTAAACCAATAAAAGAGTAAGTATTAGAGAGAGTAGTTTTTTTTTTTGACAAAATTAGTGAGAGTAGTTAAGACCTTAAAAAATAATAATTTATGATTCGGTTCAAATTTTGATTTTGATTTTTTTTTTTGTACAGTGCTAGTTAAGACCTTAAAAAACTATGCTCTTAATCCTCTTAAAAACTTATGACCTTAAAAGAATTGGAATGTGATTGATTTTGTTTTGCGAATCTTAAAAAGTAAGAATTGAACTGAGCAACATAGTCTGCTCTCTCCCTTTTGTTGACATTTTTTGTTTGTTGATGATATAATCCCTTTTTGAGGGGAAGATGATATAATCTCTTTGTTGACATCTAATAGAAATATTGAAATCCCCTAAAAAACAAATAGAAATATTGAAATGGGGAGCAAGCAGGGATTTGAACCCCCTCAACCTTGCAACACATGCAATGTCAAAGGCACATTGTCTCTGGGGTTGCATATGAACCCCCTCAACATTGCACATATATACATCAATAATGTATTTTTATATACTTTTGAACAACCTTATATTTAAAGCTCTACACCTTTTGCATCAACTCATGACTTGTATTCAACAATATTGATAATGAATTGGTTGTTCAACGATTTCATAACATGAAATTGTGTAGACTTTTGTAGAGTATATATGTAATTTTTTTAAGTATAATACAATATATCAAATGATATCAAATTAATAATTTTTAATTCTTTTTTAAAGTGTGATCTATGGGATAATAGTTTTCAATCTAACGGTAGATTTTATAATATGATTATGTCGAAATAAATTACCAAAGGTGTCATATATTAAGTTTTGACACCGTCGTGTCAAATATCTTTAATACAAATATATATTCAAAATTAGTTTGAGCCTTGATCTACGACATTGAATTACACATGTACATTATTATATTACTAAAATTTTATATACCATTATGCTATTTTTTTAAGGTACATTATACTATTTTACGATTGTGTTTTTATATAGATACTAACGTATTATTTGTACACCCTTTTCATTATATCTAAGAGTCCAATCGTAGTATGATTAATATTTTAAAGTTTTTTTTTTTTGGAGAGAAATATTTTAAAGTTATTGTCATACTTTTTTTGTAATTTAATATTATATATTGAAAATAAATTCAGCCAGCCCATTGAATACACTTCTGGATCCGTCCATGGGATACATAGTTTTTGTGTAATTCTTTTCTTCCGGTTTTAGCCTTCAATTAACCTATACATCCTTTTCTTATAATATTTGAATTATAAATTAAAAAATTGACTAAGTTCCATTGAAATAAGAAGAATATACTAAGAACAATATTAAACACTTAAAAGAAAAATATTCTTATCTTATTTGCCAAAACTTATTTGATACAAGTATACACTTAAGCACAAACATGCCTTTTCAAAGTGAATAAATTGGGTGTATGTGGTTCGAATCCCAACCCCTACATATAATAGTGCATTGTCCCTGTCAGCTGAACAATGCTCACGAGACAATAAACTACAACTTATTTATCTATAAAATACAAATGCCACAACATAATATCATAGACAAAAGTAATACTTATAATCTTCTCCAATTTGGCTTACATGATAGAAAGAAAAAAAACACACTATATTTTCATTAAATTAGGTCTCAAAACTTTGAAAACGAATTTCACACAAACTAGTGGGTTCATATAAATTTAATTTAATACGAAAAAGTATTGAAAAGAAAGTTTAAAACGAATGTTATTAACAGTTTTTTAAAATTTAATATCGGTGAAAACTATGACAAGAGTAGGTTTGAGGTAAGCATGTCTACACCCCATGTGTGTAGTTCTCTTTCTTGATTGATATGTTGAATGATACCTTAAGATTGAGCGACTTACGAATGCTATTGGGTCTCCTTAAACATGATTTCAGCTTGTTAACTTGTTCATTAGCCACAAACTTTAAGTTAACATCTTTGCCCTTTTCCAAATCTATACCTCCTTTGTAAGGATTTTGGTAAAAATGTACAGCTTGGTAAGGCGTAAACTCCAAACTTGATTCACCCAATGATTCACATTCTATTGATTTTTTCTGAGTGTCTTCATAACCATTCACCTTAGTACACACTTCATCATTTTCTTCCCAATCATCATATTTCAACTTGGAACATTCCACACGATTGTTGGGAGAATATTGTTTGTTTAGTTTTGAAAAACGGATCGAGGCATGTGTATTATTAGAATTCACATAATCGGCCTCAACCGATATTGAATCTTGGTCCATGGAACAAGTGGGTTGGATCCAATGGGTTGAGACTTGGGTCATGTTAGGATTCACATAATCGACTTCACTGGATATTGGATCTTGGTCCATGGAACAAGTGGGTTGGGCCCAACGGTCCAAAACTTGGGTCATGTTAGGATTCACATAATCAACTTCACTGGATATTGGATCTTTGCCCATGGAACGAGTGGGTTGGGCCCAACGGCCTGAGACTTGGGTCATGTTAAGATTCATATAATCGGCTTCATTGGATATTGAATCTTGGCTCATTGAACAGGTGGGTTGGGCCCAACGGGCCGAGACTTGGCTCATGTTAGGATTCACATAATCAGCTTCACTAGATATTAGATCCTGACCCATGGAACAAATAGGTTGGGCCCAACGGGCTGAGCCTTGGGTCATGTTGGGTTTCGCATGATTAACTCCAAACCAATTTGGTCTTGCCCCATGTTGTTGATGAAAGTGTGAATCATTATTGCTTTGCCCTTTGGCTTTTACCAAATTATAGATTGTATGATTGGGAACAATAAGGAACACATTACCAGGAACCAAGATTGATTCAGGTTTAACCACAATCCACGGAAACTCAAAAACATCTGGCCTAGTAATTGAGTGTCTTGGATTCCTTCTCAAAACTTCTGATGCTATTATTGGTTCTCTATGAATCTCAATGTGTCTACCAGGGTGCACAAATTTTAACACTTCTCTCTCTCTTTTGATACTTTTCATTCTCACTAGCTATAGGTGAAAATTGAATATAGAGATTATTTTTTTGAAAGAGGGAAGAATTTGCTTGCTTAGTATTTGCCTTTTATTGGTAACGTGTATCACTTCATGACAAAATAAAATTCCTAGAGAAATCAGAAATGGGCTTTGGAGAAGAAAATTCTTGTTCTAAGAATTTGGTTTTACTTGATGACAACTAAATTTCGTGTAGAATGGGAATTGTTTGTTTGTTTCTTCTTTTTATTTTGTTTCCTTCTAGTTGTTTTATATTTGATTACTATCTGAAATAACAAAGATATTTTTAGCTTAAAAAAATTGATTGCCAAGTGAGTTATACATCCTAAGTAGCAGTGCGTAGTGCATGCATTCAAAACAAATTCAAAAGAATGCTCAATGTTTGAGGACAAAATACTTCACTAAGAAGTCTCTTAAGTTTCAAACCTCATTATAAATTTTAAAAAAAGGTTTAAAACCTCGTCAATATTTCTTTCATTTGGGATGAGTTGTATAATAATTGATTAAAATTAAATTTTTATGGAGTTGAAGGTAATAAAAGAATCACGTTAAATTACGATGAAGAAGAAAATACTAACAAAACTAAAATACACAAATATTTTTCAATTCAAAGAAATGATTTAATCACATTTTTTAAATAAATTTAATTTTGTACACCGTCATTGTAAAAATTTTACACCGTCAACAAATCACAATTATATTTATTCATGTAAATTCATGACTTTAGAAATAATTATGATTAATATCAAATATTTGGAATGATACGAAGGTTATGATTGATTGGTAGTAAATAAAAGACGAATCAATCGACTGTAATGAAATAAGGCAACCTTGAACTTAATTATTTTTAATATGAAATGCATTTCATTTTAGGTTTAAATGTAGTTTTATCCCCTTATTTTGGCTTTTTTTTTTTAATAAGAAAAGCTAAAATGAAATTTCAATAAACAAACCTCTTTACTTTCCCCGCACAAAGTGTGTTGAAGAGAAACAAATAGAAAATTCAAGTTACATTAGAAATATGTTAGAGACACCTGAATGAAAAATAAAAAGAATCATTACAAGAAATTTAAAGGATTGACCCACCATGAATGGTAGTCAAAAGAAAGTTTTTTGTGCTTCGCTTTCAACCAACCAAAAGATTGAGCCTTAATGTTATCAAGCAAGTGATGAATAGTATTATTTGAATTCTTAAAGATTCTGGCATTTCTTTCTTTCCATAAGACCCAAGGTGAAGAAAACCAAATCAAACGAATAATGTGTTTCTTTCGTTTAGAAAAACCACCAAAGAAACCAAACTGAGCTAAATGATTTGATATATTAAGCGGAGTAACCAAGACGAAGCCTAACCAATCATAAAAAACTAACCAAATTTGACAGAAAAAGCTGCAACAAAGAAATAGACGAGAGACGCACGCGCGCGCACACGCACACGCACGCGCGCGCGCACACACACACAACCCTATTTTAAAACTCAAAATTTTGCCTCTTTTCAGAATTTTTGCCCTCTGTGACAACGTTGAAGTGGAATAAGTAGTGTGGAATACATGGATGAGAAGTACATGAAGTAAGGCATTTGAGTTATTAATTAGACTAATAAATATTTCATGATGTTGTTATAAAAGAAAAGTATTCCATGATGTCCATGTGAGATGAAGCACCAACACCATCAACAACAACAACAATATTTTTTTGATAAGACAACAACAAATGACATAAAAAAAAGAGTGGCTCCCAAGTAAGTTGGTACCCAACTCTAATTTTCTGCCAGATGCTCATAAATATATTATTAAAAAAAGAAAAAAAAACTGGGGGACATAAGAATGTGCTAGTTTATCTATAAAATGGAGGTCTACCAAAACAGGCAATATATATGAAAATAAAAAACAACACGAATGGATTATAACAACCTCTTAAGTAGGGGTCTAGATCACGGTGAATAGACCAACCGTCAACACGGAGCAGATCCACGTACCATCCTCTCCATACAAAACACAACAAGATAAACGCTCTTTCGAGCCCCAAAGTACAAACCAAATAAGACCCTCCTTCCGACACGTGGAGGAATACTGGAAACATAAGACCAGAATCGCAACCACCATCCAGAAACATCTAGAAACATCTGGATCAACACAGCAGTGCGTCCCATATCAGACCTTGAAGAACGACGACAACCTTGAGAATGCCACGAAAGCTGCAGATCTCAACAAATCTGGACAAATAAGAAATCAGGCAAGCAACAATCACCAAACCAAAGGTTTCACGAACCATTAACACATAACCTGTGTTTCATGAACCAGTACCTCTACAAACAACCACACCGGTGAACAACCCATCAGCCAGACCGTGTAAGAACAAACGACCCTCACAGGTTTCAAAGAATCTGATACCAATCCTTCAACCCGCGAGCGTGCCACTGTCGAAAACAAAGAACGTGACCAAAAATGGCGCCGCGACATCGCTGACTCAACCACCCCAGCTGTGGTTGAAGGTGATGCGGAGGATTAGAGGCCTCGTCGCACCACCACCACCAAGAGCTATATGGTGTCGGCAAGGATTTGGATTATAGTGGAGAAAAGTGAGGAAGCTTTGCTGGTTGTTTGTGGAAGGCGGTGGTTTAAGCAAGAGAGAGAAGAGAGCGTTTCAGGTTTCAGAACTCAATTGAACAACAATAACTAAGTGATATGTTTTGGTAGTATTTTTCATTGATCTTAAAGCTGGGAATACAATCTTGTATATGGAAAAAATAAAATAAAAATCAATTACGAGGTATTGCAAATGGAGAACAAAACAGTATTATAACATTGTTGATATATAATATAGTCTTTGGTAATTTTTGGAAGAAAAATATAATCATGCTTTGCAATAAGGATATGGAGATTTTTGTGAAGGTATGATACTTGAAATGCTGAGACCTTGGAGTTGACTAATAAAATCGTAACTTGAGTAAGCTTCAAATGAAGAATTTGGTTGAGAGCAAATATTTTGTTTATTTGGTGATTAAAGTTTTAATTGACGTCTTATCCAACAAAACGAGATAAAATGGCCAAAAAAGGAAATTACTTGTGTGAAAAAAGGTACTATCGAATTAGTCGATATACTAATACCAGTATTACATGCATGTGAATGAAGTACCTGAAATTGTAGAGTTAATATGTTCATTTAAATTATAGAGTTAATATAGAGCCATACATGTGTAATAATTCACTACTTTTCATCTCTTTTGGTTGATAGAAGGTAGAAATTCCAGCACAAGAGGAAAAAAAGCAAAAGGAAAAATTAATTGAAGAAAAATTGGAGTTTTAGGAAGCTCTCACCGTCCACTACAATCTTGTTGTTTCTTTCCTCTAATAAGGTGAATTTCTCAACTTAAGCTTCAATTTAAGAAACAGGAAACTGAGATTCTTTCTTAGGTTTAGAAAAATTGACATGCAAGAGAATAGAGCTTAAAACCCTAATTGGTCCCTTTTAGAGGTTTAGTACCGTTCTTGTTGCTAATTTTTGGCATTGAAATTGGGATTGTAAGTAGGTTCATTTTTTATTTTTTTATAACATTTTTTTGACTTATTGACCCAATAAAAGAGACTGTAATGAGAAACTTACTCCCCGGTTAGTTTAGAGTCATCATTAAGCTTATTGTTATGAAAAATAATAGTTAATTACATGAATATATAAGAAGAAATTTACTAACTTTTCAGTGATATGATTCTTTTTAATGATGAAATTATTGTTGTAAAATTAGAGTGGAAATTATCACATATAAGAATTTAAAGAGAAATATCATTACAAATAAATATGACTAATAATAAACTAAAATAAAGCACAAGGAACTTATCGAATTTGGTTGCCGACAGCTCCATCAAAATCTTCACAAATCAAGTTAGGGGAAACCTGCAAAACCAACACACGTTGTTACGTAACCTGAGGCGTGACATAGTCACTGTCCTTGAGGATTTTATCCGCCTCATTAGCGCATATTCTCCCAGGATACAACAAGTCTTCCCCGGTATGAATCATAGTCGGAGGTGTCAGAACAACTCGAATGTATCTCAAAGATAACTAGAGATGTAACCCAAAAACTCAGAATTTTTTATGAGAGAAAATAATGGTGTGTACATAGAAACATATGAAAAATGAGAGAGTATGTATGTGTGGTGTGTGCTATTATATTTTTCTGTCCTGCCATGCTCTTTATTCCTTACGTGTGTGTAAATATATAACAAAACAATGTCCATTCTCATGGGCTAAGGAAAACCGTTACTTATTTGTCACTAACCTTTAACTAACCATAATAATAGGAGCATGTGGTCAAAAGGAATAAAATGAGTATCTCTTAATAATGATGAGTCATGGAGATATTTAAGGGGATATTGGAACTAGTCAACAAACAGGAATAAAGTAATAATTCTAATTTAAATTGTTTTCTAGTAATAAGAAAAACTTTTGAAATATTTAATATCTCAAAAATACAACAATCCCCCACATATTTCAAAAGTTTAAAGTTAAAGGACGAAAAAATATTTTCTGGGTAAACATCGTAGATGTAATGCATCGGAACGGTATAGCAAGCTATAGAACCCGTCTTAGACTAATAAGACTTAACACACAGTGAATTGGTTTAGCAAGCTATGGAACCCAAGACACTTGTTGTATGTAAGAGGTCTCACAATCACACTACACCCCCACAATTCTTGCTGTTACGCGGTTGTGCGCTAATTGGCCATGCGCGTGCCTGGTATTCATGAGTGCTCTAGAGATTTTGCCATGATCTCATGCAAGCGACCACACTTGACACTCATATAGGCGATTTCATCAAGTGTATGCTGCAAGTCATACACCATCCATAAGGGATATGATAATCGTTGAAAACATTATAGCCTATCCTCTCAATATTGCAGTGTCTAGCACTTACTCAAATACACCATAGGAAAGAGACTAGGATTAAATTTAGCGCTAGCAGAACTAACATGTGACTTGTTCTTACCACATTGAACCTTCTTCATGGGATCTCCAATCACAAAGGTTGGGTTCCTATCACATGTCAATTTCGATTGGCTTAAGTCTCAATCCCCTCGATGCTCACAAATTTATTTCATCTTAGAGGCTTTATTAGTACGTACTTTACACACATTGATAAAGGCAAAAATTTCTTTCGTCAAAGAATATTGACTAAGACGTCTTTCAGTCAATTAATCTCATATTTACCAAGTTAACAATTATAAACTTGTTCTTCATAATAAATTCATACAGGTCTGCTTAGTTGTATACTAAGCGACAACATATTCATCAAAAAGATAAATTTACGTATAAACTTATTCTCATTGGATTCATATCTAATTAACGTCATTGTATTATTTGAATACAATGGTTTATCCACTTTTAAACAATATCTCATATATTGTCAAACTGACTTTTTGATATATGTCATCGAGTCTACTTAGATAAATTCTAAGCGACAAACCCCCACATTGAGAAAATATAACTCTATGTGTGGATTTATTATACAGGTCTACTTGAATAATTTTTCAAGTGACAACAATTCCACAATGAAAAATAAATCCGATAAATGTATATTTTCTCATAACAAATTTTATTAAACATAATTGTATTATTTTAATACAATGGCTAATTTACAATATGTCATACTATATTTCATGGTATCTCTGAAAATATCTAATTAATCTAATAAATGCCACAAAATATATATAATACTTTCAAAATTATGGTATGAAAAAATTTTGCTTATTGAGAGCATTTATTTAGTAATAGTGGATGACTCTATCTCATGCCAAAGAGAAACTTCCCTAGATAACAACAAATTGCAACATTTTCTTTCCACGTAGAGTTGTTACATAACATGGTATTAAATCTCAACATAGAATATGAATGCAAAAGTAAAGAAAACTATAAGCAGTATGCAACAACTCTCTATTTCATTCCACTACAGTACCAAAATATGATCAAGGAAATATCATGCATACTTTAGTTCAACATATTAGCCAAAGAGTCTAAATGCAACAAGTCCAAAAACACAAACATTTGTTCTTCCAAATTTTGTGACCTCACAATTTGGTCTAAAGCAATTTTAGTAAGAATTACTCACAAAATACATTATTATATATCATATCAATAAACTTATAAAATTTCTCAACCACAAAGTTTTGCATACCGTATCTAGTATTTATCTCATTAAAAATCTATCAAGTTAGTTAACAGACATACCTTGTTTACATCCATACTAGATAGTTGTGAATCAGAATTATAAATTTCTTATCAAGTAACAAGCCTAATAATTAAACACGCTAGTTGTATGCAATAGATGTAACATTACATGCATGGATATCAATTGGGAAAGACTAAAATACATAACAACCAACCTTTTAAATTATTCATAAAACATTTATTTCTCAAAGAAAGCATAAATATGATAAACTTCAAATTGAAACGTGCATTGGACGACGAACTTATTTTCAAGTAAAAAAAAATTTCTTCAAAATTTAATATATATGTTCACTGATATCTTTCGCAGGGTTCAACTCTATTAACAAGATAGATAATCGTAAGTATAACCACAATTACATAGTAAATTATAGAACTTTTGAAATATACACACAAAAAATTACAACATACAATATGTGTGTCTGATCAAATTAAATTAGATATAACACAAAGGTTATAGCATACTTAGAGAAACTCACTTTTCCTTCTAGCAAAATATTAATTTTTCAGATAGCCAAATTATTTGGCAGAAATCACCATTTTATTTTTTGTTATACTAAATGACTTAATTATAGTATACTACCACACTGCAACAAAATTATTTAGGAACGCAACAATCATCTTCAATTTTAATCAATACATCATAAAATAATGTCAAGAATTCAGGACATATGAGTTATACATAAAAGAAATTATAACATCTTAGACTCCAGAATTATTGTAACAAATTCAAGCAATAATCATGGACCTTTTATTGTTGCTAAAATAAAATTGTGCTAAAAGCGTACCTTTTTACCATGGGAATCTACCTCATCTTATTGCTTGTATACTGTCATCTATCAGATTCTGGAATTTGTCTAAAGTCCGAACAATTGATCTCCTTAAATCGTATTAGCATGATCCTTTTTCATCACTCTCATAAATAAATCGATACTTCAAAATTGACTCTAAATTGATCCAAAAATTGGGGCACAAAACTATCATACATAAAATCCTCAAGATTGTTGTAAAATTAGAGTGGAAATTATCACATATAAGAATTTAAAGAGAAATATCATAACAAATAAATATGACTAATAATAAAGTAAAA
>Ga0228711_1000386_pt1 | contig 51765 bp, 26 predicted proteins | sample MedpolnodulmetaG_2_FD_177996 | JGI IMG/M metagenome (GOLD analysis project Ga0228711, IMG submission 177996) | Root nodule microbial communities from Medicago polymorpha collected in Santa Monica, California, United States - brown nodules | ecosystem: Host-associated > Plants > Roots > Nodule... | reverse complement strand
TCAATTATTTGTAATTGTTAAGAGAAGTCTCTTTCAGTTGTGATTGAGCAAAGGAAGTCTCTTGGAGTTGTCCTTGAGCAAGGAAGTCTCTTTCTTGTGTGATTGAGCATAGAAGTCTCTTGGAGTTATCCTTGAACAACTTGTAATCCGACATTATATTTTAGTGGAACTTTCCTTGGAAGTGCAAGGGGGACATGACTACTTCCGGTTTGTGGAAGGAACCTGTATAATTGCTTGTGTTTTTTCTTTCTCTGTTCTCTTACTTTTAATCCGCTGCACTAAGACTCTGAACTCAAGTCAGACTCTGAACTATTAAAGGGTCTTCAAACGAGGTTGATGACTTGGATGTCGTGGAGAAAAATAATGGTGAAAAGGAAGATGTATGCAAAATATTTAATCTTGTATTTTATTTTTTGAATGGTCGTAATGTATGTATTCGATCAGTCAATTTTGTGAACTGAATTCCTTTGTCGTGGTGCATGCACTCAATTTTCCCTTCTTTGAAATTGTGTCTTTGTGGGTCGTGGTGTATGATGTACCCGACCTTATTTTAATTGTATCATAATTGATGGATTTATGCCTTTTTTTCCATAATTTCTTTCTAAGTATTTTTCCTATGACTTTGTTTAACAGTTGGTAGAGGGCCCGCCTTCTGTCAAATGTCGATGCAAACCAGTTGTCCATCTGGACGAGGGATTTATATCCTCCCATCTTCAACGTGGGACAACGCTATCCTTGTGCCATGATGATCCCCGATTAGTGTTGAACTGCAACAAGGAGGTTCTGAAGAAGATTTCCAATCTCCGAACATCCATTTAAGGGTGGCATTTTTTGGATGTCAAAGTTTTGGGCTGTGACGCTTGCGACTGGACGTGAAGGAGTTGGAATAGTCACGATCCCATTATGAGGTTGATTTTGCATTTGGGCAGAGGAGAGGATGAAGTTGTGGTTTCGTCTATCAGGAGGCTGAGCGCTACCAATGATATCGCTTGCTACTAATTGGAATCGAGTGTTGACCATTACAACTTGTTTAAGTGAATATTGTTTTATGGGTTCGTTCATTAGTGATGTCGTAAAATAATCCGCCAAGACCATAGATCTTCCACCTTGTGGTGATGAAGACAACTCAAAGTTGTCAGACTTTAATCAATAGCTTTTTTCCTCTTTGGAGGGGGTAGTGTACTTGGAAGCACTCCAGCAATCAATTAAGAATGAGTTGAATATATGATGTTTTTAGGGTAGGAAAATGTGTACTTGGTAAGAGACCGTTATACAGCCTTTATAGTGATGGATTAGGGTTTTTAACTCCTTAACCCTTATCTGGATAGTTGTCATCCAGGGATATCTATGAGTAAATTAGGATAAGTTGGCCTTGGACCCGATTTGGACGACTCAGAGCTACCAAGTTTTTAGATCAGCTTATATGGCCTTGGTTCAAAGGATTTAGGGCAAACCCATGTTAAAGTCTGTGCACGTGAATGGCTTGAAGCGACCCGATTCGTTGACGGAATGAACTTTAACCTAATCTAAAACACATATTAATTGAAATTACATTTTAATATCATTTTATAATTATCAGATAATTCAACGATTGATTTCACAAACATTTCAATTTTTTATTGGTGTTAACCCTCCGATTTCCAAAAGAAGGGGACCTCGATAATCTAAAGTTCGACCGTGGTTTGACAAAAAATGATTCTATTCAAGAATCAAACTAAGATTATTCTAAACGACTTCGTAGATCTCATCAGACGTTTGAACTTAATTACTTAATTTCAAATATTACAATTTAATTTGATAACTTATCTCACATCTCTTCTTTTGACCGAATAAACTCATTTTTTTAGGAAAAAGATATATATACACCATTTTTTATACACCTTTCATGTACACCTCATGTGTCATATAAGTGTTTTAGTAATTTCACATCACATCATCACTCCCTCCCATCTTTTCTTTCAATGTTTTTGCCACATGTCACAATTGTGTGTGGGTGTCAAAGGATATATATCACTTAAGATGGTCCATGTATAAATGCTCTTTTTTAAGCCAAATAGACTCTTAATGCAAATTAAATACGTACTTTAATAGTTTAGCAAACAAAATCAAGTACACAGAAAAAACCACATGTTTTACCAAAAGAAGAAAAAAAACTACATTTTGCAAATGGTTTTAGGTTTTCCGTGGGAAAAAAACTCCTCTCCCTTTTTTTCAATTGGACGGTTTGTTCTTTTGAGCTTTTTGTTACAAGGAAGTTGGTCTAATCATTACCACAAAAAATTCAACACACATTCACCAAAAACAAAGTTCTTCAAATAATAGTCCACTTGGCGGCTTGGCTTGTAGAAACTTCGCTAGCCGGCCAAGTCAAACTCTTCCACGGTCCACACAAAGTTTATACCTTCATTTCTTCGTAGTCACCTCATGTAAAAAAAAGTTCAATTATACAATTCCTCTTAAATAATTAATTCAATTTCAATGTATACCATGAAGTGACAAAAAATCACTTTTTTAATAATTCAATTCACGAGTGAGTGACACGCATTTAATGCAGTTAATGGGTCACACGAAACCTATTGAAACATTATTGATGCTGTCCTTAGAGGAAGCTTCCCTGCTTTGCGTGTAAGCTCAGGTTGAAATTGAATCAGCTTATTGTGAGAAGCTGGGGTATTTTAGTAGTTTCAATGATTTAATAAAGCCAGTTGGGTTTTAGTTGGAGGAGTAAGTGTAAAGATTCTGTTTCTGGAAACTTTTGTAATTGACCAAAATGCCATATGAATAGTGTGAAATCACTTAAATACCTATAGTCCGTTTTATGTTGTGACTTTAAAAGCAAAAAATAAAAATGTTGGTATATTTCCTTTGGGACCACATGTGAACCCACCACCAACCATTCTTTGTCAAGTAAGAAACACACACATATCAAGTAGTATATGCTAATTAAAGTTGCCTACTAGTAATGGTATGAATTAATTAAATAAAAATAAGAAATGGGAAAAAGATGCAATAGTAGATTCTAAATTGTTAGTAATAAAAATGGTTAATTGAGGCCAAAGAGAGGGTTGAGTATAGCGGAAATATGATTAGGTAAAATTTGAATGTTAATAAAAAAAATGCTATCATTTTTTTAACGACAAAATATAATATAAATAATTAAGGTGAACTACAAAGTACAATAGGTACTTCAACTACCAAAACGAGTACAAAGCACAAGAGTTACTAAACCCATTGCTACCAAAAATAAAAAGATGAAGAAAACACACATGAGCAAGATACAAGGTTATTTTCTCAAGATGCACTCTCATTTTATGCAAGATGGTAATTCAAATATAGTTACTCCCTGTAAAAATTACCTATACAAATGTTAATTTAGAACCAATAAGTTTAGGTTTTTGTAATAAGAAATGCTAACGGATATCCCAAAATATTCGTTAAAGAACTTAAATAGTAAGTTTTATAAAATTCATGTATCTAATATATTGAAAATTGAAGTATTTTACTCCCTCCGTTCTCAATTATAAACAAATTATGGACCACATACATCATTAATTGAATGCAACTAAAAAATTAAATTTGCTTATAATTAGCAATAGAGGGAGTATCTTTTTAATGAATAATTTTTAAATTTAAAATTCTTAAAAAGTGTTCTAAATGCATTTCTTAAAGATCCTTTTGTAATCTATGTGATGATGAAGATGGGACCATATAAAATTTGGATAGGAGATGATTGAGGAGAAGGAGGGAGTTATTATGCCATATTTATGGTGGGTACCTACTAAAGTGATGATGATGGGTGAAACTAAAGCATGTACGAGTGTTTATGAGGGAAAATGATGGGTAAATTTTAGAGGTGTATATTTCCAATGTACCCAAAATCTTGGAAGTTTTCCAATGTACCTAAAATCTTGGAAGTTAAATGACCCAAAATAGGGTGAATGACAATATCACGCTACTAAGGGAAAATTTCACGAGTTGGTCCAAGTTTCAAGTTAGTCATAAAATAAGACAAAAAAGGCAAAATTAGGAAAAGGGTTTTATATACGAAGACCCAACCTTGTTACTTTGCCTTAATTTAGATTACTCACTTTTTCATCTAAAAGAGTATTATTATCCGTTTAAAAATACAAAATAGATAGCCTTTCATCATTGATATGTTTGGATATAGACATATAGTCCAACATAAATAAATTTAATGAAATGATTAGAAAATAAACAAGTGAGGTGAGTGGAGGAAATTGGATTAGAAAATGATCATGGGGATCATTAATATGCACATGGTCATGGATATTGATCAATGGTGAAACATGAGTCGTTGACTATTGATATTAGCCAATCGTTTTGCTGGATTTGACTTAAACGTTCCAAATGAGTACTAGGATTACTCTTTGTGGTGTACTTTTTAAGAGGTTTAATCAACATCATAAAATGTTTTTTTTTTAATGTAATTTCTTGATATGTTTGGTGAAAAGGTAAAAACCATTACCATCTTGAAAATTGACATCACAAAAGTATGTAAATTTCTATTCCACGATTAGTAAATTATTTCAAAAAAATAACAAGATTTTAAATTTACATTTTTAAATAAAGGACAGAAGTTTGAAAATAAATAAAGTTTTTTTTTGAGTAAAAAAAATAATAAATAAAGTTTGAAAATATATTTTTTCATAAAGAAAATTATGAAATAAAATTGAGTTTAACATTGAATTTATTCTTTTAAAACTACATATTTTTTTCTAGAACATTTTACTTTCATTTGTGTCTCTTATTACTTATTCCAAAATTACATATCATTATTGTATGTTAACATTTAGCTTATTTATAGTTTTTTTTACAAGAACTTATTTATAGCAATAACAATTGAAAAATCAAAAGTAGCATTTATATAAGAAAAATAAAAAATACAAATCAAAATTCAAACCGAAAACTGTTTTTGATCACGCATATTAATTTTTTTGATCAATAACACATATTAATCGTGAGTACATAACTACATGCATTGCACGAAGGTGGGACATGAGAACCAAGCAATAGAAAGACTTGAAAGGGTGATGGATTAGCTAGATATAAAAAAGCTAATTGGGTGATATGAAACACTTTATATCATACATCACCATTGATTTTTGTTTATAAACGAAGTCTTAATCAAAGATACTCTGGATATGGTTTGTTTATATATGGGGGTAGTTTGGTAGGACAAAGACATCTTGGAACCATGAGGTGTCACGTACTCACGTGGTGTCACAGAGGCGGGTTGGGGACCTCACTTCCTCAACCTTCAACTCAACCTATTACAACTTTAAATATTGAGTAAATAAACTTTAAATATATGCTAGTAAATGATATGGAATTTCTTTTTGTATTACATATTATGCTTGTAAAATGACATAGAACTTTTGCTTAAATAAATTGAATACTAAAGAAAAGGATGGAGTGTATGTTGGAATACATGTGAGTTTTTGTGTGAATTGAAAAAATTCGAAGAGTTTCGTATATGAGCGATTTTACAAAACACAAGTGTTTTATAAAGTCGAGACATGTTTTTTGGGATGTGTCATAAGCGTATCTATTTTCGCAAAAGGAAGATTATACAAAAAATATTGGATATTTTTCACTGTTTACATGATTGCCCGCACTCTAGAGAGATTTGGCTCCGCTTAAATATGAGGCGTTATCATAATATTTTCTTTAAAATCGATGTCAATTTTTGGTTTTATGAGACGACAAAGGGTACCTCCTCTATTTTATTTGTTACAAGAGTATGGTATGCATGATGTTGGAGAAACCATGCTATTTTTTAGGATCAACATTAGCGTATTCAAGATGTGGTGCGAAAGACCTTTTTGTTACATGATGAATGCATTTCCGACTATCCTAATTTTGGACTGGGTCCACACTCATCGCGTCTCTTAGCTTATTGGATCCCCTCTTCGATAGGTAAACTCAAACTCAATATTGATGGTAGCTTTCTAGAAGACTTTGAGTGCTTAGGTGTCGATGATGTTGTTTGCAAACACGATGGAGATTATATATTTGATTTTTGTCACTATGAATTTGAAGGTGATGCGTTATTAACTGAGTTGCGTGCTATCCAGATAGGTCTTAATTTTTATTAAAAAAAGGCTACGATAAGATTATTTGTGAGAGTAATTGCTTGGAAGCAGTTGAATTGGTTATTGTTGGTCGTGATCATACCTTGCACACTTATGCTATTGAGATCCTTCATATTAGATATGTTCTACATGGAAATGGCAATAGTACATTAGCGTATGTTCTTAGAGAATAAAATATGCGTGCAGATTTTATGGTTAAGGAGAGATCACATGCAAGATGTTCTGCTTATTGAACATGTCTTCCGCCTGACATGAAATATGTCATCATGAGAGATAAATTTGAAACTAATTTCTACTTTTCCTTTTTCTTTTTTGCATTGTTACTTTATAACACAAAAAAAAAGAAAGAATATTTCTCATTAAAAAAAATAAGATTTTTTTTTCTTAAGAGCAAGTTCAAGGGATACTTTGGAGTTGATTACCCAATATAAAATATTTTATGCAATATCAACAATTTAATCAATTATACATTTTGAAGACAATCTACAAGATACATGCATCAATGTGAATAAGAGTCCACAATTTGCCTTCTCTTATCACAATAAATCACATCCACGATAAGATTTGTACACAAGAGACGACACAGTACAATCCCCCATGTCTCCCTTAAAAAATATATATTTTATTCTTCAATATAAGATAGCTTACTCTCATGTACTTATTCCCTCTAAGAAGTACCCAAAAACTACAAAAAAGTGATAACATTGTCACACTATGACTTGCTCCCTCAAATCCTAACCAAGAATATACTAGACTAGATTCCACACTCTATATGAGAAGCTACATGTAAAGAAAACATGGCTCTTGCAATATCAGAAAAACAAAACAAAATAGACACACTCACATTGTGTTGTGTTTTGAGATATTTTAAAAGTTACAAGTCCCACAAAGGATGACTTTGTAATTAAACTTAAAACTATTTATATACTAATCTCTTATAAAAGTTAATTCGATCATATTATTTTGAAGAATTGGTCCCATTTTTTATGACCAAGAAGATATGGCCTTAAAAGAGACAATGAAACTCTCACTAGTGCACAAAACAACAATGCATAATTCTTGGAATGGAGTCTCCAGGTTCTATATAGAAATAATTCACACGTGCCCTGTTCTTTTTTGTGAGTGCATAAAACAAAAACACCGCACGGAAAACAAGGAAATTTCACTTCTCATTTGTACCAAAGTGTCGCATGAAGTTAATTAATTAATGACCTATAGATAGATAGATGTGAATGTGGTTGATTTTGTTTTGTTACATAATCTAAACACGACCAAAACAATGAGGCAGTCATCATTGAATATCTAATGTGAGTTAAAATTAATTTGTGTTCACAAGCATATGTTAGACTAGTCTATGAATGGTAAAGAATGAATTGATAGTGTTCCAAAAAGCAAAGTTTGTAAATCCACAAGAAAGATGAATGTGTTACTAAAAATAGAGGCACCATTATTGATATATATCTCTTTGTGGTGTGTAGGGATATTGACTTGTAAAGATAATATCGTAATAGTATATATTTACTAGTTTTTCCTTAAAAAGAAGGAGGTTATGGATATACTACATTTTTTCTAGATCGAATACCCTTTAAAATTATTTTTATAATAATATAACTTTTGACCAAATGATTAAGTTAAAAAGAATTTTTTTTTTTTTTGCTTACAAAAGAGTCCAAAAGGAGTTATTAATTAATTATTTAATGTAATACAAAAACATATATAATGCCCATATATTCGGTCTCATCCCATTCCGCCTAATCCATGACCTACTTGTTTTTGTTGTTTAAGAAGTAGGTAAACAAAAATAAAACATTTTGAAAATAAGCAAATAGAAGAGACATATAGGGACATTATCTAGAAGGTTCATGAGGGTGTATGTATAATATATATATTTGAAGGGGATGCTAACAAGTGTTTGCTTCTCTCAAAAAAAAAAGTGTTTGCTAAAATAACCAAATAATAGTTATGAGTAAAATAATCTTTAATAGACTTTACTTACTTATCATCCAAAATTCAAATTATTAGGATCTCTTTTCTCTTAGGGTTGATAGTTTATACAAAAAAATAATACTCCAGTAAAGAATTTAGATGAGTTTAATTTAATAGAAAAAAAATGTATTGTGTTTATCACATTAATTGATATTTAATCAAAACAAACAAACTCTCCTTTTTATTAATTTATTAGTCAATATTTTTAGGTTCTCGCTAACAAAATCCTTTTTTTTATTAAAATAATATCCATATTTGGATATTTATGTTTGTGATATACAAATTGAGTTGTTGTTTGAGTCTCATCATTGAGCAATACAATTGACATGGTTGCCTCATTGCAGTTTAGTCAAAGAGACGTAAATGAGAATATGCTCTAGGAAGGCCAACAAAGTATTTTGTCTTTTTATATGAAACATTGAAAATTAACCCAAATGAGGTTTAGGTCAATTTTTATTCCAATGGTCAACCATTTGGTGTATCTACCTAATCATGATTCCATGAAAGAATATTCTATAATCAAGTGTGATTAGCATTTAACAAGGCCAATTATTGGCCAAAGTCATGGCATGTGCAAAAATTCTTCCAATCTTACTTCCTGCTGTCGTATTATTGACATAATAGCTAGTAAAAATACTTGTTCAAACTAACAAGATTCACTATTTAAATTTCATTCAAAATTTAGCAAAAAGGATATTATTAAATATTATCCTTTGTGAAATTAAAAATAAAATAGAGAGAAAGTACAAGTGGGAACTTAATTCTAAAAACCCATAAGGCAATTTTTTTGGTTATGAAAAAACACCAAAAAGAGAAAAGAGACAATTTTCAAAGTCATAACGAACGTCAACAAATTTTATTTGATCACATTTACTATCTTATCTTATGATAAATAAATATGATAATAAATCATACACATGTCATTGTTGTAGATAAGTACAAGGTTTCAAATTTGATTGAGAGAAGAATTTGACTTTTGTACGATAAAGTAATTGTCTAATTGAGTTCACAATAGACACGTATAAAGATAGCTTACCCAAAACCGTTATTCTCTGACCATTTCATTCCCACCTTGATAGAAAATAAAATATGGGTAAGTTAGAAAAACTTTTGTGAATTACTAAGGTGGAAAAAACTCATTGGAGCACAACCTTTTCAGCTGCAATATATTATGTCCCACAAGCTGACCCAAATCTTTGTGTTTTCACTTGATGATAGGCCCCTTAATTGTTTTATAATATTCTTGATTGGAATTTTATTTATCCACATGTTTTCAAACCTTATAGTTAATGTGTATTAATTTGACTAAATCACAAAGGGAAAGAATCTTCAAGAATATGTGTGCAAAAATAAAATTCCTTGAGGTTGATACATTGTCACACATTTTTAGAATGGAATAAACAAAGGAAAGGAATTTGCATGGAATTAAGGAATGAAGGTTTTGTTTATGGCTATTATGAAGGGTAGGGTTTATTTATGGCAAGGGAAGCTACCACGTAATAATATAGCTAAAAAGTAAAAGTTGAGGCCAACTTTAGAACTTTAATAATGTGGTTACACAATATTGTAACTATATTTTGTGTCCACATTTGGTATTTACATATTGTGAATAACCAACCATATATTATATTTATATATCACAGCCACAACCCTAATAAAGGAAAAGAAAAAAGAAAGAAAGAGGTGTTCCTTTGTCTGCGCAGTCACTGCTCATGTAACAAGAACTTTAATTTAACCCCACATATTTTATTCCCTCAAATCAAATTCTTCATTGTGACAGATTTTTTTTTTAAGAGGCTAAAATGAAATATATTACCACATCAAAAGGTCCCTCTAACACAAGGTGTATCAGGGTGTAAACCACCAAGTCATAACAATATTTACGTTCACAAAACAGGAAAAAAGAGGCAGAATAAAGCTTTAGCCTACGCCTAAAATGGTGAATGGACTAAGCCACCGCGCATGATAGTTGAAGGGAAGAGAAGGGTATTTCTCCTTCAACCACATGAATGCGAGCGACTTAATTTTGTCTACAACATTAGGAATTGAGCTCTGCTTGCCGTTAAATAACCTGTTATTTCTTTCTTTCCAAATTTCCCACGTAGTTGCAAACCAGATAGCATGTAAAATTGCACCACGGGCCTTCACGTTACCACCATCTAAGAAAAACTGATTAAAATGGTCGACCACACCAAAAGGAATGGCTGTTGAGAAGCCGAGCCACCTGAATAATAAATACCGAACCGCGCCAAACATAGGACAATGTAAAAACAAATGAGTGCTAGTTTCGACTGTGTTACATCCAACAATACACAACCGAGAGTCATAAGGAATCACACCACGACGAAGGAGATTATCCTTCGTTGGTAGCCTATCACGAAACAGCCGCCACACAAACAAGACGACTTTGAGAGGAACATGTTTATTCCAAAGAGATGGCATCGGCACCGTACCAGCTCCAGTCGGATGCGAAGCTTGCACTTTATAAGCACTACCAATTCCAATTCCAACCCACCAAATTAATGTGGTTTAGTTTATGTTGATAAATTTATCATTTTATGATAAGTTACGTTAAGTTTATATTATATGTACCCAAAAAGTTTGTATATAAAGTTCGATGTATTATGGAATATAATTAAATCATCACCTAATGGTATTAGTTAGTTCTACCTAATCTAAGGCCTAAATTTGGAGTTCAGTTCACTTAATGATGTTACTAACTAAGATATATATCAGTTTTGATTAAGATTGGAGTATAGGTTTTACTTAAAAATTTAAAATTATTTTTTAGAAACAAATTTAATAATGCATCGAATGTTGTAATTAGTTTGATATTTTTAATTAGTTGGTAAAGTTAAACGAACCTTTTTTTCAAGTTAAAGTGTCATTTTCAATTTTAGAATCTGGTGTGAATGGTTGTTGATGTGATGCTGGATCATCCATCTTCTTCCAATCATGGGGTATTTTCTTTGATTCCTAGATACATCAGTGATGGTTTTTGCTTTCTTTCTTTTTTAAGATATAAACACATTTCCTTCAATTTTATAAAGTTTAAGAAACAGCACAATCTCAATATTTCAATTCATATAGGGCTTAGCCTAGTGAGACGTTTACTTTTAAGAAATAATCCAAGTCACAAGAAGAAAAGAGAGTGCCTAAATAAGTTTATAACAACGGTCACTCCAATCAATGAAAGTGATTTTGTAATTTAGGATGACTCGTCATTTATATCAACGCATTAAGTCTAATAATATTGTGTATGAATGATGTATTGAAAAAAATCTAAGTCACACATATAATATATATACAATGCTCTAAACATACATTTATAATTAAGGGTTAAATAAGTTTTTCATCTCTATAAATATAGCGAATTTTGATTTTAGTCCCTATAAAATTAAATTGAATGTTTTCATCCTCACAAAAAAAATTATTTTGTTTTTCGTCTCTAATGGATATAATTTTGATGTGCTTTTGATATTTTTTGAACATATATAATATAAATATATAAATGTCGAATATAATAAACGGACATAATATGGATACAATTTGAACATAAAAGAGTTATAATTTTGACATTTATATGAACATAAAGTGGTCATTAAGGACGAAAAACAAAACAATTTTTTTTGTGAGGATGAAAACATTTGGTTTAATTTTTTAGGAACTAAAATCAAAATTCGCTATATTTATAGGGACGAAAAACTTATTTAATCCTTTAATTAACGCTTTTAATATTGAAGTTGTATTTGTGTTTTAAATTGTCCAAATATTTTGGATTGTGTCTTAACATTTACCCTTAAATGCAAGTTAGTATCACCCTTACATAATATTAAAGCTGAATTTGCAGACATATTATGAAAATTAGACCTACAAGTGAAATGGGTTTTAAGCTATTAAAAACACACAAACGTCCTTGGTATTCTAAATCTCATTGCAATCCACAATCTTCCCTTTATTTATTATTTCTTTTGTTATCTCCCACCACCAATGTATCAATTTTCCCTCTTATATAAGTGGGATGATTTACAAGAGTGTGTCATTGGGGTATCCATTTTTGCAAACGAATGAATGCTTAATCTTTAAGTTTGCTTAATTATTATGTTTCTTGTTGATTAAGTCACTTCGGATTTGTTATGAACTCTATCTATAAAGGAGAGTTCGCCTCACTCATTGCGCACATCGAAAAATATTGTGATACTTTCAATATTTTTCTTCTCTCTCCCTTTTCGACTTGTGTTGACGAGTCTTTCTTCTTTTCTTCTACTCCTTTTGCCCCTTCGGTTTCTAGTGGTCTTCGTACCATATAAGAGTGGTTTTATACCATATTGAGGGTGTTATTTCTCGAACGATTACTAACAGTGCAGTACGTAATCAAATAGGTGAGCTTGACTATTTTATCCTAGAGACGACGTGATTGATAGCCTACCTTGTAGAAATTCGAGTAATGTCAAAAAACGTATTAAAAGAGAACGACCTGCTTGTGACTCAACCCGATAATCTCTTCGGTGATAATTTTTTCCTTTTAAAATACTTTTTCTAAATTCCGAAAACAACATTATTTCTTTCCAACCAAATGTCCCAAACCCTACTCAATCTAATTAATTGAATCACCCTCTTTTTCCCTCTAAAAATGGCTTTGAAACTAAAAAATTGCATCACCCAATTATTGCTCTCCATAACAAAATAAGTCTCCAACCAACTAAACACACACATACATACGTCCTTGTAATTCAAAATCTACCTGTACCTAACAATTTGCAATTTCTTTTATATGATTTGTTATATACCTCCCACGTCTCAATTTATTTTCCTATTGATTGATAATATAAAGAAATGGGCATACAAGTTAGCAAACTATATTATAAAATTTCATTAGGGTGTGACCCATGATCACGATAGACCCGGTATTTTATATATCCTCAATCATTTAGCTACTTGACCCTTTAATAATGAAAACATATTGAAAACCTTTAATAAAGACGTCACGTTTAATTAGAAAGAATGTCTTAAGAGATTGGTTCAAAATTTCAAATTGCTAATACGTTGACAACCTTTGAAACATTGACTTAGTCGTTATTTAGACAGTGATGTTGTGTTTATGTTAGGCAAAACAAAGACCAAATGACTTGGACTTAATTTTTTGTTGTTGAATGAGTCAAAATCAAAACACAACTACTCAAACTGTCTTGGTTGGGGCCATTGTCTAAACGACATATACTCATTCCAATTCAAGGAATCTTTCTACTTTCGATGTCATTTTTAGATGTTCGGTTTCAATTATCTCATATTCATCTTTCTTTTTTTTACTTTAAGAAGTGATGCATGCTTTGTTTAGGCATGCATTGAATCTTGGTCAAAAATTCAAGTTTACATACCTTCTGCTCCCTCGTACTTTATGTGTGTCCCTTAAAGCTCACTTCTTAAGTCACATACCTCGAATTTATAAGATACTTAATTAAGTTTTCTAGATTACTTACCTAATTAATCTAAGACAATTTTCATTTACCTAACATAAGGCCGAAAAGTTTGATAACATATTAGGGTTATACATTTTGTAAATGTGAGGGAAAGGGTGAATTAGAATTACCCTTTGAATGCAAGAAAAGTATCACTAGTTGCAAAAGAAAAAGAAAAAGAAAACTTGCCAACATGAAAATTTTAATATTCAATCATCAATTACTTGAGTATGTTTCAAAGACTAGATCATGAAACTAGGGTGACATTTCAACAAAAACAAATGTTAATGCATTAAAAAAAAAAATTGTGCTTACGGTAAATAAAAGTTATGCTTAGCCACGAACAGTTAAAAAGATAAATAATCGCAGTGAAATATTTGCACCATGCTAATTTCAACCGTGACTAATGGAGCCATCACAAATTTTAGCCATAACTATTTTTCTATGATTCTAATTTTTGTTGAGAGGATTTTTCAATGATTTTCATGGTCATTGCTATATAAATTCCAGACTTTATTATAGTAGTGAGCCAGCAACAATCCAGTAGTGTTAAAGCCAATCAGCATATTGTCCAAAATGGCTTAAGGAACGGGAATTTCTTTTCCCACCCTCCAATTGCTCACACATCTGTATTTTGGATTCACGGTGTTGCCTGTTTTTTACCCCCTTCAAATTATATAATCCAAAATGGCTAAGGGCGTGCAAGAAGAGAGAAGGGTGTGTGAAGAAACCCTCTTAAGGAATTGATAATATTGGTTCTAAAAGACTGTCTGGACCGGGTTATTCCAAACTTTTTTCAAAATAATATAATGTGGCCTCCCATATGAGAAAGAATAGGAAACTTGAAAGAATCACCAAATGTTCAAACAAAAAAGGAGAGCACACATTGTAGTTTGAACTTTGAAACGTGGATCTTAAAAAAAAAAAACTTTGAAGCATGGAAAAAATGTAATATGTTTAAAAGTTTTCATAAAAGGGTCCTAATTTAATCTTTATGAAATTTTGTATGAGAAAAAAAAGTAAATTACACTCCTCTCTACTAAGAGAAGTTTGAATTACACTTTCATCTACTTTTATGGTAAAATATACACTCATCTATCTTAAAAAGTAAAATATACTCACATCAATTATGAGATGCTTGCATTACAACTCATTTCCCTAATAATTAATTATGCACAACATTTTAATATATTTTGACATAGAAAAATATTTTTATGATATATACTAATTTATTTTTAAGAAAATAAATTAATTTATTTAAGATTTAAATGCCAATGATAATTAAATTTAATTAATTTGTTAGTAATTTTATAATTGAGAGTATAAATTTCACTTTTAAATATCACACTTTACCAACTTTAGTAATTTTTCATATATTTTATTTTTATTTTGTCTTGTTTCATATTTTATAATTGAGTTTAAAACTATATGATAATGAAATTGTGAATAACAAATTGTGAAAAATATGCATTCAAACTTTGATTATATTAAGGGATGGAAGTGTAGATTTTAACATTAGAAGAAAGGGGAATGTAATTCAATATTCTCTCAAGGGAGGGGAGTTTAATTTTTTTCTAATATGTTTTGCTTAAGAAAGGAAGAGTGTATATTTTGACATAAGATGAGATGGTAGTGAAATTTAAGCATCTCTCAAGAGAGGACATGGTAATTTACTCTAGATTTAAACATGAGAGGGGAGGGGTGTTGGAACAAAATGTGTTTAACATTACCACCTTAAGTTTTGATAATAACGAGGTATTAAAATGTCAATTGGATATGCTAATATTTGTTCAAGTGTGCAGGACCATAAACTAAAAATTTATAAGCCTTAAATCAAAGTATTGTTTCTGGAAGAACAAAAGAGAGCAATGGAATTAGCAAAGGAAGCTTATGTTGCAAGTCTTAGTCTGAAGACCACCAGAGTCTGAAGATTCATCTGAAGCTGACAGTCAGAGTCTAACGTCATCAAGCGTATGAAGACCATCCGAATCTGAAGCTCATCAGAGTCTGAAGTCAAGAAGTTAGAGTTAGTTAAAGTTTGTTATTTTGAAGACACAAGATTGCAGAAGGAATAGAAGCCAGAAGCAATAGCTATTTTAGAGGAACTAGAAGGCGTTGGATGTTTATCCACTGAACAGCGCAGAAAAATGACATAGTACAATTGTACAACAACTGCTCCACTACCTTGGTTGCACATAGTACTGCTACAGCCGTGTCTACGCTGGTTATTTCTCTAAACAAGGAATAAATTTCAAATTATTTTCTCCTAGGACAATAACCAAAACAAGCAACAGATGATTGGAGAAGATCAAGCTTCAACAACGACTCTTTTTGATGTGCTGACAATCCTCAACGTATCTTTCACACCTCCATATAAAGGAGTAAAGACTTGAAGATTGTAAGAGACTCAACAATGTTTTTACAATGTCAAAACTCTGCTGAAATTGTTGCACATCAAGTTCACTTAGAATTTCTTAACAACATTCATATCTTAGAAATTCTAGAGTCTTAAGAGTTTTATCTGATTTGTATTGAGAACATCGCTGATTGTATATCAAGTGTTCAATCCCAAACATTTTTCTTTGTAATTGTGTTTGTTTAGAAGTCTCTTGCTTTTGTACTTGAGCATAGAATATCTCTTGCTTGTGTGGTTGAGTATTTGGAAGTCTCTTGCTTGTGTGCTTGAGCATTTGTAATCAGATATTGATTTTAGTGAACTCTCCTTGGAAGTGCAAGAGGGACATGACTACTTATGGATTGTGGAATGAACCTGTATAATTGTTTTGTGTCTTTCTCTTCTCTCTCTCTCTCTCTCCCTCTCTCTCTATCTTTACATTATCCGCTGCATTAGACTCTGAACTTTGTTCTTGAATCTGAACTCTATCAGACTATGAACACTGAACTTAGTTTAAAAAGAAGAAAAAGCCAACACAATTCAACCCCCCTACTTGTGTTTTTCTCACCTTCAAGGGGAATGTAATTCAAGCTAATCTCAAGGGAGGGGAGTGAAATGTTTCATAATAAATTTTGAATAAGAGATGATGATAATGTATATTTTAACATAAGAGGGAAGGAGAATGTAATTCAAACATCTTTCAGGGGAAGAGAATGTAATTTACTAAAAAAATAATTAACTCGTAGAAGTAGAATGGGTCGAGAAACTTTAACTTTTTTCTTTTTCTTTTTTGAATGTCAAATGTTAATACATTAGTTGTTATATGAACATTTTTCTCCTTTAGTAGGATTCAAGATTTGAACCCCAGACCTTTCACTCAATCCCAAAGATAAACTTTAATCTCTTATCTCAAACTAGTCGAACTACTCAATCCCAAAGACAAACTTTGACTTTGGTGCTAACCTTTGTTTTGAACGCCTGACATTCAATGACAACCATTATTTCTTCTGAAATCTACTAGTACAAACAATATGTATTATGCTTTTTTATTTTTAGCTTTGTGATGACTAGACTAACTAATCGAATTTGTAAAAATGTTGGTCGGGTGGTGTTTACTTAAGACTTTGGAATATGTTCCCCTCAAAGTTTCAAGTTTGATTTTTCTGTGTCAACTCTGGTGGACTGGTTTGACTTCTTCAAAAAAATCGAATTTGTGAAGAAAAAAACCTTATAAAAAATTACTTCAATTTAATCTCTTCAACCCCATACACTTAAACCTAACAACCAGTTAGCCACTCGAAGACATAAGTGGGTGAAAATTGCTTTTCTAACATTGATAACTTCACAATGACACAAGAAAATTACCCAAAAGCCCCCAGCGGTAGTTAACTACCATTGGGCTAACCGACAACAGTTAACTGCCGCTGGTGCAAGCGGTAGTTAACTGCCGTTGCGTTCTGTTATAAGAACAGAACAAACATAAGAGTTACCAAAACTCCATTGTTGCGTTTTTTGCTTCCATAGGTGCGAATTTCACAAAGCATAAGTCATTCCAAACCAATTTCAAGCACAAAATCAAGTAAGTTTTTTGAATCCTATTGCATTGCTATTTTGTATTGATTTGTTAGTTTTTTTTTGTTAAATTGCGATTATAGATGTTTTTATTGATTTTATGATGTTATGATAGTTTAGGTTGTTAGAATTGATAGGTTTAGGTTTTGATTTTATGATAATTTAGCTTTAGGTTAGAATTGTTGTACAATCGTTACGATTAGTTTAGGTTTGTTATGAATTTTTGTTGTTATGAATTTGTGATAGACTTTTTACGATTAGTTATGGTATAATTTTTAGGATTAGTTTAATTATTGATGAATTATTGTAGAATCGTTTAGGTTTTGATCGTCAATTTATTTATGTAGATATGTCTCAGAATCAGGAAAACATTGAGTTGAACAAAAAGGAGGGTGATGACAAGAAGAAAGAAAAGTCACCTATGACTTGACACGGAATCACATGTGATGGTTCCGTAAAAAAGAAGGATTCGAAGGTGTTGGTGTACAATCAGTCGAGGTTGAGAAGGAGCGGGAGGACATGCTATTTTGGTCCTCAACCAAAAGCAGGCGCCCCAAGGACTGTAGCGGGCAACCCGATTGACTTGTGTGACGAGGAAGATGAATGAAGTAATGGCTTCTAATGCGTAATTGTGTTTGGATCTTTTTTTATGGTTTTATTATATGTCGCGCACATTTTGCTTAACTTATGGTATTTTGAATAAAAATCGTGTTTTGAATAATTTCGATTAAAAATTGCGTATTCGAATAAAGAATGATTAAGTCTAACGTGAATTTGAATAAAAATTGTGTATTCTAATAAAGACTGATTAAATCTTATACGAAGGAATTCAATATCATAACTTATATAACTGATTCTCAATAATACATGTTCCTAACTTATATAGACGAGTCATTACATTACAGTCGGAAATGTACCTTCCAACTACAACAATTGTCTTACCTTTGAATGAGGTAATTCAAACTTGCTAAACATCAGGACTCAAGCATCCATCTGGCATTTCTATTGTTCAATTCAAAAGATTAAATTCTTGTTAGGATTGGTTTAAATAATGGTATTCAAGTGTCAAAAGAATGAGGTGCATTCCTTGACACTTCAATACCTTTATTTAAACCGGCCTAACAACAAGAACTTAATCTTTTGAAAGGAACAATAGAAATGTCGGACGAATGCTTGAATCCCGTCGTTTAACAAGTTTGAATTACCCCATTCAAAGGAAGACAATTGTTGTAGTTGGAAGGTGCATTCCCTACCTAATCACGATCTTCTGGCAGAATCAGACTGTTGATAATATCTTCAGTTGATCTCAGCAACGTTACCTGCATATCGATCCACTGGAACATGTTGTGCTCCCAAAACATGTTCTTCACGTTTTCGTCGTTCTTTAATTCCACCCAAGTGAATGATATTCTCCCCTCGTCGAGCGTTGGACGTTTATACCAAACATATTTCCCCCTCCTTGTGTCTCTGGGGTTGACTCCTTGGTTGAATTCATTAAGTTGATCCTTGAGACCTCTTAACGTTACACCAAGGCACCAAACCTTCAACCTCTAAGGTTCTCCGCTGTTGAATTGTGCATGAACGTCGATCCACTCGACAATTGTTTCAAATCTACACAATAAGAAATTAAAAATAATCAATGAAAAACTCATTCAAACATTTCATCAAACACTTGTAGTGAAAATTTTACGTAAACCCTAAAAAATTATAAAATTCGATAAAAAAAAAATTTAAGCAATATAATAAGTATTCATAATATTTGTTAATAGCATTTCAGATCTACAACATAACTATATTAAAAAAAAAATCCTAAAATTTTTATAAAATTCGAAAAAAAATAAAATAAATTTAAGCAATATATTTCCATTATAATAAGTATTCATAATATTTGTTAATAGTATTTCAGATCTACAACATAACTATATTAAAAAAAATTCAAAATTTAAAAATTAAACTACAACTAAAATTATAAACATATAAACTAACTAAAATTTATGACAATAGCATAAGTGATAACTTACTTGTGATTTAGTGGAAATTTTTTTGGATGATTTGGTAGAGTTTTTTTTAGAGAGAGAGTAAAAATTGAAATTTTAAGAGAGTGAGTGATGAAAGAGTGGCTTGAAGCTGGGTTCTGACTTGAATATGTTACGACACCAACAACAGTTAACTACCGCTCGCACCAGCGGCAGTTAACTGCTGCAGGTTAGCTTAACGGTAGTTAACTACCGCTGGAGGCTTTTGGGTAATTTTCTTGTGTCACTGTGAAGTTATCAATGTACCAATTTTCTAAGTGGGTTATAATTGCAAAAGAAGCCCAAAGAAAACAAGTAAGCATCATGAAACTGCACTCAAATTGTCGAGACCCCCGGTAGCTCAAGCGCATAAACTCATTTTTTCTCGCAAAATTGGCTGCCAGGACCTGCCGATAAATAAATGAGCTCCATGAGCCTTCTCCATTGTGCCCCCTTTGTTGAATCCATATCAGACATGTGATGACTATATAAAGGTGCATGTGTTCTGCCTCTCTTGGTGGTGCTGCATGTTATTCACCCCCACATTGTTTGAGACCCCTTAATTTTAGGATTTTAGTTAGTCATTTTTTTTAAGGATGGATTTTAGTTAGTCGTCTTGGTTTAAAATGTTGTGAGTTGATCCATTACATTAAAATAAGTTTGTCGCTAAGATTTATATTGTTTTAAGTTTTGACCCCTTACGTTAAAATAAGTCCGTTGTTAATATCAAATTTTAAACCCAACCTAAACAATATTAAATGAGTTCTTAATCCTCCTCTAGCGGTTGCGGGTCGAAGACTCTTCCCCTTCTTAGAACCCCGATTCATATTTTTCATAGAGAAATCTATGATCAACAATAGAACGAGAATTTGCTTTCATTTCAAGCTAACCCTAAACAAAATTGCCCCAAATGAAAAGTTATTTGTATTTGCTACTATTTAATTAGGATTTACTGAGTTATGTTGTTCAAAAAATTAATTATCACAAGTATTAGACGGAATTTATTTAACATTGGATGGAAATGTCAAACTTATTCTAATGTTATTAATGCAAGAGACCAACTAGAAATTTAAAATAAATGTGAAGGGCCAAACATACAGACATACAATTTAGCCTAATTTTTTTTTGCCTTGTTAGTTAAATTGTGGTGGAGATTCTCTATAGAAGGTAGTGTTGGTGTGAGTAGTCTCATAATGAACAAATGGATGATGTGATGATGTTGTGTGCTAATCATAATAACTGTAGTCTTGAATCTTGACAGTAAGTGGAAGTAGGTGGCCTGCAGGCGGCATGCAGTTCTCCTGGTGTTGTAAAAACTTAAATTCTACATATTGATGCCAATTAGTTCTCTTTTTCCATTTATTGGCCATACTATTTATGTAGCTTTTTCAAGAATACTGTTTTGGTTATTAATTGAAGGTGATTATTGACTTTAAAATAGATAGTAAATGTTCTTTTGTTTTGGATGGGAGTATCTATAATTTGAGGCTATATTGTAGTGTGCTGCGTTGATGTTACAGGAATGTTGGCATTTTTTCTTGTATAGGATCTGCCTTTATAGGTGTGGATGTGGTCACAATTGAATTGATGGAGCATTAGGTTGTGGAGCTTAATTATACTTTGTTTGAGTATGAAGTTCTCTTTGATTTCATATAGCAGTGATATCCATCATAAAGTGTGTTGTATATTTGAGTAATGTTTAATGTTTTAAGAAGCCAAACTAGACGATTGAAGTTGACACAAGGGATAATCGAACTTAAGGCTTAAAGAGGAGTACACTCCAAAGTCCCAAACTAACACCACCAAACCAACCCAAGTCCTAGGATGAGTTTTGTTAATTACTTTTTATTCAAAACCAAAATTTACTTAATTTGAGTAAAAAACCATATTTAATCCTTGAGAAAAATTAAAATAATTGAAGTTAGAGTATACTCCTTCCTTCCCTTTTTGTAAGCATCATTTGAACTCACAAAATAAGTGCTTATAAAAATAGATGAAGAGTATAAAATTTATCAATTGAAGGATCTTTATTAGGCATAATGAATGAGATAGTTGAATTGAAACTAATCAAAGCAAAACAGTTTAAACAAACCAAAAGAAAAATGAGAATATGATTTAAAAAAGAGAGAAATGAGACAAAACACAAAAGAGAAATTGAATTAAGTTGAAAGATCATACACATTGAAATGAATAGTAGAGGTTAACATAGAAGCAGGAGTCAATACCCGAACCACACCACCCTAACAAACTAGTGAGATCATCATCACGAATCAAACGAGACGATGACCTTACTAGAAAACCAAAGGTATTATCTGGTGCGCTCTTGACTCCCTCGGTCCCTCTACCCTCCTCACAGACATCAATACCATTTCACAATGTTAATTACTACACTCTCACTCCCATACAAAACACACATCAATTAGTTCTACACAACTTCAATTTTCCAATACACCCCACATACTTAAATTCCCCACTCAAAATCCATCTTTTATTTAAAAACACTCATACCCTTGTTCCTTCCCTTACTACTCTAGTCAATTACCTACAAATCATGTTCTCATAGTTTGAAAATAATTAAATTAGCAATGGAAATTTGAGACGAAAATAATAAAATCAGTCTCTAATTAACTCGTCACTATACTACGTGACAGTAAGACAGATTTCATAATTTTTCGTCAATAATTTCCGTTGATAATTCAACTTTTTCGTACGAATTTCTCTAACCATAACTAAAAATCCATAATCCAAAAGGGGGGAAGGAACAATTTCAATGACTTGAAAAAGGTGTGCACCCTACTTGGAGGGTGCACTAGTGGTTGGTTCATTGCAAGACCCAACAAAGCAATTGTTGTTAGTGCTGCTACAAAGAACACCTTCAATTTGATGCAGGGTATTGCAGAGGTGATTATTGATTGCTGTGACACTTGAAAGGTTAAGCTTTGCAGAAGGAATTGTGCTTGCTAGAACTTGCATTCCCATGACAAGAAGACAACCTGAGTTAGCAGCATTGGCACTAGTAGTAGATGATGGTGTTCCTGTGACACCTTGTTCAGATGATGTATCAGCATTTGATGAAACCATTGGCACTATCATGAATCCTTGTGGAAGAAGTGCAATGCATGAAGGATCTTGTCCACTCATAGCTAGTTGGACCGAATCAACGTCGACTGTCGTGTAGACTACTAAGCTTCCAGATTGATCTGTGCAACTCTCTTGCAGCACTAGCTCTACATTTTGAGATGAGTTACTTGCTACCTGCATGTGTAAACAAATTTAATTATTTCACCTTACTCTCTATAGTCAGTTACTAACTATATCTATAATACACATCAAATCAATACTTACATTTATGCGAAGAAGGGAAATGCAGTTTCCCGGATGTGAACCGTTAGCAATATGAGCCACTTCATTTAATGAGTTTCCATTAGAAAGTGCATCCATCTGTAAAATAAAATAAAATCAAGAATTTAGGTAAATAACTTATTGTAGAGTTTTCATAAAAATGTTAGCGACCGCAATCTAGACTACAATTCCCTGTGATTTTAAGAATGGCGAGGTGATGAATATTTTGTGGTACCTGAGATCTGTGGCGTTCGTCACGAAGGAGATCAAAGACTTTGGTATGAGGATAAGGAAGCCAAGTGGTTGAAACTGCGGCGAGAATCACTCCACTAGGTTGGCCAGGCTCAGTGATTTTCCTAGTTGTGATTCTAACCGTGTCTTCTGGTGAATCTGATATAGCAGTCCATGATTGTCCACCACAAGTGGTCATATTAAGGCTAAAAGTTTTTATCATCCTATTTGCTAATTTCATCAAGCTCTTTCGCGCTTCCAGAGAAGGTATCACTGCAATCCAAAATAAAATGTCAAATATAAAATTTGTTTCGTCGCCCGATTCTATGCTTTAAAGTAATTTTTTTAATACTAAGCGACGAAATTAGAGAAAATTTATTTTAGTTTTGAAATAAAACCTCCAAGATCTGATATGTTTCTAGCCATGAGGCTTGCAACCCTTTCACATTGCCTCTGCAAAACTCCTAACCAACGTTGTGCACCAAATGCCATTCCACTATACACATAGTTACTAAATATTTGATGCACTGGTTTCTCTACAACTTTTGCATGCTCAACCCATGTTACCTGTATACATGATCTTTATTATTTCACTTCCTTATGTTTTTAGAATAGTCAAATACATAACAATGTAATAAAAATATCTAGGACTAATTGTGTACCCTTGAATAGCCATTCGGCATGTCTTGAATCACACAACCAGAGGACCTCCTGCAGTATTTGGGATAAGAGTTCTGAAAGTTTTGGTGGAAGCTATCAACAGGAAAATCAACAATGGCCCAGGTTCCTTCCTCGGCATTTTGCTGACAATACCGAAGAAAATGAGTCTCTCTGGTGGATACCAATGGAGAAAGAACTTGGAATTCTGCGTGCATCTGTTAACAAAAATATGCTATACATTAGTGTTCATTGAATATTCAAATAGCAATTTTGGAAAAACAAAATGATATAAAAAACATTACAAAGGAGATCGTTATAAAACACAAACACGGACATCAGACACAACACAAAAACATGGACAATGTAAACACCAGTATATAACTTGTCAATGTTATGTCGGTGTCTGATACCGACACATGTTGGATACTCAGACCTGTCCTTAATCTGAATTATCATTGTTATACATAGGAATTAGCAACTAATAAGTGAAACTGGTTAATATCATAAAAATCAAGCTTATGAATACAACAATATCTTGAAGCATATCATAAAAATTCAAGCAATCATTTGACACCTACCAGCTGAAGAGTCCCATTTGCATGGCCAGAAGCACCTGAAGCTATAATTTGAACAGTTCTTGCTCTAGCAACAATTGTTGGAAACAATTCCATCCATTTTTGCTATAAAACATACAGGGTAAAGAAAGAAAGAAAGAAAGAAACACAAAATTCATAAGTAACAAATCAAAATAAATTAATAGAGAAGGAAGAAAAGAATGCTAAAAAAAACCAAACAACAAAACTTACAGCATCAAGAAAAGCATCAACAAGAGTAACACTATTCATGATAACAACAGCAGAATCACGTGTAGCTTCATTCCTTAACTCATTCCTTTGCTTAAGATTCAAAGGCCATTGAAAAACCCTAGCATGCTCATCAAAATTAAGAACTTCCCTATCATTCTCGCCGCTACGAATCCAAAGCGGTTCGTTCATTTGACACATCTTAACAAGCTCAGCCATAGAAGAAGCTGCAAGTTCCATAGCAAGTGATTTTTCATCTTCCATTAATAAGAGACCACCCTCTTGAAAATGTGAAGGTTCAGGTGGTAACATAGGGACAGGAATCATTTCTGTGCATGGTGGCATTGGATCAAAGTGCCTTGGATAAATGTTCATGTCCAAATCTAGTGATGGTGGCATAAGAGATGAAGGTGGTGCCATTGTTTGGAGTTGACGACCAGTGTATCTTGATGTTATACAGCACACACGTTCTAGCTGCAAAATATTCACATTCTCAAAATTAAATCATGCATTTTTTTTTTCTTTCCTTAAAATTTATTAATTCTTCTTTTTCTTTGTTTTTTTTCTTTTAATATTTGAGATTAGGTAATAGAATTTTTTTTTTCCCGTGGCTAATCAATTTATTCGAGGTTCAAGAAAGTGATATAAACCGTTACTAATGAAAAAAATCAACTACTCCCTTCGTCCTTGCACATTTTTCATTTTCCACATTTCTTAAGAAAAGTTGTTAGTGCAATTAATGTGTGTATTTTTTGTGTTAATATTATCAAATTGTCCTTTGTTTGTATGTGTATTAAATTTGACTTTTCATATTTTAAGACAAGTTAGTAGTATTAATTAGGGGTATGTTTAGGAAAGAAAAAAAATAAACGCATCTAGTAATTTGAAAATAGGTGTATATTTAGAGACAAATTTTTAGTCAAAATCGTGCTTAGATATATGAGCAGAGGGAGTAGTAAATTAACCTTTAGAAAATTTGTCTTGAAAATTTTTGATTAAGTAATAATTACACCACTTTTTATAATTTAAAGTTAACTGTTTTGATTGCTTAACCAATACCGTGAGGGTACTGTTTAGAATTCTCCAAAAAAAAAAGTATCCACCTAAAGTATTCTCCCTTCGGTTCTATTTATAAAAGAAAGTTAGGTCAACAAAAGTTAATGTATTTGGACTGAATTTTTAACTAGATACATCCGTTTTTGTTAACCCAAGTTTCTCTTATAAACAGGACCGAAGGGTGTAGTATGGAAATAATAAGCGGCCTCTAAAATTTATGAAAATTCGTCTTATAAAGTTCTACTGTTAAGATGCAATTAATTTACGGGTCATGCTAACTTGTGCCCTTAGGGCACATGTTAAGGATTCCATAAATGATAAATATTTATTACAAAACATTAATTTTTAATTTCTAGAAGAATAAATTAGCACAATTTCCTAAACAAAATTTTCACTTTAGATTCCTTAGCATGTACCCTAAGGGCACATGTTAGCATTTCCCTTAAATTATTAACTAGATGAATTTTCACATAGCTAGTCATATTTAATCTATGCAATTTCAATAAAATAAAAGAAGTAAACCTATTGTCTAAATTACCATTTATGATTGATTAATTGGGTTATTGGAAATATAAAAGTTGAATTAACTAACAAATATTTTAGAGGTATAAAAAAATATCAATAAAATAAAAGAAGGAAACCTATTGTCTAAATTACCATCCATGATTGATAAATTGGGTTATTGGAAATATAAAAGTTGAATTAACTAACAGATATTTTAGAGGTATAAAAAAATATGACTTACTTTCCAAAGGGGAGTACTCAAAAGACCACTTATTATTTTATACATTTTAAAGATTATTTAAGAGAGAAAATAATATTAATTCTTGTTAAAAATATATAGTTGATTTGTTTTTTTATTTGTTACGCATTCATCCACTTAACATTTTTTGTTTATCTTATTTACATTATTTGATCTATCTTATTTACATTATTGAATCTTTTTTTTTCTTTCCAAATTCTTAAAGTGAAGAATTTACATATATAGGCTTCATCAAAAAGAAAACAAATACATATCATATGAGATAGTATCACATTATATACAGCATGATCTTCAAAGAGATTTTCAATTAAAATTATAGAAACAAAAGTATTTATTTTAAAAATGAAATAAAAGTTAAATATATATACCTCTTCTTTTAACCGGGCATTTTCAAATCGAAGTTGATGATCATCAAAGCCCATATCAGGGCCCATTATACATGGCCCACCACAATTAGGACATAAAATATTACGTAACGCCGATTGTAGCCTATAGTTCTCATTCTTCAAACTCTCATTCTCTGCTCTAAGTATCACATTATCAGAACGATCTTGTTGTGCCTATAATAATAACAACAATAACATCTCCCAAAATTAGTGAACAATTAAAATATGCATTGATTTATTATCAATATACTCAACCAATAATTAATCAACCGTATAGTACTAAACTATGATACGTTTCTATTCTAAGAATAAATACTTAATGGTTTTGAAAAATTAATACCCGTTTGAAGTGTAACCCTAGTAATGATGATATATAGCAATAAATATGAGTAGCGTTTGGAGACCACATGTGACAGGTAAGGTTAAATGCGTTACATTAATGGAATACAGACTGTATATGATGGACAACACCAATAACCATAACTATATGAAATGAAAATTGAAAACTCTTTTCTTATCACTTCCTAGTAGTAATAGATGTTTGTTCATAGCTGAAGTATTTTTAATGCAAAAACCAAAAGAAAACGCGTTTTTTACTTGGGAAACGTGCAACGTTAAATATTTAATGTACCTCTAATTAATAAAGACCTTGTACAACAGTTTAGGGTTTTTATTTAATTTTCTCACATTCATTTCGTCAAAGGTTATATAGAAGAAGAAAAAAGAAGAATAAACGTTTAATGGAAAGTTGAAAAGTAATGTAATAAATAAAGTTTAAACTCTTGATCGTGTACCTTCATCTGAGTTCGACGATTCTGAAACCAGAACTTAACCTGGCGTGGTTTCAGTCCCAAATCATGGCTTAGTTTCAGTCTTTGTTTATCATCTGGGTGTGGACATTCCTTGAACAAACTGCATATAATTTATAGTATAATAATCATTTTACACATGCAATAATTTAACCTTAATTTTTTTTTAGGGTTTAAAAAAATATATACTAATATGTCACACTTTAATTAATATCAAGGTTTTTATGTCTCTCCAACTGCAACGAGACTATAGTTAAAGCAAGGTCAACCATATGTTAGGTCATATAGTTTTTCATATATAATATCATGGAAAATATGCGACTGCGACTTTAATTTAAAACCTTGTTATCACTGTATGAATAAAAAATAATAGAGAGAAAGAGAGATCTAGCAAAAATATAGAGAGATTTTAGTATTATACGCTTCCATTTCTTGGATCTGACGAGCAGTGTGTCGATGATAACGTTTCTTCTTTGTAGCTTGTTGTTCATTATTAATCTCTTGTTCATTTCCTGACTTATCTTCAACTTGTTCACTACCTGAACCACTTTGATCCATTATCTCTTCTTTACCTCTCAAAATTCCTTCTTCTTCTTTCTGTTCAAAAAGTTACAATGAGATACAAAATGCAAGTGAAAAAAAAGTGAAAAGCTTTGTAATAAATAGTAAGAATATTACCATGGAAGAAGGAAAGGGTTGAAAAGGCATGGTTGACATGAAGTTGAAGTTAGAGTTATGGATCGGAGAAGAGAAGAGAGATTCTGAGTTTACTACTACATTCCCTCCCATTGTTGGCATAACTTGACAATCACCATACATTTTTCTTAACCACACTGTTTTTTACTGTGCTTTCTGTGAGAGAAACTTAATAATTTACTTCAGTTGAACCAAACCTGATGTTAACATCAAAAAATAAAACTTTCCTGTATCAGAATCCTAACAACAAAAAAAACATTCTTATTTAACATATATGTTATAGTAAAACATGGTCTAGTGTAGAAGAATCTTTTCACAGAGATTTTTTAACGTGTAAGAAAAAAACAAAACCAAAGTGAAAAGGAAAAAAACATAGTTTAGGTTTTAGAGAGTATACCAGCAGGACCATGAGAAGGGTTCAGAAACTGGTTTTGAAAATGAAGTGAAAGGTTTTGCTTTTTGAAGATCTTTGTTCACTCACACATGTACACCACACAATGAGACAGTGTGATGAAATGAAAGGGGTCCCTTTTCTTAGTTGTTTCTTTACCTTATCCTAGATAGTTTCTACGTTATGTTACTCTCTCTCATACAATGAAATGCTGTTATTATTCATTTCATAGTAATCCCTAGTCTCATCTTTTACTATATAAATTATAAATTCAAAAATAAAATAACATATAAAGCTCAAACATTGACACCGGATACAACACTCATACGTCGACACGTTTAAAATTTTGAAAAATGACATAATTTAATATAATCACAAGTGTTGGTGTCGGGCACCAGGACACGCCTTCAATTAGAAGTGTCTGGGCAACAGAGTTACCAGCTAAGAAACTAAAAAAGCATTAAAAATCCATTTTGAAAAGTGTCCATGCAACATATGTACAAGTTAAGAAACTAAAAAAACGTTAAAAATCCATTTTGTATTGAAAACGATAAAACTTTAACGTTTAAGATATCAAATGCATTATTTGCAAGACAAAACTACTATGTTTAGGGTTTAGTCGAGTGTTAGCAACATTTTTTTTTGGTTAATATTCTCTCTAACACTAACTAAAAGAGTGAATGTTAAAATATAAGTCGGATCAGAAAAGGAGTGATCGTAACCAATTTATCTGAGAAATACTTGGCTGGCTTAGTTACAACCCTAAATTAAAAGTAATTATGTACATACATGAATGGTAAAACTTAAAAAGAGAAATAATTTAGTCATATCAGTTGGTATTATACTAGAACTAGAATGGATGTAGTTTGCTAAAAAAAAAAAAGAATGGATGTAGTAAATCGTAATAAATAGGTAAATTTAATTATTTACTGTTTCGTTCCACATGGCGCTTTCTGAATGGGGTTTTCTATGCGTTGCGTTTCCCACACCCCTTTGCTTTACGTTCAGAAGTCAAACCTTTTTATTTCTCTCAACTACTCTACCTCACGCTCTCTTTGGTGAGTAAGTAGGGATCGGATCCTCATTGGTATCCATTTGTATATTTGTAAGAGAAAATATACGTTAAAAAATTGTTTTTCTTAATAGACTAAAACTAGTGTTCCATCATTTTGTGTTATGTGATTAGAGTTAAAATCAAGTTATTGGCGAATTCGAATTAATTCAAGTTTGAGCAATAGAAAAGTTTTGAATCGGAATTTGAGTCTATTTACAAGCTGAACAATTTTTTATCGAATTAAGTTGGTATATGTAAAGTCAAATTCCATTCGACTCATTTTCAGTCTTAATTACACTGCTTACTTTTCTTTAATATGTCATGAATGAATATAAAATGGGACAAAGAGTTAATAGAAACTACCTCAAAACACAAGATGTCTTGAAGAGACAAAATACAATTACAATTCACAAAGCAAAAATTGCCAACCAAAACCAAATCAATAACATATTAACACTAAATCAACTCATAATAGTGCCATTAAAGAATACGCATAATACTTATAGTCAAATACTTCAAGCACATAATAATTTTAGCATATTATATTTTGACAATCTCCTTTTTATTGGAAAATATTGGCATTTTGAGCTTTTTTATAGAGTTCACACACAATTCAAGCCATCCAACCTGCATCCATTATCCTCTAAAAAAACTTCATGCATTATTACTTTGTGCACCTTGCGTGCCAAACATCAAATGAGTGAGTATGTTCTATAAAAAATGTTATGGATACTCTATTTTTAACGTTCATTCTTTTATTGAATGAAATTATTGTATGACCTACCATCTTAAGTGGAGCCTATTTTTAAAGTGTGATATCCATCATGATTTAAGCCAATAAAAAAATGAGTGGTGAAAAGAACGTTGAAAAGAAAGTGTTGTTAACACTATTTGACATGATACTACACGTACATATCCTAATAGAGACTAAATTTTACTCCCTTCCTTCATTTTCAAGTGTCACATTTGAAGGAGAAATTTATTCCTATTTAATTGTCATTTTTATGCAACATTATCTATTGATTTCTCATTATTACCCATAACCATCTATAATAGAGGGATAAATAAATGAAATGATATGATATGATGAATGATTAAGGAGAATATATGTAAAATATAGATAATGATGTCAAAAGTAATAAATTTTAACATCGTAAGCTCAACTCAGTTGGTAGAAACACTGCACAAAATATGTAAGGGTCGGATTTCGAACCCCGAACACTTCACTTATTCATCTTAAAACGTGAATTTCTAACCACTAAACTACTTGAAAGAAAAAATTATTTATAATCTAAGTACCTGTAAAAATATTACCAAAACTCGAACGCTCTACACATAAATGGTGAGAAATTTCAAGCAAACCACAATACATAGCACATTGTAGATCCTTAGAATTTTGCTCTTTTTTCCCTCCTATTTTGGTGTAAGAAAATCATATGTAATTATTTTTATTTATTGTTTTCATATTCTCGCATCATGCAACCAAAGATATGGTGAATTCTGTTGGAGGTTAACCAAAAAAAATATTCTGTTGGAGGGTGTACGACACGCGCTTTGTTGATCGTGGTTTCTTTTGTGGGAAATTTTCACCTTGGAAGAGAGAGCAAGCGAAATTAATATTGACTTGCAAAAGAATAGAAGCGTTGAAGAGAAAGAATCAGAAGTCATGAGTATAAGTAGGGTCAAATAGATCACAACCGTTAATTTACCAAAAGTGGTCCCCATGAAATAATCCAACGTTTTTGTACTTCATCAGAGATTTGCATGGTGGTGGAAATAGTGATGGGGCCAAGGAAAGAATAGAGTGACTTGTATTTATTGATTTTTGACACTGAAACCGGTGAGATCCAAGGGTGTCAATTTCAAATAGGGACCACACACTATAGATCAAAAATAAACCTCTACTATCGGAAATTTAGAATTAAATTTGGTATAGATACTAGACATATATTTATTGCTTTGGAAATTTAATTATGAAATTCTGTAAGAGGTTTTAAATTTTACATAATGATGATGAGGGGTATAGCCAAAGTTCAAGGTTTGTTGTTGGGTCAAATATGTCATATTGTGTTGCTTTCAAAAGGATTTTTTAGTTCATTTTAAAACAAGGACTTCATAGTATGTGGTTGAAGATGGAGTAGATAGATACTAGATGCAAAAAAGGGCACATTGTATAATGTGATTAAGTGGAAATTGTCGAGCATTTAGGGGTATTAATTAAGAGTTGTTTTGTTGGGGGTAATGTTTCTGTTTGGGGGATAATTCTCCAAGGGAGAATGATAGTACACTCCCTCCACTCCTATTTACAAGAGAAAGTTGATTTTTTAAATACATTGAATAATGTATGTATCTAGTCAAGAACCTAAATCAAATACATAATTATTTAATGTATCTAAAAAGTAAATTGTCTCTTGTAAATAAGACCGGAGGGAGTAATAGGATAGAAATTAGTTGAGTGAGTAGATATGTTAAGAAACAAAAATAGAGTATGATTAGTGATGTTTTTGGGAAATAATAAAGGTGTGATTCGACTTACGATAAAGCAAGGAAAAATAGCTGGTCGTGAGTTTAATTCAGTTGGTAGAAATATTGGGTTTGGGGTTCAAACATTGGTCACCAAAAAAAAAAGAATTACAAAAATGATGTTTTTACACTTCATATTATTCGATACTCATTCAACTAGCGATGTACGATGTATGCAGATCTATCAAAATGGACTAGGCCCATCGGGCCCCTCCCTCGGCCCTCTATTTTATTGTGGATCGGGCCGTAAAAAAGCATGAAAAAACGACCCTGTCTTTTTTGGCAAGCCCATTGAGCCTGCATTTTACATGGGTCGGCCACTAGGCTTGCTGGTTGGCCCTTTAAAAAAATAAATAGCTTCTAAAATAGTTTTACTAGGTAAGACTGAATTATTTTATTATGTGATATTGAATTTTGTTGTCTTCGAGGTTCACTTTGTGAGTTGTGATAAATACTCTATTTTTGCATTGATTCTTTTGTGCTATTTATCCTTATGAATGTTGAATTAATAATGTTTTATATATCATTTAACTAAACTTACGAAGACATGTTATTTATTTGATGTATAATAATTTATGTAGTATATTTTATTAAAAAAGATATGAGATATGTAGCTTTATTGTTCATTGCATCGACTTTTTTTTGAGAAAAAAAAAACAAAATAATACATTTTAAAATATGGGTCGGGTTGACTCATCAGGCCGTGTAGCCCACTACTAATTGGGTTGGGCTCGATTTTGGTAGCCCATGAATCAACTGGGCCGATCCACTCTGACCCATTTATATGAGTTGGCCCACCATGCCGGGCCGGCCCATTTGACAGTTCTAGATGTATGTTTGGTCACAACTCATACAAATGATTTGGACACATGTACTAGAATACAAGAATTTCTACGGTACATTCAACGATTCAATATCAATTTTTTAGTATTTTTTTTATTACTCATAATAGTAAATATTGGATTTTTTTATGATAAATTATAAAAATCCAGTATAATTAGGATCGTTTAAAACCAAACAAACTCAAATTGAAAACTGCAAAAGAATTATGTTTGATTGGGATGTGTTAAGACCATTTTTTGACTCAATTGTGCGGTTCAATTCACAATTTTTATTTTACCAATCGACTCAAACTAAACCAAACCGCATAAAGTAACATCACATGTTACTTAGCCCAATCAACTTAACCCATGTTACTTAACTTAATCCAATCTATCTCTAGATATAAAATTGAATTCGACTCTTTTTGGTTCCACGTTAAAATCATTACATTTATGAATTAGAATTTAATTGCAAAAAGAATGCAAAGTTCTACAAAATACATTAGTTATTTATGATGTTTTAATCATGTTCATGATGTACTGATGATAAATAGGAAATGTCAATTGAGTATATTAGTTAATTGTTGATGATCCTATATGTAACGCCCCTATAAGTTGTCTAAAATTATCACTAGAGCGTTAACATTTTGTCCTGGATACATTAATTTACAATACATAATTGAAGTCTGAAATAGCAGGTAACATACACATGTCTCAAAATACATGTCAAGCTGATCAAGTTTAACTAAATACAGCAACTAGAATAAATATCTTGGATTCAAATGGGTCATCTACTTGGATTGTATTTTAATGACCTAAGGTACGATTTGAATGGACCTGCTCTGATACCAAATGTAACATTCACACTAGATTTATCTAGAATATATAACATACGTGTTAAACTTAGAACTCAATACATTAAAATTATAACATAAGCAAATTTCGTATGAATGAATCACATTAAATTCATACTTTCATATATCAGACAATTACGTACATTTTAATAATTATACATAATACAAGAGTTACATATGAACCATGTTTATGCACCTAGGCGCCAAGACGTGGCCAGAATGTGCAGTTTGCTTGTTTTTCAAGCTGGACCGGTGCAAAAATCTCAGTTTTATTCTCTTAAACCCTAAGTAATCATTTGCTATAAATAAAGACCCTTGCACACATTATTATTTATTTACAAAGCTAGCGGTTCAAGGCAATGGTCAAGCATCAGAGTTTCAAGGAATGATTTCTTCCTTATCTTGTTCTCTATAGGGTATATTTTTCTATTGTTGTCTAGTGATGTATGTTGTCATGAGCAACTAAACCTCTTCGATTAGGGTTCTAAGATTAACATCTTCTTATTTGATGGATTTTTTTAATAAAGTTTATATTCAGTTATGACTTTTATATTGTGTCTGATTTAAATTGTCTCTACCTATTCTTGATGCTTTTTCAACTGAGAATTTGTAGTTGGTACATGAACATCGAACACGACACTGTCTTGCTGACACCACTAATTGTTTGAGAAAATCACATAATTCAGTGTAATTATATGTGTCGTGTCGTGTCGGTGTCAGACACGACCGAAACACATTTAATTCAAGAAGTGTTTGTACTTACGAAACTGAATCATCAAGTAATATTACATTATAGTACCAAAATCAAACTCTAAGGATAAATACGAAGAACAATGACAATATAAATATTACTAAGCTTCTAACATTGAATGATGTTGATTTGTTGTAGAAAAAGTCATTAAAATAAAAATATGAAAGAGAAATATAACAAAAAGTAGGAAAATAAATTTGTTCAAGTTAAAATTCTTACAAGATTCAATTGAAAAATTCATAGGTCAAACATTGCATACAATCGATCGATAACAAATTTATGATGTCTAAGTCTCTAACATTACATGTTGTTGATTTGTTTTAATAGAATTATGTAACACCCATACTAAATTGTCTAGAATATTTAGTAAATGTATTAAACATAAAGTACTGCATACATTCAAATTTACAACAATAACAAGATTCTTCTTAATGAAATATGGATTTACTCGTCTCGTGCATGTGATAAAGTACCAATAGTGTGTACATACATAAGTCTAACTATATTCAAAGCACCATTGACATGTACATAATATATAACAGCTGACTGGAACAATATTACCACATGACAAGTTGCCTATGGTTTGAGGAACATATTATAGTGCTTTCAATTGAGTCGTTGTATGTCACTTTTATCCTAGATCATGCAACTTCAAGGTATTTTAAATGTTTTGTAGTGAGAAATCATGTAAATCAACAAATCAAGACATCACGTGAAGGATCAAGGATATGAAGTTAAATACCAATGGTTCCAAGAAGGTTTGAAAACAATACAAAGTGAAGAAAATTCATTTTAGGTTTCTAAGAGTTGCTATTTTTGTTATTTTTGCGTGAGATTACTGAAGATTTTATTCACGTGACTTGTGGTCCAAGAGTCGTGTGTTTCTAAAAGATGCAGAGGCGATTTAGCTTTGCCTTGTTTCTTAAGTATATTGTTGCAACATTTAAGGAAACAATATATATGCTTCTAGAATCTTTTGGAGACTGAATATATGATTTGGTATGCTGATTTTTAGCCTATGACGAAAAAACTCATGCTGCTGAATGGCTATATAAGGAAGACTCATACCCTAGTTTTATTCACCAATTCAATGTTATTGAATCGAGTCTTTTAAGGTTTCATTGTTAAGCCTTGTGCTTTCTTTTGTGAGCCTCTCTTTGTATCATATTGATGCACTAAGCAGGACATGTAGTTGAGTTGTATCAAAATCATAACTTTACAAAATAATTTTTATAGGGTCTTACGTCATTGTTATTTGTAAGTCTTTCTTTTATCACCTTGATATATGTTAAGAACTGTGTTTTATTGAGTTGTAAGTTGTACTGCTCATAAGCTTTGAAGCACGAAGGTAGTTTATGTTTATGTTTGAAGGTAACTTCATCTTTTTGAGCTGTAATCAGATAACCACAGGGGCTGTGATTGATTGAGGGAAGTGAGATGGGTTCTCAGATCTAGGAGTTCTTAGGTTGAAGTCAATACAGGTAGGTCCTAGGTCTAGAGTTGTAAACGAGGAGTTTGCTGAGAACTTAAAATAAGGACTACACTAGTGAATTTCCTTCCTGGGTTGGTAGCCCCCAGATGTAGGTGAGTTGGGCCGAACTGGGTTAACAAACCAACTGTGCCTTTTACTTTTTTGTCCTTTATATTTTCCTTGTGCTGTTTGTTTTCTGCTAGCTGGATGTTGAAACATCTTACTCGATATTTTGTTTGTGTCTGATGTTGAAACATCGGATAAAACATATGAAAGCTAGCCTGCCAGAATTTCAATTGTCCTTAACTACAACTCAGTAACCACTTGTTTTAACATTATGTATCTTATTGCTGTTCAAAATTCAAGTTCTCCCTCTCATTCTCTTCAAATTTTATATCAGTTGTTCATAAAATTATATCATCATTTGTCCTTAACTACTCATTATGTTCATCACTTGTTCAAACATTGTGTATCTTAATCTTGTTTAAACATTATGTATCTTATATCATCACTCTAATTCTCCCTCTCTGTTTTGTTCAAATTTTATTCTGTTGAGCAATAGTTGATATGGAAAGTAGTTCAACAACACCATCATCATCTAATGTTGGTGATTCTTCTAATGTTGCACAATCTATTGCTTTCTCTGTTGAGTTTTTCAAACCATACCTTCTTGACATAGGATGGAAGTATAACAGTTTAAGGGACAAGAGTAATACGAAAAAAGTCACGCATGATTATTGTTTGTTGAAGTTCAATGGAGGAATTTCTAGGGCCAAACAACATAAAATGGGAGTGTCGGGAAACGTTAAAGCTTGCACAAAGACACCAAAAGAGGTGAAATTAATTTTAAAAGCTAGTGAATAAGCTAGATTGGCAAGGGGGAAATCCAATTCAAATGAGGATCACGAAGATGATGATGAGGCAACACGACTTCAAGAGATTGTAGGGTTGGCAAGTGGGAAAAGGCTAAGGACTGAAATGGGGAGTAATCTGGCTGCCAAGAAGGGTAATACAAAAGGTCCATTGGATATAATGTTCTATCAAAAAGATGAGGTAACAGTGGAAAAAGGAAAGCAAGCAAATGTGAAAGAATTTGATAAGGAAGCAAGAGAAAATGCTAACCAGTATATAGCTCGCTTTTTTTAGTTAAATGGAATTGCTTTCAACGTTGCAAAATCAAAAGTTTCAAATTGATGGTTGAAGCAATTGGTCAATATGGTCATCACTTAAAGCCTTCTTCCTATCATGAGTTGAGAAACCAATGTCTTAACAGAGAGTTGAAAAATACACATAAAATATTGGAGACTAACAAGGCGGAAGCGGCAAAATATGGTTGTTCCATAATGTCTGATGGTTGGAACGATACAAAGGGAAGAACATTAATTAATTTTTTAATCAACTCTCCAGCAGGTAATATGTTTATTAAGAGTATTGATGCTTCCTTACATATGAAAAGCAGAAAAGCAATTTTTGAGATGTTGGATAAATTTGTTGGGTAGATTGGCGAAAGCAATGTTGTGCAGCTGGTTACAGACAACGGGAGCAATTATGTTTTGGCTGGTAAAGTTTTCTACTTTATGCCAAACATATTATGTATCATTAAATTCTTTAATTTTCTTCAAAAATATTTTTGTATAGGTAAACTTCTGCAAGCTTCGAGACCTAAAATATTTTGGACTCCATGTGCTGCACATTGTGTAGATTTAATACTAGAAGAGATTGGAAAGATTCCAAAAGTAAAGAAGGTTATAGCACAAGGAATTAGTCTTGTCGGTTTCATCTATAAACATTCTTTGGTTTTGAATTTGTTGAGGGAGAAATTTGAAATGGAGTTGATTTGACATGGAGTCACAAGGTTTGCAACAAACTTTCTTCAATTGCAAAGGTTGCACAACCTAAAACAAGAAATTAGAACCATGTTCACTTCTCAAGAGTGGTCGGACTTAAAGGTGAGTGATGAAGCCAAGGGTATGAAGGAAACTTCTATTGTTTTTCAAGTCTCATTTTGGGATGATATTGTTTATGCTCTTAAAGTTATGGGGCCTCTTATTAAAGTACTTGGGCTGGTTGATAATGAAAAAAAATCTCTGCAATGGGTTTCATATATCAAGCAATGGTGGACGCAAGGAATCAAATTAAGAAAAACTTCAGTGACAATGAAAGCAAGTACAAACCAATCCTTGATATTGTTGACAGAAGGTGGAGTAATCAGCTACATCATCTATTGCATGCAATTGGACATTATCTAAATCTGAAACACTTTTATAACAATCCACAAATTCATAAATGACGAATATGATCCATAGTTTGTTAATGATTGGGGGATGAAGAAAAAGAGGATGAAGAGGAAGAGGATGAGGCAGAGCACATGAATGGAGGAGGAAGTGGAAGCGATGATGAAGATTTTCATGATTATTGAATTTGAACTTTTATTTCATGTTGAGTACTTTTGTTACTTTAAGCTTTAGAGGCTTAAAGTGTTGGCTATCTTGAATTTTATTACTATTTCTTGCAAGTATGTTCTTATGTTTTACATAAGACATGTTTAATTTCAAATTATGAATACATTATGAATTTTGAGTAATATGTAAGTTGTTTTAGTATTTCTTTTTCAACATTATAGTATTTTAGTATTAAATATATTAGTGTTCGCGTCATGGAATTGCGCCTGCTATGCGCCAACATACCGCGTCGCGTCAATTTTAAGGGTGGCCGCACCCACCGCTTTTCCACTTTGATAATAGAGCTATAAATAGAGACCTTTGAACACATTATTATTCATTTACAAAGGTAACAGTTCAATGCAAGGGTCAAGCATAAGAGTTTCAAGACATGATTTCTTCCTTCTCTTGTTCTCTCTAGGGTATATTTTTCTATTGTTTTGTAATGATGATTGTTGATGTGAGCAACTAAACCTCTTCGATTAGAGTTCTAAGATGAACTCCTTCTTATTTGATGGATTCTCTTAATAAAGTTTTTATTCGGTTATGATTTTTGTATTGTATTCGATTTAAATCGTCTCTACCTATTTTTTATGATTTTTAACTAAGAATATGTAGTTGGTACATAAACACCGGACACGACACTGACATGCCGACACCGTTAATTTTAAATCACATAATTCACTGTAATTATATGTGTCGGTGTCATCTAGAAGGCAGACACGACCGAGACACGTCTAATTCAAGAAGTGTATGTGCTTACGAAACGGAATCATCAAGTAATACTACATTGTAGTAACATAATCAAACTCAAAGGATAAACATGAAGAACAATGGCAATATAAATATTTCTAAGCTTCTAGCATTGAATAGTGTTGATTTGTTGTAGAAAAAGTCATTAAAATAAAAATATGAAAGAGAAATATAACAAAAAGCAGGAAAATACATTTGTTTAAGTTAAAATTCTTACAACACTCAATTGAAAAATTCATAGGTCAGACATTGCATCCAATCGATCGATAACAAATTTATGAAGTCTAAGTCTTTAACATTGCATGTTGTTGATTTGTTCTAATATAATTTCGTTACACCTATGCTATACTAAACTGTTGAGAATATTTAGTACGCGTATTAAACATAAAGTATTAGATACATTAAAATTTACAACAAATAACAAGACTCTTCTAAATGAAATATGAATTTACCCGTCTCATGCATATGATAAAGTAGCACTGATGTGTACAAAATATATAATAGCTGGCGAGATCAATACTGGCACATGACAAGTTGTCAATGGTTTGAGGAACATATTATATTGTTTTCACTTGAGTCGTTGTAATTCACTTTTATCGTAGATCATGCAACTCCAAGGTGTTTTAAGTGTTTTGTAGTGAGAAATCATGTAAATTAAAAAATTAAGACATCACGTGAAGAATCAAGGACATGAAATTAAAGACCAATGGTTCCAAGAAGGTTTTTGAAGACAATACAAATTAATGAAAATTCATTTGAAGTCCCTAGGAGTTTCCAAGCGGAAGAACGATCGAAAACAGGACAAAAACGGAAGAAATTGGGCAGGAGGAGTTGCCGCAGGCGCCAAGGCGCCCAATTGCGGCTAGAATGGGTAGTTTGCCTGTTTTTCAAGTTGGATCAATGCAAAAATCTTAGTTTTCTTCTCTTAAACTCCAAGTAATCATTTGCTATAAATAGAGACCCTTGCACATATTATTATTCATTCAGAAAGCTAGTGGTTCAAGGCAAGGGTCAAACATCAAAGGTTCAAGGCATGATTTCTTCCTCTTCTTGTTCTCTCTAGGGTTTGTTTTTCTATTGTTTGGTAATGATGTTTGTTGACATGAGCAACTAAACCTCTTTGATTAAAGTTCGAAGGTGAACCCCTTCTTGTTTGATGGATTCTCTTAATAAAATTTATATTCAATTGTGATTTTTGTATTACGTCCTATTCAAATCTTCCCTACCCATTGATACTTTTTCAACTGAGAATCCGTAGTTGGTACATAAACACTGGACACGATATTGACACTGCTAATTGTTTGAGAAAATCACACAATTCAATATAATTATATGTGTCAGTGTCAGACACGACCGAGACACGTTTAATCCGAGAAGTGTCTGTGCCTAAGAAACTGAATCATCAAGTAATACTACTTTAAAGTTCCAGAATCAAACTCATAGGATAAACACGAAGAACAATGACAATATAAATATTTCTAAGCTTGTAACATTGCATGGTGTTGATTTGTTGTAGAAAAAGTCATTAAAATAAAAATGTGAAAGAGAAATATAAGAAAAAGCAGGAAAATAAAATTTGTTCAATTTAAGATTCCTACAAGATTCAATTGAAAAATTCATAGGTCAAAGATTGCATGCAATCGATCGATAACAGATTTATGAGGTCTAAGTCTCTAACATTGCATGTTGTTGATTTGTTCTAATATAGTTTTGTAACACTCATATTAAACTGTCTAGAATATTTAGTACGTGTATTAAACATAAAGTACTAGATACATAAAAATTTACAACAATAACAAGATTCTTCTGAATGAAATATGGATTTACTCGTCCCATACATCTTATAAAGTACCACTAACGTGTACATAAATAAGTCTCATTGTATACAAAGCACCACTAGAGTGTACATAATATATAACAACTAACGAGATCAATACTGGCACTTGACAAACATACATAAATCACTCAGCTTCTTTCTGCTAATTTTTATCACGAGCAGCCTGCTTATCTGAAATAAAATAAAGTGATTGGGGTCAGACATGATGTCTCATTGAGTTCCACCTATCCTAGGTTGTAGACAATCTCGGGGAACCTATGATCTTCATCGGTCTGTACTTATACCTAAATTGGGATTTACTATTCTGCTCTGCATATCTTAGCGATTGGTGGAAAACTAAGATCACTAACGTTATGCTATCATAGTTCTTGTCAAATTCATATCATGATTCATAAAGTATTATGTTAGAAGCTTAGTGTGAAAAAACAATATTATCTAAGTTCATTTTACATAATGGATCCTAGTGAAGTAACCCCAGATACATCCCCATAACATAACCGATGATAATTCATATCGTATCAGGCTAACATCAAACTCCTCTTGTTGTCGTGCGGGTCATCTTTATGGAATGTATCTCGTCCCACTGGCGTGAACCTTTCGTGCCCCACTAGCGTGGAAAACTGAAGACACGACTAAATCATATTCTTAAATATATTAAACTAATCATAAAGACAATAATTTCATTTATACTTGTAATTAATTACCCCTGATTAGTAACCTACCCGCATCATAACGTACTGGTAGGTTATATCTCTCGTTATTGCATATTGTGTTACTTGACTGTTAAGCTTAATTCTCCATGTAAATAAGTTATTCGGAATGTAGAAGCAAGTCCGTAATTAATTTAAAAGGTTTGAGGTTTGCTGAGGGTGTAATTGATTACAAATTTAGCAAAGAAATAGAGCAAAATCAAATAAAGTTGATAAAGATACTTACAATACAATAAATAGTTGATGATTTATCTTCTTGTTATGGAGTCTAGCGAGAGATTAGAATAGAGAAAAAGTGGAAGATGAAAAAGTTTGTTTGTAGAGTAGAGAAAATATTGAGAGTTTGTTATGGTTGTAGCGGGGTCCAAAACAAAATTGATTCCAATTTCTCAAATGAATTTTTTCTTGAAGGATCAATTTCTCAAATGATGATGAGAATTTTTTTACCTCATATACATGAGTTATTTATGATGTTTTTATCATGTTCATGATGTACTTATGATAAATACGAAATGTCAATTGATTATATTAGTGAATTGTGGGTTATTGATGATCCTATCAATCTTAAAAGTGATCATGTCAACAAAGTTGTAGTTTTTGTATTGTCTCGCAAGAAAAACCCAATCAATCAAATCAATCTAAAATGCATTGATTGAATTTAGTTTTATTCAGGTTTTATAAAGTCAACCGAACCAAACTAGACCACATACTTTTTTCTCTTACGGATCAGATAACTTTTAGCTTCGAAACTGAACCAAACTGCATCGTAAACACCCCTAAATATAATGCTTATAAACAATGAAATCATTTTTTGTTTCTTATGAAATAATATTTCCTTAAATACGAAAATTGATAAATAAATCTTTGATTCATAAAAATGATCATTAATTTATTGATTTAGAAAGAAAATATACCAAAAACACTTCAATTATCAATGTATCGTAGAAACTACCTAAAAATACATCTAATTTTTTTAGGGCAACAAAATTATGTCATTTCATGAACAACAATATCACAAACACAACTTGGTAAATTAACAAAAAATTGAGGATTAGTCGTATATGTAGCCACCTGAGTCAAGCTATGAGCCGCTTTATTAGCTTGCCTCCTAGAAAACACAACCACGAAGTTTGGAAAGACATCATTTTTTATTCTGATACAATTTTGGACTATGTAACCTAACTAAGTTAAATTCGCTTCTTTACCATTGAAACTATCAACCATGGTTTTAGAATCAAGTTCAAATATAAAATTGTCCACATCGATCTTTCAACCAACCCATGGTGTGATAAAGTCCATATGCATCACCTTCCGTGACATTTAGCTTAGCATCAATTTTAATGATTTTAGCCTTTAAAAACTACCCACACACATCTCTAAGACGCATACCAAGGCCAATACCTTTTGTCATTGAAAGATGTGTTCATTGCATTTAATTATACTAGCCGCAAGCTTCAACCATTTGGTCTGAGTTGTTGCATTGTTATTCATGTTGTACATGTATGTCCATAGATTTGTCATTCTCCACCGCCGCATAAGCAAATTGGCTTCGTGGCTGGTAACTAGATTGCTGTCACAAATGACATCCCATAAGCATTGGTTACAATAGTTCCAAATGCTCCACAGCAAAGCACACCAGATGCTACGCGTAATGTTTAATAACTTTTTTACAAAACTCGGTGAAGAAAATGTTAACCTCAAACGTTTATAGGAGCTATAAGGTATAGATGCAATCATGAATCTATCAAGTCATTTCTTATTCCAAAAAAGGTAATGGTAACACTGTTTTCCAAACTAAATCTCATATTTAGAAATTCCCATCAATAGTACGAACGCAAAATTATCCTCAATATTAATAAAGTCAAAAATTGAAAGGTGAGGAAAACACCCAAAACATTAATTATAAAGACCTAACATAAGTACAAATAGTAGGTGGTCGGTGCAAAAAAATTGGCACCGTCGTGAAATCAAAACTACCATCAATACAAGATACAAAAAATGGAAATTTCCCTAATGCATGGTCAAAATAACCTCATATCATCCAACTTTACTCATCAATACCGACAAGGTTCATGATAAGAAACTACCAAATCTCGCCTTACAAAAATCTCAGAGGGGCAAGATAAACGTCCCAAACTAAAGAAGGCGGTGAAAAGAACAATCATGGAACACATGATAGTAATCAATGAAGCAAAACGTTGTTTAACGTCGGCCTGGATTTAATGCCAATTACCCCCACTCAGAGTGATTCATCATCGACAATGGATAGGTATGCTTCCAGCTCAGAGTCTCTCTTTTCGAATGCTTTTAGGGTCGTCTTTAAACTTAAAATCACTCTTCCATGACATCGAGGTCAAAGGTCTCTAGATCATCCTTCCACGACCAGAGCTCAAGGTCTCTAAGAAAGGCCTCGATAGATCCATCTCGTCATTATTGGGGACACCGATCCCAAGGTGAAGTTGACCCCAAAGGGAATAAAGATAACAAACAAAGAATCATATGCTTGGGTAAATACGACAATCCATGTCGTATTCGCCCTTTCCCCAAATTTGATTAAATGACCATTTGACCAGCACGTAGAAAGGGCAAATACGACAATCCATGCTTGATGGTATATAAACAAGGCGTGTCACACCAGAAAAAGCTAACCTTGCAGGTTAACACTCTACATGTTGGCTCCTTACGGTTTGAACAACAAATTAAAACTTATTACAAAGTAATTTATACTTGATACGCCTAAAGTCGGGCCCCACATCACAAACTCATAGCACACAAACCAGACAACTCCAAGCACGCAACACCCGGTCAGATTGCTTGAGACTCATAATCATGTTGAATCGCATAAACAGACTAGACCTCATACTCTCAAAGCTCTGGGGCAAGTTATCACTTTATTCCCTCAACTAATAACATGGGAGGGCAAGTGTTTCGGTATGGGCCAAGGCCAAACCATGACTGGATATGAATATTCTTTCTTGAATGTCCATAAGGACCATAACATGGGTGCCTCCCTAGACTAGAGGTGTTCAAATCAAACCAACCAAATAGTAAACTGTAAACTGAACCAACCAAAAACCGCAAAAAAGTTCTGTTTGGTTCGGTTGTATTCAGGCAATTTTATACTCAATCGTGTAGTTTGGTTCGGTTTGTGGTTTTTCTTTTACTAATTGAACCAAATCGTAACATAAGAGAAACACTAACTTATGTCATCTAACCTAATACTCATATAAACTCAATGATAACTTTTATAGAATGACATGTTTTTTCTCTTGTTAATTTTCATCTTTGCTTTTTAATTTCAAAAATGAATTTATGTACTTTAATTTGATCTTACTTGCACTTTTGCAGATCTGTTTATGTTAGATATATCTTGAATCATAACAACTTAATGAGAGATTATAGAGAATGATAATATTTTAGTCGTTTGCATTTATTACCGAAAGAGTTATTTTTTGGTTCATCTTCTTAATTTGGTACATGTTGATGAGAACATTATTGGATGAAAATGAAATTGTAATGTTGGATGAAATTTGAAACATTGTTGGATACATTGCTGAAAATAAGTTGTTTTTAACTTTTTTTATCTTGATTTTGATGTTGAAAACAAAAAATTGTATCTTCTCGCAAAAAACCACAACAATCGAACCAATCCAAACCATATTAGTTTAGTTTGGTTTGGTTTGATTTTTAATTTAAAAGCCAATTGAACCAAACCAAACTGCGTGCTTTACTATCTTGCTGTTCAGATGACTTTTAACTTCAAAGTCGAACCAAAACACATCGCGACAGGGGTGGCCTTGGGGGTGTGCGGGAGGGGCGGTAGCCTTGGGTACTATTTTTTATAGAGACACCAAAATTATTATTTTTACTTAGTGGTTAGTATTATATAGATATATTTCTTTTTAATCCGTTTTGATTAATTCTATTGAAAATATATTTTTAGAGAACTTTGATTATAGATGAATCTTATGCAACAAAAAATGCAAGAAAAATATCATAATAATTAAAAAGGAATAATTTTTTTTTTAACAAACAAAAATGATGTTTTGTCCAGGGCATCAAAAATCTTAGGACCGACCCTGCCACGAACACCTCTATCCTGGACCACACTGAAATAATGACCCCTTGAGACGATCTGGGCCATCTAGTCTGGATCCAATGATATCTTCTCATAATATGCTTACAATTGTCGCTTGAGGATAACTATCCAGATAAAAGGACCAAAAATCCAAACCTACTCTACAAATACTAACTCAGGAGCGTTTGTCCATGCACACACACATTTTATCCTAAATTACCTCATAGATTCACGACGCTTACTGACTTTAAGTGTTGGAATGTCTTCACGGGTACCACCCCTCCGTCCAAGTAGAATGCTGCTAACAAAGGTCTCACATTCAAAGGCAAACACCACTATCCATATATCTCAAGTCCAATAAAATTAAGTTCATTTATCATACTAACATTGATAAGTCAAACAATGTTCAAACTTGAATCTCTATGTGAGTTTTAGATGGTGTTTGTCAATTAATCTCATACATCGTCCTTTAAAGTTCTTTTCGCACAAATTAAAAGATGCAATGATGTTAAAAGACATCACACTTTTCACCATCATAAATGAAAATTGAGTATAATATTTTAAAGGGTTAAATATATTTTTGGTCCCTATAAATATACCAACTTTTCATTTTAGTCCCTCTAAAATTTTCCTTCAACTTTTAGTCGCTATAAAATTTTCAATCACTACTTTTGGTTCCTATTTTAAAGTAAATTTTAGTATTTTTTTAATGAAATTGTGCAGAAATGTGTAGAATATTGTAAAAATATTTTCCAAAAAAATTAGAATTTTTTAACAAAACATAAATTTAATATGAATTTTTAACCATAAAAAATATAAAAATTCATATTAAATTCATGTTTTGTGAAAAAATTCTAAATATTTTTGGGAGAGATTCTTATAATATTATGAATTTTTCTGCAAAATTTTATTCAAAAATATGAATTCTACATATGAGTTTACTTTAAAGCAGGGACAAAAAGTGAAGATGAAAAATTTTAAAGGGACTAAAAATTAAAGAAAATTTTTAGAGGAACTAAAACAAAAAGTTGGTATATTTATAAAGACCGAAAACATATTTAACCATATTTTAAAAGCAGTGTACACAATATTTATTAATGAGCAATGCTAGCAACACTCTCTTTTGAACACATTCTCTAACACTCATTATCTTATTGGTTTAAATCATTGTGAGTCTACACTTTGAAAATTGAACCAACACAAAGTGGTGGGACATATGTTGATTTCATCCAATGAAAGAGTGAGTGTTAGAGAGAGTGTTGAAAAGTGAGTGTTGTTAGCATTCATCTTTATTAATTATTATTGGGTAATATTGGAAAAGAAAAATTAATCTTACATTAAAAAGGTTTATGCTTAAAATTGAACGTGTTTAGGGTTTATGTACAAGAAGAAGGTGTGTGTGCTCAAAGAATGGGTAAAGATGGAGATCTATGGGACGATTCAGCTCTCATCAACGCTTTCGACAACGCAATCTCTTCTTACAAGGTACTACCTTTTCCTACTCAATCAAATTCCCTTTCAATTCAACTTAATTTCACCCCCTTTTCTTATTCAGCAGAAAATGCACAACACAGCCAAAAACAAACCAGAATCAGAACCAATTATTGAAGAAAACGTTGAAATTTCAACTACTTCAAGGTATAATCCAATTTAATTTCAAAAAAATCGTTTTTTTAATCTGTATATTTTTTCATAATTTATTTTGATTTATAATAGGGTTGTTGAAGAGAAAATTGATGTTCCTGATATTGATTCAAAGTTGGAAGAAAATCATCAACCTTGTTTAGATTCAACAATTGGTCAAGAAACTCAAAATGCGCATAATGGGTATTCTTATGAACAAGGTTTTGATGATTATAATAAGTTAGTTGCCGAGTATTATGAACTTGAGGAGAAAAGGTTGAAGATTTTGGAGCAAATTAATCAATATGGTGGTTGGAATCAACAATATGCAGCAACTGGGTTGAACTCTGGTGTGTCGTATTCTGGTGGTCAAGATTATTCGATGTCTGCACAGCAAGTTTCTGATCCGAATGTTGTGTGTTCGTGTTGTCCGTGTTTTAGTCAATGTGCTGTGGATTCGTGTGCATCGGTTCCGGGTTGTTCTGTTGGTGGGTCGGGTGATGGTAAACCTTGTAATGATTATACTGCAGAAAAGGGTGATAAAATTTTGATTCCTTGTGGAGATGGTAAGATTCGTGAGATTGCAATGGGAGCAGCGGAGAGGGCACTTTCTACTATTAGAACAACGATCTCTGGAGATGTTAGTGTAAATGAAGGTAAGGATTTATTTGTACGTAAAAGCAGACAGGTGCATGAATATCTTGGTGGCTTTTAAGTTAATTGACGCATTAGTTAATAATATTGCTTTTACATGCTTTTGTTATTGGATATCGCCACTCTCATGCTCATAAATGTGGTTTTTGTACTTAAGGTTAATGCTCTAAGCCGTTTTATTGTATAAAGGAGAAAGTATTTTTATGAAAGTTTCAGTTGTTTTCTTTAAATGAAAGGACCGAATTTATGGTTATATGAACAACACCTCTTACTGCGTCGAAAGCTTGAATCATTTTGTTTGCATCAAAAGCTACTTTTTGTCGTTCTGGAACTAAAATCCACGTTAAACGCTCCTGGCTTTATTTGTGCCTTCTGATATTCTTTGGGTTTGAATGCTAAGGATTTTTTATGTGATCCTGGATCTATTCTGTGCACTGATAGGTCTGCTGGCTTAAAATGTAGTAGTACATGCATATTGTTAGGAACCCGAATTATGAGAACAGAAAGATAGTATTTAATGATCGAAAGAAGAAATATTACAGAAGATTAATGTTAGGAACCCAAAATAACAACAATTAAACATGAAAATTTAGAGCAATAGAGAAAGGATTGTTGATTATTAATTGACTGGAATGTTTACAGAGAGGGAATGAGACCCTGATTCTGACCAGAGCCAAGCTCCTTTAGGAAGCTACTGCTCCCTAATCATAACTGACTAAGCAATGCATCAAGATACCCTCTCAATGTCACCCTACATTCCCTATATTATGGAAACAATTACAAACAATCCTCACACACAACTGTCGCTACACAATTACTCCTGTGTACCGCTTTTGCTCCTTCTAGAATAAACTTTCCACACTTGGGTCTAGCTGAGTCATCATAAATCAATTCCTCATTAGGACCATTTGCAGAGTCACGATCTCCAATAATAAACCCCTGTAATCTCAGAGCAAATGCTCCTCAGAGAAGAGATGAAACTCTGCCCAACCAAAGCGGTTACTAACTGCAATAATATTCAATACCATAGTAGTCAATCCCGGATAGCGGTGCGTAGCGGCCGACCCCAAAAGTGGGATAGTGGAATAGCGTATAGTGGTCACCGATATTTGAGTAATTTTTTGATGAATTACATGAATAGTACTATAAAATATAAACAAACTTATATATTTCTCAACAAAAAAAGGTTATATTTAATATAAAATTAAATATAACACTCAAATCTCATGAGATATTCATAAAACAAAACACCAAAAAACAAAAGAGAGGAGCAAATAAAAAAAAATCATAAAACAAGAGAAACAATAAGATAGAAGATAGAAGAGTGTGTTTCACGGCACCAGTAAGAAGAGAGAAAAAGTTGAAAAATGTTAGGGTTTACGAAATCCTCAAAATGCTCTAAAAAAGGTTTTAAAAATAGGGTCAATTTAGAAATTTCCTACTAAAATCAAATAGCGGCTGAAGCGGCCGCTATCCGCTCCGCACCGCTATGCCGCTATAGCAGCTGAAGCGGCCGCTATTTGATTTTGCGCTACTACGACGATTAACGCAGCGGTTCATCGCCGCTATAGTGCCGCTATCGGCCGTTGTTGACTACTATGCTCAATACCCTTCCCACTCTATCGTTGTTCCTCTTACAACAGAATTGCTCACTCTCAATCCCTTTCATGTCTATTATTTTCCTCTCATTTCCTATATTTTGATAACACCACTGTCTACCTGATGGACTTGTTCAACTGATTAATCAATTGATTTTTTGGGCCTAAATTCTCATTTGAGTGTCCTAACACATTTTACGACCTTTGTGCTTGCATATGTTGAAATTGTGTCCTGGTGTTTTGTTATATTCTGCTTCTTATTTACTGTTATGTAATATGATGATTGAAGGCATGAATTTTAGTTCTGATTTAGCCATGGTACTAGTCATGATTCCATGTTTGTAGAAGCATGGTATTGGTTGTACTGATGTTTGTCCGTTCTTAAATGTTTAATATGCTGTATTATTAGATCTATCCTTCTTAGGTTTAGGTCATTTGGTTAGTGAAACTGTAGCAGGCACATTCACACACCTTTTGTCTTTCAGTGGCTTTACTTTTTTGTATAGATAAATGGCTCTACCAAATACGAAGATATTCTTGGGTGCATATGAAACACTCATTACTAATGTGTTTACTTTTATGTAATTCAGATAAAAAGAAAGAGGATTCTGAACTTGAACAAATTGGTGGCTCAGAGACGGATCTTACTGCTGTTCTGAATGCTTGGTATTCAGCTGGCTTCCATACCGGGAAGTAAGTTTTTTTCAAACTGTTATTTGTTATAAATTTTACCTCATTGTTTATACAAGTGAATATTTCTAGCATGTTGTTATGTAGCAGGTAATTGATAAGTTTTTGCTTGTTTTATTTTCACACAATAAAAATATGTATCTGGATTGTTGTGGCATTTAAGTAGGCTTTGTTTTGGTTGACCGGACTCTTTAACCTATGTTCTAGTCAAAATCAAATGCAGTATTCACTTTCAAACATAATGTTTAGCAAGAAAGCCAGCTGATATGTTACACTGTCAAATCAAGATTAATTCGTATGCATATCTCTTTCATTTGCACTATGCACACTTTATGCATACGATTGAAGCACATTTGAGAGTTTTGCTCTTCTTCAAAAGCTGCTCTCATGAGTATTGAGCTTTTTGTGTCTTCTGAAACAATTTCTACACATATCCTATCCTTCGATAATCATTGAAGTTATAATGATAACAGGTATCTTGCTGAACAATCAATTGGAAATAGAAGACAGATATAAACTCCTAGATGTGAGATCTTCAAGTGGAAGCAAAAGGGTTACCATCCATATTCTAGAGTTAGGTAATTGATATACATTTTTACATCTTTGCAAAACCAAGAGAATGTCAATATTCTGATTGGCCCATGACACAATTTAAGAGTATCAAAGCAACGGCAACGGTTGCCGGCTGTCGTAGTTGAAGGCGACACCTGTGGCTGGTAGCAAGGGCAGTAACTCCATGCCTTTCATCTTTTGCTGAAGAGCAACTTTATGCTTTTGTGGATCGTTATTTTGCCTATTGTTAATATTGGTGGAATCCATGTGAAAATTTGTTATAGCTTGGCACATTCATGTCAACAACTTCTTTGATGCAGATGGTGGTGTTTTTTTCACTTGCTTTCATACCTTCACCCTCATGCTTTTGATGGTGCCAATCAAATATACATTTCTTTTATATAGTCTTCATAGTTATGGAAATCAAATATACATTTCTTTTATATGGTCTTCATAGTTATGGAATCTTCATCTTAGTTTTTTCACCTTGTGGTTAGCTTTTGTTTCCTTTGACAGATTATAATTTTCCTTTTACTACAGTTACTTAGTTTGCTATTATGAAGCGTAATGAATGTTCACTTATGGAAGTTATGTCATGGATTTTAATTTTTAACTCATGATTTGCACAAGCAAACTCCATAGTTTGTTTTTTTTTTTTTTTTTTTAAAGTAAATGGGG
>Ga0228711_1000385_pt1 | contig 51765 bp, 21 predicted proteins | sample MedpolnodulmetaG_2_FD_177996 | JGI IMG/M metagenome (GOLD analysis project Ga0228711, IMG submission 177996) | Root nodule microbial communities from Medicago polymorpha collected in Santa Monica, California, United States - brown nodules | ecosystem: Host-associated > Plants > Roots > Nodule... | reverse complement strand
TTTTCCTCATACTTGCTTGTGTTTTTCCTTGCATCTCTGATTCTCATCCCTCAAGGCTTTGGTTCTCATCCTCATCATGATCAGAGAAAACATCCACCATCTACTCAAGGATTTGGTGATCATCCTCGTAACGAGGGAAAACATAAACCACCATCAAAATATGTACATCCTATACATCCTACCACCTTACCCAAACCACATAAGCCTCCTCACCACCCTCCAAAAGAAGATAACACTCATTTCTAAAGTTATGAAATGAGAGTTACCAAGCTGTTTGTTTTCTATAGCAATATGTACTCTCCTACTTGGCAACTGTGTGTGTGTTTGTGCGTTTTGTGTGTGTATGTGTCATGAATAAAAACTACTTTACAAGAAAGAGTGCCGCTATGTACTGCAGATTATAAATATTTTTATTTGTGACACCAGATTATAATAAATAAATATTATGATTGTGTGATATTGATTGGTGTGATTGATTTATATATACCTAGCCATTTCAGACCGAAAATAAGTCTATAATATAACTTTGATCGAACTTTTGTAAAAGAAAACTTGAGATTATATCCTCTAAAACAAATACTTGTGAGACTCTTAACAATCACGTTGTACCAGCAGCTACATGTGTGAGCTATTGAGGATATTAATTAACACCCACATTGATAATGTTTTTGCCTAAATAGTGTTGATTTTTGGCATCAAAACTGAAGTTCCATGAAATACAAATTACAAATTTTGATGCCCTTAAAATAGCATGAAATTAAGCTAATATACTCATACAAAAGAGATGGGTCTAGAATACTATAGAATACTATAGACATATACCATGATCTAGTAATAGTTGAGACACTATATATAAATATGTATTAAACTGGACTCAAAAGATACCAAGTAGAAAATTATTTCCTTCTTCTGGTTTCTTTTACAAGTTCACTCAGAAAACCGACACGATTAGAGAGTTTCTCTAGTTCAAAACAGGGCTTCAAACTTCTTCTTATTCTCTAAATTGGTCTTGTACATACCTTCTAGTACTCGATGAGGGGTCATAGAAAATGCTTCAGCCTACTGACTGAGAGGAGTCTCAGCAAAGAACAATTCTACTTTCTCGTCAAAGCTCAATGATTTTCGACCTGCATTACAAACCGATGAACTTGAAGCTTCATTAGCCATGGAAAAATGAGAGGTAAAAGTTGTAAGTCTTCTTAAAAGATGACGAAAGATGATAACAATTGGAATAGAAATGCTTAGATTAGAATGATTAGAATAAGTGAAATTGCAGTTCTTTAAATAAAATAAATCAATATATAAATGAATTCATTCAATTTCAAGAAAAGTAACAATTATAGAAGATCAAGAATCATAATTATGCCCAAATCTATTTTATCGGTATACTCGCCATTTTGATCTAGAGGGAACTACTCTCTTAGATTCATGAATCTCCAAATTCTTGACTTTCAACCTTAACAAACTTGATAATTCTTGATAACTGATGTATAGAAATGTAATCCCCCTTTCATTGATATGATTTTTGAATAATATACAACTATTGTTTATCCTATTTTGGTAACTACATAATTGCTAATGAATATAATTCATGATCACTAATGAATTGCTAATGAACATTTACAAGTCAAATATACAATGAATATAGACATATTTTAATACTCCCTCATAGTCTAAGTGGGAGGTGGACAGACGCTAAGACTGTCTCTGAAATCTTGGAAAAGTATCAAGGGAAGACCTTTGGTGAAAACATCCGCAATCTGATAGAGTGATGAGACGTGTTAAACTCAGACTTGGCCAAGGGCCACCTTTTCTCAAATAAAATGAATATCTAGCTCAATGTGTTTTGTTCTTCGATGTTGGACTGGGTTACCAGAAAGATAGATTGCACTGACGTTGTCACAATAAACCATGGTCGCTTTGTGAATAGGACAATGTAATTCAAGAAGAAGGTTGTGTAGCCAGCAAGACTCAGAAACCATATTGGAAACCCCACGATAGTCGGCTTCGGTACTAGATCGAGATAAGGTGGCTTGTCGTTTGGATGACCAAGAGATCAAGTTATCACCAAGAAAGACACAATATCCAGAAGTGGAGCGTCTAGTATTGGGGCACCTACCCCAATCAACATCTGTATAGGAAATTAAGGAAGTAGAGGATGAATGATAAAGATGCAAACCATATTGGCGTGTGCCCTGAATGTAGCACAAGATACGTTGAAGAGCATTCATGTGGTCTTATTATGCATAAAGAGACATATATGTTGTACAACATAGGAGATATCAGGACGAGTCAAGAGCTCCAGCCAGACAACAATAAAGAGATGGATCCTCACATGGGTTGCTAGTTGCGGCACTCATTTTCGGTTTTGTATCAATTGGGGTTAGACACGGCTTACGAGATGACATTCCAGCACATGCAAAAATTTCTTCAGCATACTTCTTATGTGAGAGAAACAATCCTTGTTGGTGACAGATGACTGCAATGCCCTAGAAGTAACTTAAGGGTCCCAAATCTTTAATAGCAAATTCAGTACTAAGTAGTGAAATGATAGATTGTCGCAAATCATCTGAGGAGGTGGCGAGAATAATATCATCAACATAAAGTAAAATGTATGCCATATGAGTGTTTTTCTTGAATATGAAAAGAGAGTGATCACATTTGCTTGGAGAAAAACCAATAGATGACACATAGTTGGCAAATCGCTTATACCAAGCTTGAGGAGCTTGTTTGGGGTGATTTGCTAAGAAGGCATACATGATGAGGGTTTTCAGGATCCTTAAATCCCAAAGGTTGGTGCATGTAGACTGTTTCTTTCAATTCACCATGAAGAAAAGCATTCTTGACATCCAACTGATGAATTTGCCAAGATCTGGATGTAGCAACACTGAGAACTGTGCAAATAGTAGTTGGTTTTACAACTGGGCTAAGAGTTCCTCCATAGTCAATGCCAACCTGTTGACCTGCACCATAACCTACAAGTTGGGCTTTATGCCTCTCAAAAGTGCTGTTAGATTTTTCTCTAAGTATAAAAATCCACATGGACCAAATAACATTAATATCAGGTGGTCGAGGTACTAGGTCCCACATCTCATTTTTAATTACAGCATTATATTCATTTTCCATGGTCATTTTTCAATTTGGGTCCTTAAGTGCAGACACAAAGTTCCTAGGTAGAGGGGATTTTGTAACATGGGTGTGCATACCATAATATTTTTAGTTTGGTTTAAAAATCTCATATTGACTCCTAGTGATAGGTTTTGTGTCAGCTTGTAAAGTTGGTTGAAAATGTGAGGAAGATTTTGTTGGATGGAACTAGTATGGTTTGATTGAGTAGGTGAGGGAGTGAATGTGGTAATGTGGAATTTGAAGATGAGGTGATATCTAGTGAGTTTGGACAAGAAGAAGTGATCTAGGTTGGCTGATGAGCCGGTTGAGGATCAGGTGGGCCAGTTTGGGTTTGGTCCATTAGATGTTGTATAATACAAGTGGACAAGTCATTGTCTTGGAAAATGTATGTATTAGGTTGGGGAATGTGCAACTTTGCATATGGGAAAGTATTTTCATCAAACAAGACATGGCGAAAAATAATCATTTTATTAGACGATAAATCTAAACGTTTATAGCCTCGATGGTTTGACGGATACTCAAGAAACACACATTTTGTGAAACGAGGTTGAAGTTTGTGTATTTGTTATGAAGGAAAGAGAGGAAAACATAAACAACAAACCCACTCTTAAGTGAGAGTAAGACGGATCTTTGTGATACAAGATTTTAAGTGGTGACTCAAAATTGATAGTTTTGCTTGGTAAAAAATCAATGAGATATGTTGTCATTTCTAAGGCATGGTGCCAAAAAGAAGATAATAATGACGCGTGAATTAATAAATTTCGAATAATATTGTTAATGGATCATATTTTTCGTTCAGATTTACCATTTTGAGAAGATGTGTAAGGACAAGATAAACGAAAAATGATTCCATTAGCTTCACACATTTTTTGAAAATTACTATTAACATATTCACCGACGTTTTCACATTGAATTCTTTTAATTTCTCTTTGAAATTGTTTGTTGATGTATGCTCTTAGTTTTTCAAAAATTGGATAAACTTGGGATTTATGTGACATTGGAAAAGTCCACAATTTTTTTGAATAATTATCCAAGAAAAGAACTTAATATTTGTGACCAGTTTAACTTAAAACAGGAGAGGTACATACATCACTATGCAACATATCACACTACAAAAAAAAATGCATTTTGCGACTTTTAAAATGACTGATTGCGACTGTTAGAAGGGTCGCAAATGTACATTTGCGACTGTTCCCCAACAGACGCGGATGTTGGGGTCGCAACTGTCTTTTGCGACAGTTCAAAGAACGGTCGTACCAACCGTCGCAAAAGCTATTGTGACAGTTCCCAACAGTCGCAATTCTATATCTGCGACCCTTCAGAACTGTCGCAAAGTAGGTACTTTAATATAAATTAAATGGGCTTGCGACCCTTCACAACAGTCGCAAATGTTTAATTTTTTTTAAAAAAAAATAATTGAATGGGTCAATATTTGTTGACAATTTATATAAATATATTAATAAATACTTAAAATACATAAATATATAACAAAATATCTTAATCCCATGAATATAATTCTTTCAAGAGTAACAATCAAATCAATAGATAAAGTACATAGTTTAAATATTCAAAAACTAAAACACTAGTGGCTGGACATTCAAAACAATTGTATCAGAATTAAAACTACATAAAAATATCTAGGTATCCCTTAGTGAAGTTGCTCGATGATCCTCAAGACGATAGCTAGACTCAGATGAATATCTACCATCTCTTGCTGATTCTAAATTTGCTGGTTGGAAGAAAAAAAAAGGCAATGATTAGCAAGTTTCGAAAAGGCTAATGAATAAGACAATGATTAGAAAAAAAAATAATAAGACAATATTGGCAATATTGATACGAAGGCGAGTACAAAATGATGACAATATAATATACTTTCCTGACTAAAAAATAAGAATCCAATAACAGTGAGTCAACCAGGTGAAAATTATGTAAAATTGGCTGCTTAAAAACTATGTCCATCATATGAGAACATTAAGCAGTTTGTGTTTATTCCAATAACAGTATGTTTTCAATAGCAGTTTGTGTTTATTCCAATATTAGTTTGTGAAATTTAAGAAACAGAATCCAATAACAATATGATTTCATGACAAATCTATTTCCATGATAGTTCATGAACTGTTTGTGTTTATTTCTTTGTCCTAAGAAACATTTCGGTTTGGTACACCATCTACCACATAACTGGAGCAATTATACATAAATAAATCATTACAGTGTCACTTAAAAAAAATGTAAGTAACAAGAAAGGATACCTAATGTTGTGGTATTGGCCGTGATTGCATCTGCTTTAAAGCGGACACCCGAATCAATATCAGGTTCTTTACAAGCAAGAAGCAGAGATTTAAAAAAAAAAATCATTTGATTTCTCTAAATAGGTATCTCAGCGGGTCCTGATGACAGAAAGCCCTTATTTTTTAACCATATTTGCACAAGCATAAAAATCAATGTCAAATCATATTGCGTGGTTGTAAGGAGGACAGTTATATTCATGATCTGACAGTTTATCCATGACACAACACATTTTGAAGCGATTTAAGACATATTCCAAACTATTTTCAATAACTTATTGGTTAATAATGTGCATTCAAGCCAATCAAACACCAGAAGAAAAATAGGCAGTTGGGTACATAACACATACAACCAGCAAGGACTTTTGGATCTCCCCCACAGCTTGGCTATCACGATACCACGAAGTTTGATTCTTCAGGATTTCTACAACCTGTAAAGAGTATGGTTGGTTTATCATGTCATCGATGAACATCAGCAAAAGAATTATCATATAGAAAATAAAATAAGAGCACTGGTCCTTGTAGGTTCTAGACCCACTAGGCCACATGAGCTTGCTGCCACACCAGGACATACTATAAAACCAATAAACTTCTCACCAAAAACAGACTTCTAATACCATAAACTTGTAAAAATGAAATAGTTAATTATGCAATATTGAACTTACTTACTCAATTCATTATTGAGCAACTCGGTTACCACAAGCAGCAAATTAATAAACTAATGTGAGTTATTAAAGGCAACAGAAGTAAGGCACCAAACTAAAATCATACCATAGCACAAGGAACTATTAAATCATAAGATAGATCAAGAATCTCAAATAGGATAACCAACAAAACTCATATATTCATGACATCTAAAGTTAAGTCAATTAGCGGACACTTTTACAACATTGTTGATTGCCTACTACTAAACATAGCTACAAGATGATTTAATTCAGTGTTGGACATCAAATTATTCTCAACCAAGTACATACCAAACAAATTATATATTGATCAAGTATTCCTAATTTACTCTTAATGTGTTGGTCACAGTAAATTTAGTATCCATGGATTCCAAATTTATAAATTTGTGTCATGAATATTTAGACATATGGATCATGAATACCTGCACAAATGAGGCAGATACACAGGTAGGATATTCATCCAGACGCGGGTAGCAGGGGCCTGCTACTCATTCACCTTCACACCCCTACTTCGAATTGCATAAATAGTCACAGCCCTAACAAGTTTAAATTTAAATCTAACTACGGTTCAAATTCTTCAATTCTTCCCCAGCATTCTAGCAGCCCCACTGTCAAATCATCATTAAATTATTGAATCAGTGAACGCAAAGGTTTAATGAATCGTGATCTAGCAACTGATATGTAAAAAACTTGAATGGACAAAACCAATGAAAGAAGCACTCGATAGACAAAAAGACAAAACAAATAGTCCAAAAGAATGGGATATTTCAGACTCCAATGATTCAGAACCTATTACAAAGAGAAATAGTAAATATACATGATTGGATATTTCAAAAGTTGTTTAGCATGACAGATCTAATCCTAAAATTGAAAATGTTTATAGAAAATAATTAGAATAACATTTGAATTGAAGCTAAAAAGTATCAGAATCTTACTGAAACTCCCGCCGTATCCAAGTTCTTGCAAACCCCTAAAAAAAGTTTTCAAAAAACAGGTTTAATAAAGGTTTAATAACTATAGGAGAAACAGAACCAAGCATATAAATTGAAGCTAATTCAAATTCTATTCAGAGATAACATAGTTTAATGACAACTTCTATAAATCAAGTAGTAATAATAATGAAAATCGAAAATTAGAGTAGAGAGTAGATACTTGAGCAGGAGTGAAGCCACAAAGAGCGAAAGTGCAGAAGAGAACGGAACAGAAGCATGATACTTCGCAGTAATCAACCTGTTTATAGCGGAACAGAAACAAATTCAAAGTTAAAATTCCATAATTGAAACAACAATTACCATACTCTGAGATTGCGAGCGAAGAAGATAGAAGATGACGACAACAGCTATAAGATTGGGAGAGAAGATACCTTTGACCTTGAATCGATTGTGTCTTTGAGGGTTGGTTGAGTTGTTGGGCTAAATCAAGCCACAAACGATTTCGCATAGATTTTCATGGGTTGGTTGATTTTAGTGAAGGAAGATTGAGAGGATTCGTGAGATTGAAGATTTGGGGGTTTCGAGAAATAGAGGAACATTTTGGGGTATTCTCTTATCCTCCTTTGAGATTTGGGGGTTTTTGATATGAGAGAGAAAGAGAGAGAAATTTTGGATCTTGTGTCCGCGTGCAGGAAAAGAATTTAGGAAAAAAAGTGAAAACTGATGCGGCTGTTGTTAAAAAGGGTCGCAAGAACAGTCGCAGATCTCATATTGCGACAGTTATTTTTGAACAGTCGCAAATCTAGTGTCGCAAAATCGCCAATTTCTTGTAGTGTAGGAATACAACTTTTTTTTTAATAAATATAAATAAAACATTTATTGCCATTGAAATTACTTTAAAATATAAATCAATGACTAATATTGCATTTGGGACACAGTACACAATTTCTATCATTTATGTACAATAAATGTCATCATAAGCATCAAAGAATGACAAGGTTTGAAGAACTGCCCGAAGGGTGTATTGCCACCATACTCTGATGTTGGCACATTCTCCGTCCTTTCTAAGATTTTTCTCTCTGCTGCCGATTCTGATGATGTCTGGAATCGTTTTCTCCCTTCTGACATCTCATCTATCCTCTCACAATCTTCTTCACTTGCCAACATTCCAACCAAAAAGGCTCTCTATCTCACTCTCTCTGATCAACCTATCATCATCGATCATGGTCAAAAGGTATTATTCTTCATAAATTACTTATTTCTCGAATATTAGGGTTTATCATCAAATCTGACTTGACCCTAAATAAATCACTGATTTCTCGAATATTAGTGTTTATCATCATATTAGGTCCGAGTTCGGTCCTTTATCTTTTCTTATCTCTATTTTGTCCTTTTGGTCCATTTGCATATGTTTGCATCTTTGTTTACATGAGAATATTAGATTTGAAGCTTGAAAGTACATATATGAAAATAGACCAAAAGGACAAAATTGAAATGAAAAAAAGATAAAGGATTAAACTGTCATCTGAAATTAAGCTAAGGGACTACATCTGTAATTTTGTCTTTAAATTGTACTCCATAAACATAGATAATTAGGTAACAGTTTATAATATTAGTTATGCATTAAAATGTCCTTAATTCGTATTAGCATATACCTATTAGATTTTAACAGTTTATGCATTGTAAAATATATATGTGGAAGAAACTCTGGTGCTAGAGTTTGAGAAAGAAAATAATGAAACCATTAGTTTAATAAAAAACTTGACGCAAATGCAAATATTTTCTACAGCTACATACGAATGCTCAATTGATTGTTGTAAAAAAAATATATTGTGATTTTTGAAATGCTTAATGCTAATAATAAGCTTTGGAAATATTGAAATGCAGAGCTTTCAATTGGATAGAAAGAGTGGAAAAAAGTGTTACATGCTTTCTGCTAGATCTCTCGGCATTGCTTGGAGTGATGATGATCGATACTGCAACTGGATTGTTGTGCCTGATTCTAGGTTAGCTCTTAACTTTTCAATTTGTTTTATTTTAATTGTGTTTATTAACTTAATATATCTCTTGTCAATCCTTGAATATGTCATATATGAGTTCACTTGATTGATCCTATTCCCTCCATCAAGGAAACTTTCAACTATGCATCATAGAAAAAACAGGAGAGGTTGAATATGTGTAAAGAAGTTTAATGAAAATATTTTCTATTTCTATTTCTCTCACTTTCTCCTTAATTAAACTTCTGGTTAGACTACGCAATCTCAAAGTTAACTATACACCCAAATTTGAACTTCAATAACATTAACGGTAGTCTACTGTCTGATAAATCTTTGTAGATAAAAAACAATGTATCTTATAACTGACAAGTTTATCACAATCATTTTTACTTGAAATAATTTAAGGGTTTTGTTAACCAGTGTCCCCAGGGCATTAGTTAAGGAACTAAAAGTAGAAAGAAAAGAAATGTTTTGCATTAAAAAGAACACCGTTTTAACTTTCAAAAAGTAAAATACACAATTTCCAAAACAATATTTTCATTTTTAATTCCTTAACAAGTGCTCTCAAGCACTTGTTAACATTTCCCATAATTTAATTATCATTACTTCGAAATTTTTGTTGAGGAACTTGCATTGGTAGTGTATCTACACCCGTCTAAATACCCCATTTGTGATGTTATAATCTCTTGCAGCTTATTTCTCAATTTATGTATTCTTATTTCTTTAACTTTTTGTGTTGGACAGGTTCCCTAAGGTTGCTTATCTTCGTCTTGTGGGTGGCTCGAAATTCGTGGGATGATTAACAATTTTGCCTTGTCTCCAAATACTCAATATGTGGCTTATCTTGTGTTTAAGATGATTGATGTCTATGGATTTAGGAACCTTCCCGTGGACTTATTCGTTGGCATCGAAGGTGGCCTTGGCAACACTAAAATTGTCTGTTTGGATCCAAACATGGAACCCAAACTGTACAGTAGAGATAGAAGCTGGTATCGGGTTCTGAGAGAGTTGGATGACATAGTTGTAGGACTACAACATCCTAGTGTGAGAAGTGATGGGTGGTTGGAGATTGAGATGAGAGAGTTTTTCAATTTAGGCCTTCAAGCTGAAGAAGTCCATATGAGTGTTACCGATATAGAGGCTGGTGAGAAGAATGCTGATGAGATGAAGGGAAATTTCATTCTTGAAGGAATAGAACTTAGGCCTAAGGTATACAATTAAACAACATTCGTTGACCTATGTAACAATATTCTTATTTACACAGTCACTTCGTAAAATATACAAAGAATAGTAAAATATACGAAGAAAAGGTTACATTGCTTATGCGAAAAAGAATGAATATGTTTGATCACGCTCGTGCAAAGATGACTATTTCTTATGCTAGTCATTGTATCAAATAATGATATGAATTAAATTTGTGTTTTGATAAAAAGAAGAAGAAAAAAAATTGAACTTAAAAAATTACTTTTTTTAGGGAATATGTGGGGAAACATTTTTAAATATGAATTTATAAATAAATACTAAAAATAAATTATAAGACCGATTATGGTTGAATTGACTTGAAGGTGAACGTTGAGCCTTCAGTTCACACTCTTTTTCTAGTTCACTCTTCTCATTCTAGTTTTCTTCTTCATAACTCAAAAAAATGACAGAGTTCGAGGAATTGCCGGAAGGATGCATTTCCGCCATTCTCTCTCACACAACACCGGCTGACGTCAATGGAGAAGTGCGTAGTGATACTAAAATCAAGCAAGCAAGGAGTAGTGAGAGTGAGAAATTCCCTAACAGAAAATATTAATTGGATTCCCTAACAGAATAAATAGAGCAAGATTGCCAATGATTGTTGTGTTGAGTAATGTCTTAGTACTTTTACTTGGTTATGCTTCTTTTCCCTTTGAGTGCTTTACTGCTATTATAGAAATGGCTTAGTTCATACTTCCCTTTGTTCAATTGTACTTGTGGATATTCCTTTATCAATACAGAGAGATTCCAATTTCAATTTTATTTAACTTGTGTTTCTCTGTTGATTTCTAAGGTGACAAAACCTTATAATCATTCAGTCACACAACATTTTTTGGAGTCTGTTCCTCCATATCACTTCCAGTGTTGTCGAATATTAGCCATGGCGGCACCGTGGCATTTTATGGTGGCCTAAAATTGCAGATTTTTGCTTTCTACCATTCGCCATTCATAACACTTCACTGCTGCTAAGTATCAGCAGCGCCTATCCATTCTATTCACTCATCTATCTCTTTCATCCAAGTTCACCTTGAACACCAAGATTCTTCATCTTTAATGCTGCAGTTATTGCTTCATTTGCATAGGTTTTTTATCCTAATTGTTGCGACAACCAATCCTATTTATTTTTCAATGTATCATTTACCAAATTTTTAAAATCTCTGCCCAATTTGTTTGTTACTTTACAACTAAAGATTCTCTTCCATTTATAAGCGTTGGTATTGCGACACATTCTTTTTGATGAATTGAATTTGTATGATTTGCTTTCAGTTGGTATTCTTTGAGGAAGACTATGAAGACTAATGATATTCATGGTTACCTCATCTATCATGCTCATTACATTCAAATTATATTGAATTCCCCATTTTCTGACATTCCTTCCGTAATTAAGTTTCAAATAAAGCGTGACAATGTACTCAGTATTCTCAATTCGACTATTTGTCTCCAAATTATACTAGACTGTTTCTAGATTTGCGTCTATGATGATAACAAAATAAGTCAGCATGTGTCTAGGCCTTGTAGTCCTCATCTTGATATAAGGGGCTCTTTGGATTGACTTATTTGAGCTTATTTATTAGCATGAGTTTTAGGAGACTGTTTGGGAGAATTTATGAAAACAACTTATGATAATTTTCATAAGCTTTTTTCAACTTATTTTCATAAGTTCTTCAATATAGCTTATAAATACAACTTATAGCATATACTAAAGCAATTTAATGTTATTTTATTATTTGCTATAAAAATAGCTTATGTGAGCTTATACATAAGCGCTTCTGCTAATAAGCTGTTTATCCAAACATGCCCCATAGTCTATTATCTGTTCAGATATTTGAAAGACACACATGGCTACATCTCCTATTTTCTGCAACTTAATCCTAACACTTGCAGCAGCTGCAGACATATGCAGAAGCTGACTAGGCCACTTGCGTAGATGCTGGACACACACCTACAGATGCACTAAATCTTACCAATGCCATATTTTCTTAGAAATTTGCTTTTGTCAAGGATTCCAAGCAATCTACTGTCAGACATTCATTTGTGGAGTCTATGTGTCCTTAGCAGCTGTGGCTAGTGAATTACCTTGGCTATTATATCTTTTCCTGTAACAGCATATATAACTTATATTAACTGGGTAGGCCAAACTGATTGGGCCAAGGGTTGGAAGAGTTAAGGAATAAAATACTAACTAATATAACAACTAGTTACTAACATTTGCCTTTCCCAAATAAAAATATAGACATGTAATGAACCCTTTTAAGCTTTTCTTTCAGTTCGTATATTCTAATGTATGCTACTTTTGGACAGATTCCCTGAAGTCGCTGAGCTTCTTAGCGTGTGTTGGCTTCATATTCATGGGATGATAAACATGCTTGTACTGTCTCCAAATACTCAGTATGTGGCTTATCTTGTGTTCAAGATTATTGATTCCTATGGATTTCAGAGTCAGAACTATCCTGTGGAGTTATCAATTGGTGCCGAAAGTGGCCATAATAGTACTAAAATTGTCTGTTTGGATCCAAATGTGGAATTTAGGCAGCATAACGGAGCAGTAGGATTGCAGCGTCCTAGTGTGAGAAACGATGGGTGGTTGGAGATTGAGATCGAGAGTTCTTCAATTCAGGCCTAGAAGATGAAGAAGTCCAAATGAATATTAAGGAGATAAATGACTATAATTCAAAGAGTGGTCCTCTTTCTTGAAGGAATAGAAATTAGGCCTAAGCAAGACCATTAAGCAACATTCCATGAACTATGCAAGGGGTTTTGCGCCAGATGGCAGAACATGTTTGAAGATTGTCAACATAGTATGTTACACATATTCTGTTCCAAATTGTTTCTTTATAAAGCATATGTATGTACAACTTTTATTACTTGTCATGGTTCAATATATTCGGATAATGGTGTTTATATCACTTATTGTGATTTGATATATTGGGAGTGGGATAGTTGAGTTTTGGATATCAGCTTACTGTTGATTGTTTGAACTATATAATATACTTTGATGCAACATGAATTTGCTGCCATTTATTGATTTGGAACCCTCAACTCTGACGCTGGAGACTGAGTTTATTCCATTGATTTAAATTTTGGTCTGTTTAAGGCATTGTTTCCAATTTATTAATCAATATTGTTACTCATTAACAGTAAGCTGAAACATGTAATGAAGACGGAAGAAGGATCGAGTACTCTCCTTCCGGCACCCACTGGTCTTTGATGGACACTGTGCTTTAGCAACAATATTTATTTAAATGGAAGCCATCTCTTAAGTAGACTAGAACTTAAATCATTGCAAAATATATGAATTGTTGGTATGGATGAATTAAATTATAAATTTAAGTTCAGAATAATAATAATACTCAATTTAAATAATTAAAAGTCATGGAGTCTGAAGCTAACATCTGCGTATAATTTTAGTGGAGGGTTTGACAAAATTACAATGAGTGCGTGATTTTGCAAAAGCTATATTTTTGAGTTTCTACAAAATCATGATGGCAGCGTGATTTTACAATTTATTTGTCAAAAAAAAAAAAGTTATAATTTATAGCTTTAAGTAGAATCAATTCTACAATCAAAATAAATTTTCTTTGAAATCATTCTAAAATGATAAAATCAATTCTACAAACTCTAGAATCAATTTTAACCCTAAAAAATTGAAAATAAACATACACTAACTAACTAAATAGACCTTACACGTAAAAAAGTCAAGTTTCAACCATAAGCTATCATCTATCATGCTTAAATCTATTATGCACATCTATTACGTACACATTTTTTCAATTAAAAAATTGATTTTTTTTTTATGTAGTATGAATAGCTAAATAAACTACGTATCCAAATTATCTTTATAAACTTCGAGTGCGGTTATCATTATTTCCATTTCCATGTAGTAGTTAAGTCATCCACTTTATGCTAGCTTTTATCCACGCATATCATACTTATATTTTATGACATGGGTAATAACTGCCACTATAACCATTATTTTTTTTAAAGGTCTATTATTTTCTTTTTGCATGAACCGAATATCCTCTAAGTGCAACTGAATAGACTAATTAATCGAACTAGGTAAGAGCACGATGATTTGCGAAATTCTCCTCAAGGGTCTTTTGCGTATAAAATAAAGGGTCATCCTAGGCACAAGTTAAGGAACTATAAAAGAAAATAAGAATAAATCTTCTATAGAAAATATAAATTATTAAACTTTTACAACATTAAATACACAAGTTTCAAGAAAATAGTTATATCTTTAACTTTTTAATGTGTGTCTTTAGGATACAAGTTAACATTTCCCTAAAAGAAAAAGTTATTTAATAGAAACACCACATCAAATAATCATGAATTTTTAAAATATTATCATATCAACTTTCTCATATATATATACGTAAAAATTTGTTTTCATATACATAAGTAAATAAAATCCATAACTGTTGTGACATAACTATTTAACAAATTTTTTTATATATAAGAGAAAAATATTTAATGAAAACATTACATTAATACTTATAATTTTCATTTATTATCTATAAAAATTTTACAATCTTAACAATCTAATTATTTTTTATATAATTATGGCAATTTTACTAGTTTATAACATTATTACAACTTTGTCAATGATATGAGTTAAATTTGTGCTTTGGTAAAAAGAAAAGAAAATTAACTTAAAAAATAACTTTTCTGGGGGGTACTTACCTTAAAAATAACTTGAAATCTACATGAAATTTTACTCTAGAAAAAGAATATGTCGGGACCAAGGTTTTACAACTCGAGAATTTACCTCAACTTGTTTTGCTTAGGTAAACTCGACTCGAGAACACGTACGAGTTTGCTAATATAATATTATAAATAGTCAAATAGTGTATAATATGAGTAAATTATGAAGGTTTTCAACCACCATAATAAAACACTTTGTTCAAATAAACATCAAAATACAAAATAAACTTGCAAAATCATTAGTTAACACTATAAAAACTATAAAGTTTCACAAAATAAACTTGCAAAATCTTAACCATCCTAAAAGACAAGTTTCACAAATTCCTAAAGTTGTTAATAAAACTATACAAAAATAAATTAGACTCACATTCTGATTTTAATCGAGTTTACTCGACTAGTTAACACTCGGTCTATGAAATATTGGTGGGGACACATGTTTAAATATATGAATTTGTAAATACTAAAAACAAACTATAAAGTTGACTTGACTTGATTGTTTAACCTTCTTCCCTTCAGCTCACACACTTGCTGCAACGACTAGAACTATTTCCACCACCTCTCTCTTTGACTCTTCCCATTCTTGTTTTCTTCTTTAGAAGTAAACAAAGCAAAAGAATGACAGAGTTTGAGGAATTATCGGAAGGATGCATTTCCGCCATACTCTCTCGCACAACTCCGGCTGACGCCGGCAGATTCTCCGTTGTTTCCAAGACATTTCTTTCTGCCGCCGATTCCGACGCCGTCTGGAATCAATTTCTCCCTTCCGATTCTCATTTCATCGACTCTATCATCTCACACTCTCCTTCACTTGCCAATGCTCCTACCAAAAAAGCTCTGTATCTTGCTCTCTCCGATCGCCCTATCATCATCGACAATGATCAGAAGGTATTCTTCTTGTAATCTCCGACAACAGGAAAAGGGAAAAAAAATGAAATTTGGATTTATTTTTGAGAAAAAAGCTATTGATATTTTAAGATGTTTTTAGTTCAGATTGCTAATAAGCCTTGGATGTGTTGAAATTCAGAGCTTTCAATTGGAGAGAAAGAGTGGAAAAAAATGTTATATGCTTGCTGCTAGATCCCTCTCCATTGCTTGGGGTGACGATAGACGATATTGGAACTGGATTTCTATGCCTAATTCCAGGTTAGCTTAGATATTAAGTTTTCTATTTTTTTCTCATGTGTTAATAATACTATTATTTTCTATTACCACCCAATATATTTTCATTAACAGTTATATACGTCTCTATGAATACAAAATTTAGTTGAGGCAAATGGATTAGTGTCCAGTGATACGCTAAATTTAGAACCATTAAATTTATGGTTCAGTTCATAAACCATTTAATATGGTGCAGTTTTCTTTGGTCCAGTTTGGTTCAGTTTATGGATACAATTCAGTTAACCACATTTTTGCACACCCCTAAAGTGGTTTTAAAAACTAAACTGAAACCATTAATGTGGTTCAGTTCCAATGCAGTTTAGAACCATGAACACCCCTATACGCTATTGGTTCTTTCTCCTTTCTCTGTGAATTGTTAATTCCATTTCCTTGAATTTTTCATTATTGATCCAGGGAAGATGCCTTATGCCTTTCTTTTCTTCACCAATCTCCGTAAATTGCCTTTTGAATTTCCAGCTGCACTAGGAATTGGTGAATCTTTCTTGTTGGCTAAATCAAGTCATTACTGATTAAGCATTTACTCTAAAATTGACTATGTCATGTCTTTTTCTTCTAAAAATCAATTGTCTTTTGCAATCATATTTTCAACTGCCTCCTGGTGAATATTCTAATCCAAGTTGGTGAAGAATGAATGACCAGATGGTGCCACTGTAGTGTTCAAAGCCACGCCGTATATCAAACACATAGCTGCTCCTCAGGTTCAAACCCAGATTTAAAGCAAATTTTGTCAAACCAGTGCTTGTACAAGTTTCTGTTACCCGTAGCTTATAATTTGGAGTCTGTTCCTCCATATCACTTCCAGTATTGTCTAATATTGGCCATGGCGGTTTTTTTTTTCTACAACCACTATGGACAATTTGTGAAGGATGGCTGCACTATGGTGTTTTATGACGGCTTAATATGGAGGATTTTTTCCTTTCCACCATGGTCTGCCATCCACCATCGATAACACTTCACTTCAGCTAAGTATCAGCAGCATGTATCCATACACGTCACTCTTCTATCTCTTGCATCCGAGTTTAGCTTGAAGCACAAAGGTCCTTCATCTGTAATCCTGTTATTTCTTCATCTGCATAGTTTCTTTTTTTGGTCCTAGTTGCTCCAACAAACAATCCTATATATTTTTCATTGCATCATTTCACCACATTTTTAAAATCTCTGCCCAATTTGTTTGTTACTTTACAACTAAAAATGCAGTTCCTGTTTTAAGCCTTGTTATTGCTACACATGTTCTTGATCGATTGACTTTGCATGATTTGTTTTTAGTTCCTAAATTAAATTTCAAATTCCTTTCTGTAAATTCATTGCTATAAATTTAGACTTAATCCATTATTTTATTTGCTAAGTCCTTAACTAGTCAGGACAGCAGGTGGTCGCTGAGGAAGACTATGAAGACCGATGATGTTTATGGTTACCTTTGTCAACCATGCTCATTACATTCAAGCTGTATTGAATTCCATATTTTCTGACATTCCTTCCGTAATTCAGTTTCAAATAAAGTGTGACAATGTACTCAGTATTCTCAATTCGACTATTTGTCTCCAAAATGTCTTTACTTCTTAAAAAATAAAGTGGGACTGTTGCAATACTATTATACTGGACAATTTCTAGATTTGCATCTGTTATGCTGCCAACAAACTGAGTCAGCATGTGTATGGGCCTTGTAGTCTATAATCTCCTCAGATATTTGATAGGCACATATGGCTACGGTCTCCTATTTTTTGGAACTTCATCCTTACACTTGCAGCTGCAGGAATATGCGAAGACTAGGCCACATGCGTAGATACCTGGACACAGACCTGCATTTGCACTACATCTTATCAATACCATGTTTTCTTAGGAATTTACTTTTGTCGTAGAATTAAAGCAATCTACTGTTAAACATTCATTTGTGCCATTGTGGAGGCTGAGTATCTGTCCTTGGCAGCCATGGCCAGTGAATTACTTTGACTATTATACCTTTTCCTATAACAACATATATTATGACAACTAATTACTTACATTTGCACAAATAAAAAAATAGACATGTAATGAACCACTTTCAGCTTTTCACTCAGTTCCTATATTCTAATCATTGCAGAACTACTTTTGGACAGGTTCCCTGAAGTTGCTGAGCTTCTTAAAGTGTGGTGGCTTGATATTCGTGGGATGATAAATATCCTTGCCTTGTCTCCAAATACCCAGTATGCGGCTTATCTTGTGTTCAAGATGATTGATGCCCAAGGATTTCAGAACTGTCCTATAGAGTTATCAGTTGGTGTCGAAGGTAGCCACAGTAGTACTAAAATTGTCTGTTTGGATCCAAATGTTGAAGTGGAAGGTATGCAGCATAACAGAGCAGTAGGTTTGCAACGTCCTAGTGTGAGAAGCGATGGGTGGTTGGAGATTGAGATTGGGGAGTTTGTCAATTCAGGCCTAGAAGATGAAGTCCAGATGAAAGTTAAGGAGACAGATTATTGGAAGAAAGGTCTCTTTCTTGAAGGAATAGAAGTTAGGCCTAAGTAAGACCATTCAGCAACATTCCGTGAACTATGCAAGGGGTCCTGTGTCTTAGGTGGCGTAACATGTTTGAAGACTGACAACCTACTATGTTTACATTTACTATTTTTGTCATGGTTCAATATACTGGGATAATTGTGTTTATATTACTTATTTTAGTTTGATATATTGGGATTGGATAACTGTTTTGGATATCAATTTACTCTTGATTGTTCGAACTATATAATATATTGTGATGCAATACGAATTACCTGTCATTTATTGATCTGGAACCCTCAACTCTGAACGCTGGGGACTGAATGTACTACAGTGATTTAAATTTCGGTCTATTTAAGGCATTGGTTCGATTTTAATCAATATTGCTACTCGTGAACAGTAAGCTGAACCGTATAATGAAGAAGGATTGGCTCTCCTTCCGGCACTCACTAGTTTGTGATAGACCGTGCTTGAGTAACAATATGGATTTAAATGGAAGCAGTGTCTTAAGTGGACTTGAATTTAAATCACCGCAAAACATAAGAATTGTCATTTTAATGTTTGAATGAATTAAATTATTATAAGTGCAAAATAATAAGCTCAATTTAAATATTAAAAAGTTATGGAGAGCAAACCTATTTTTTTCCTCTACTTATTTGAGCACGGAGTTTGACAAAATTACGATGACTTGACATGATTTTGCAAAAGCTATGTTTTAGATTCAAGGTTAGCCCTTAAGTTCTCTATTTGTTTTATTTTATTTTTGTTTTTTTCTCACTTGTATTTTCATCTTTGCAACTTTTTGCATAAATTTTGACAGGTTCCCTGAAGTTGCTAAGCTTTGTTGCGTACATTGGTTTGAAATATGTGGGATGATTAAAACTCTTTCATTGTCTCTAAATACTCAATATACTGCTTATCTCGTATTCAAGTTGATTGATGCCCAAAGTTTTGAGTACGTGCCTGCGGACTTATTCGTTAATGTTGAAGGTGGCCATAGCAGCTCTAAATCTATCTGTGTTGGATCCAAATGTGGAACATATGCCGCACAACAGAATAGTAACAAGCAACCATCATGAGAGGAGCTCGCATGCCAGGAAAGTATATTGCAAATGTCTTGGTCCTGGATGGAGCATTTCCAATATAGCAGGGTTGCAATGTCCTTGTGTGAGAAGTGATGGGTGGTTGGAGATTGAAATGGGGGAGTTCTTCAATTCAAGCCTTGAAGATGAATAAGTTCAAATGAGTGTCATTGAGAACAAGAGTGTTCATTAGAAGAAAAATTTCTTTCTCTAAGGAAAAAAAATTAAGCAATATTCACTAAACTATGTAGGGTCTTGTGTCTTGGATGGCAAACTACTATTTGAAGTCTTAACTTTTCCACATTCTATATATATGTTTCTTCAAAACCACCAACATTAAAGGTGTTTAATAAAAAATGCATAAATCATTAAATTTTATAGGAATGAAAAACGAAAGTTCAATTTTATACGAATGAAAAACGAAATTGATAATTTTATAGGAAGGAAAAAAAATTAAATCATAAGGAAATAATATAGTGTTCATATATGTAAGAAGAATGGACAAAGAAAAAAGAGCTTACTCAATATGCATGACAATTTAGTTTATCTTTTGGGCCCAGTGCCCTTATTTTCCCCCAAAAGAAAAAGTAAAAGTATACAAATATCTTCTATACTATCTATAAAGAAAAAAACTCCTTTCAATTTTTTTGGGTTGACTTTTTATCTTTTTAAATATATCCTTAATTTTCAATATAAATGAATATGAATAAATTTAAATATTAAAATAAAAGTGTAACATACACAAAAATTCAATTTTTTTCTTTATTATTTAAAAAATGTAAAAAAAAAAATAGATGAGTTGAGTGTATTTATACTTAATTTTTCATTATCTCAATTATATCCTTAAACAACAATTTTTTCTATAATAAATATTGTTGTTGGTGTCATTAAAAAAATAAGAATTTAAATTATTATTTTTGTTATATTGTTGGTTTTAGTGAAATAGATAATTATGGTTAGTTTGATTTGTTATAATTTTAAAAAAAAACATTATACTTTTACTTTTAATCAAAATTAAAATTTCATAAAATAAACATTATTCGTGATTTTCAAGGGAAAGACAAATACATTTCACCTTGTGTGTTGTAGTTTCGGTTAAGAGGTGATGGAAGGTCCTACAAGTTTTTTTTTCTTTTTTAAAGAGGTCCTACAAGTTGATTAACTAAAAAGAATTGAATGACACGACACTACACATGTGTAACACAATAGTGATGATGAATCTAATCTATAAATAAAAGAAGATAAAGATAAAGATCCATTCATTCGCATAAATACCCCTTTTTACTAACTTTACTCGTCCAGATTGTGTGGCATAAATACAAAATACGAAACCCTCAGACTTAACCGCTAAGCTTCCCTTCAATCCGCTTCCTATAAAAAGACCAAAACAACAAACAAATTTTCATCACTCATTCTTTTTCTTCTTTTCAATATGGTGGTTGTTATAGCCGAAGAAGAAGGTGTTGAATTTCATGATCTACCTGAAGGCTGCATTGAAAACGTTCTTTCTTTCACAACACCACGTGATGTTGCCAGACTCTCTTTGGTTTCATCAACTTTCAAATCCGCCGCTGAATCTGATTCCGTTTGGGATAAATTCTTGCCATCTGATTATCACTCGATTATCTCTAAATCTGATGCGGAAATTGATAATTCACTTTCTGTTCTTCCTAAGAAGGATCTCTATGTTAATCTCACTCAGAAACCGCTTCTTATAGAGAATGGCAAAAAGGTAATTTCCTACCTCCATTTTTTTTTGAGTGTTAACAATATCGACATTGTTACTGTTAATCACGAAAACATGTTGAAGTGTATGTGTTAATTTATATTTTTCTTGGTTTGTTGTGCTCTGTGGAATTAGAGCTTTCAATTGGATAAAGTTGATGGGAAGAAATGCTATATGTTATCGGCGAGGAGTTTGTTTATTGTATGGGGAGATACTCCGAGGTATTGGAGGTGGATTCCTGATCCAGATTCAAGGTAAATATTGAAAGTTTAATTACTGTGAGTTAATTATTGATTTATTCTTGAAGTTGTAGGTATTGGTTAATTTTGGTTGTTAGATTAACGAAATTTTGATATGATTTATGTAATTTAAAATATTAGATCATATCAATCTTTTTTATGTATTAGATCATATTAAATTATGTAGGTATTGATCATATTAAATTATGTAGGTATTGATCATATTAGTTTTAAAAACTTTTTCATATACTTCATGCATGTTTGCATGTTTGGATTGACTTATTTGAACTCGTCTACTGACAGACGATGTAGGATAGCTTATAACTTTTATTTAATCTGTTTGTAGCTTATTTTCATAAGTTATCCGTGATAACTTACAAAAACAGCTTATAGCTTAAATGAATATTGTTTGATTTTATTTTATATTTCGTTTATACATAAGCATGTATGTTTATCATACTATAACCATTTAATTAAGGTGTTAGATCCGTGCTTATTAGTATTTAAGATCAATCAATTTAGTCAGGAAATTGTCCTTGAAGACTATGTGTTTGATGATTTTATTCTAGAGATTACTTCCTTACTCACTAAATTAACAAGTGATTGAACAAAATCTAAGCGATTCAAAAAATGCAGGTTTGCTGAGGCGGCTGAACTAGTAAGTGTGTGTTGGTTTGAAATGAGGGGTTGGATCAACACTATCATGTTATCTCCAAAAACTTTGTACGGAGCATACCTTGTATTTAAGTCGAGTGCTAATGGAATCTTTGGATTTGAATATCAGCCATGTGCAGCCTCCGTTGTCATTGCTGGAGGTGATACTGTGGAGCGAAATGTATTCTTGGATGCGGAAAGAGGACGAAGGCTAAGATACCAGATTGTTCCTCGCTCCCGTGCTACTGGGATATTCACTCGACTTCAAAATCTTATAGAAGCACCAGTAGAACCTACAGAAAGCGTTGATGATCTGCAGAAGTATCCGAAAGAAAGAGCAGATGGGTGGTTGGAGATGGAATTGGGAGAGTTCTTCAATGAAGGAGGAGGGGATGATAAGCAGGTGGACATAGGTGTTTGTGAGGTCAAAGGTGGTGGTTGGAAGGGTGGTCTTGTTGTTCAAGGAATTGAAATAAGGCCCAAGACTAAATCATGTTGAAAGAATGACTAAAACCAAGTTAACATGTTTGGATTGCATCTAGTTGCCTTCACTGCTGGTCAAACACAGACTAAAACCAAGAATTTTTGTCATATGTCTTTTGTATTAAGATCTGTTCCTGTGATATTGTCATCCTCATCTTCATGTGAGTACAGACAAATTCATGCTTATGCTTATAGATCTTCCTATAAAGAGTATGTTTCTTCCTAAATACAGTCAATGCTGACAACATTAGCATCTCCAATCAATAGGAATTGGGAGTGATGATGTTGTTTGTAACTTTTTTACCTAGTCATATTTATTTAAATTAATAAATTATAAATAAACAATATAGTAATGTTTTTCATTGTTTCTGTGCAAGATTGATTTTCAAGTAGTATCATTCATCTTTATCATATCAGTTGGCAGCAAATTTAAATGATTTACCTTTTGTTTGACTTAATGCGCCTATTGAGTGAAGCCTTATGCAAAATTCTTGTCAGAAAATATATGTTGTATTTTGTAAATGTATAAAAATGGTCAACTTTAGATGATTATTGTCACTGTGATAATGCTCATGAGGTTGTGAGCTTGATCCTTTTTTTCAAGTCACTAGACTAGATAGAAATTCAACAACTTTTGTAAGAGACATAGAGCATGCATAAAATATTTATTTTTTAATGCTGAGCTACTAACCAGAAGCTTTCATGTACGATTTACAACAAGTTTTTCAGGTCATTCTTTAGTGCTTTCACAAAAATCATCCAAGAACGGAACATATCTAAGAGGAGTATTGATTCCTGTTGCTCACTCAGACATTTTCCTCTAAGAAAAAAGAGGAGAATAAAAGTTTCTCCGTCTTACTTACTGTTTTTACAAGAGAAAACACCAATTACATGTCCATTAATTGAGAGTAGTAATTTTGCAGACTGTAAAAACTATAATAACTATCAAAAGGAAGGCTCTAATCACAATAGTTTCAAAACCCTTTTTAATATCAAACTTCAAAATTATATTGGCTCCAAAGTATACAACATAAAAACACAAGCAGACATCCACCAGCCCTTTATAAAACCTATTTGTTCTTAAGAAATGATTTTGAAGGAAATAATAGATAACTATCAGCAGGCATTACTAGTTCATTTTTTAGCTTAAACTAAAAGTGAGCAAAGAGATAAAAAGAAACTCCAGACTTAACCGCTAAGCTTCCCTTCAATCCGCTTCCTATAAAAAAACCAAAACAACAAAATAAATTTTCATCACTCATTTTATTTTTCTTTTCTTTTCAATATGGTGGTTGTTATTGAAGAAGAAGGTGTTGAATTTCATGATCTACCTGAAGGTTGCATTGAAAACGTTCTCTCCTTCACAACACCACATGACATGATGTTGCCAGACTCTCTTTGGTTACATCAACTTTAAGATCTGCCGCTGAATCTGATTCAGTTTGGGATAAATTCTTGGCATCTGATTATCACTCAATTATCTCTCAATCTGATGCAGAAATTGACAATAACTCGTTATCTGTCCTTCCTAAGAAGGATCTCTATCTTACTAAGAAACCGATTCTCATAGACGATGGGAAAAAGGTAATTTACTATCTTTCTGTCTCGGGTTCAAACCTAGTGAAGGTGTCTGGTCTAGCAATATCATCGTTGTCAATTGAGTTAGTCTATACAGATGTGTCGTTTTTATTACCGTTAATAGCGAAGATATGTTTAGGTGTGTATGTTAATGTGAATTTCTTAGCTAATTCGTGGTTTATTGTGTTATGTGGAATTAGAGCTTTCAATTGGATAAAGTTGATGCGAAGAAATGCTATATGTTATCAGCAAGGAGTTTGTTTATTGTTTGGGGAGATACTCCGAGGTATTGGAAGTGGACTTCTGTTCCAGATTCAAGGTAATAAATAATAATCAAAGTTTAATTACGAAGAGTTAATCATTGATTTTTTTAAAATAAGAGTTAATCATTGATTTATTCTTGTAGTTGTAGGTATTGGTTAATTTCAGTTGTGAAATTAACGAAATTATGAAATGATTTATGAAATTTAAAATATTAGATCATATTAATCCTTTTTCATGTATTCAGTCATATTAAACTATGAGGTATTGATCAATTTAGTTTTGAAAACTTTTTCATATATTTCACGCATGTTTGGATTGACTTATTTACTCCGGAATATTTGTGAGACGGTGTAGGATAGCTTATAATTTTTTTTAGGATATTCATATATTTCACGCATGTTTGGATTGACTTATTTGATCTTGTCTACTAACATAAATACTCTGGAGTATTTGTGAGACGGTGTAGGATGGCTTATAATTTTTTTTAGGATATATATGCCCATAAGCTGTTTTCAGCTTATTTTCTTAAGTTCTTCATGATAACTTATGAAAACAGCTTATAGCTTAAATGAAAATTGTTTGATTCTATTTTATATTTGCTTTATATATAAGCATGTATGTTTATCATACTATAAACGTTTTATTAAGGTGTTTATCTAAACACGGCCTAAATTGATCCATGCTTAGTAGTACATTAAGATCAATCAATTTAGTAAGAAAATTGTCCTTCAAGACTAATGTGATTGATGATTTTATTCTAGAGATTACTTCCTTAGTCACTAAATTGACCAGTGCTATAGTTTCAATAACTAAATTTGGTGATTTATTCTTTAAATTGTTACCTATATATTTCAATTGTGATTGAAAAAAATCTAATCGATTCAAAAAAAATTCAGGTTTTCTGAGGTGGCTGAACTTGTAAGTGTGTGTTGGTTCGAAATCCGGGGCTGGATCAACACTATCATGCTATCTCCAAAGACTTGTACGGAGTGTACTTTGTATTTAAGTCGAGTGCTTCTGGAACCTATGGATTTGAGTATCTGCCATGTGAAGCTTCCATTGTCATTGCTGGAGGTGATACTGTGGAGCGAAATGTATTCTTGGATGCGGAAAGAGAACGAAATCTAAGATACCAGATTGTTCCTCGCTTCCGTACTACTGGGATATTCACTCGACTTCGACCACTAGTAGAACCAACAGAAAGTGTAGACAATATGCTGAAGTATCCGAAGGAGAGAGCAGATGGGTGGTTGGAGATGGAATTGGGAGAGTTCTTCAATGAAGGAAGAGATGATAAGGAGGTGGAGATTGGTGTTTACGAGGTCAAAGGTGGTGGTTGGAAGGGTGATCTTGTTGTTCAAGGAATTGAAATAAGGCCTAAGCTTAAATCATGTTGAATGAATGACTAAAACTAAGTTAACAACTTGTTTGGATTGCATCTAGTTGCTTTCATTGCTGGTCAAACACAGACTAAAACCAAGAATTTTTGTCATGTCTTTTGTATTAGGATCTGTTCCTGTGATATTGTCATCCTCATCTTCATGTGAGTACAGACAAATTCATGCTTATGCTTATAGATCTTCCTATTAAGAGTATGTTTCTTCCTAAATGCAGTCAATGCTGACAACATTAGCATCTCCATTAAGGAATGTCATCCCAATCAATAGAAATTGGGAGTGATGATGGTGTTTGCAACTTTTTTACATAGTCATATTTATTTAAATTAATAAATAAAAATAAACAATATCGTAATATTTTTCATTGTTTATATGCAATATTGATTTTCAAGTAGTATCACTCTTTATCATATCAGTTGGCAGAAAATTTAAATGATTTACCTTTTGTTTGACTTAATGCGCCTATTGAGAGAGTGAAGCCTTATGCAAAATTCTTGTCGGCAAATATATTTTTTATTTTGTAAATGCATAAAAACGATCAACTTTAGATGATTATTGTCACTATGATAATGCTCATGAGGTTGTGAGCTTGATCCTTTTTTCAAGCCACTAGACTAGATTAAGTTCAACAACTTTTTTAAGAGACATAGAGCATGCATAAAATATTTATTTTTTAATGCTAAGCTACTAACCAGGAGCTTTCATGTACGATTTACAACAAGTTTTTTCAGGTCACTCTTTATTGCTTTCACAAAAATCATTAAAGAACATAAACATATCTAAGAGGAGTATTGATTCCTGTTAGCCTATCGCAGAGCATATCTACGAGGAGTATTGGATTCCTGTTGGACATAGGCTGCAACTCACTTGTGCAGCTATGTTAATTTAAAGGAGAACACCTCTTGTCAAAGACATTTTCCTCTAAGAAAAAGAGAGGAGAATAAAGGTTTCTCTATCTTTACTGTTTTTACAAGAAAAAACACCAGTTTTTTTTTTTTAAACAACGAATTTTATTAAACAACTAGATCTCTACTCAAGACGAACAGAGACCGGTGAAACTAAGAATTCAAACAAAAAACGTCGTATATAGGCGGAACACCCGAAAATAAACACCATAAAACACACCTGAAGACAACACCCACCAAAATACATGTCTACCTAAAACAGATCTCTTCACGAAAGCAGCCACTGTAAAAATGATATCCAATACCACTCATCGTCACTACCCACCCCCAAAGAAAAACACCCCTCAAAATTAAACTCCCAGTCCTGAAACCAAAGCTGAGCCACATCCGAAAAGCTCCTATCCGAATGATCATACAACTGCCACCACCTCTCCAAACACCGTAAACACCTTAACAACCCCAAAAAATGCAAACAAGAGCTAGTGACGACGAACAAGGACCCGAATAATAAAGGTTGCCTCCAAAAGAAATCACCCCCAACAAACACTTTCCTCCTCACATAAACAACACTCCTTATATAGCTCTCGTCCACAAAATTCGAGTCCAAAACAACCACGACCACCCATCCATACTTCACTAATACAACCCCACAATCTCCCACACAAAGCCACCACAACCCCCTCAACCGAAAACCCCCACCACCACACAAACTGAATACAACCTTGAAATAGAAAAAATAACAAAACACACAGTGACCTCGAGGGGGATCTGCCACCAAACAAGCAAAATCTGAAGCACCACAGCTACCGACGTGAACAACCACAACCACCACGATCCTTACGACGACAAACGATCCGGAAGTTCGTCGGAGGAGGATTAATCGTGAATGAAAAGGATGCCACCACATCTGTAGCCACCGGAAACGAATCACACATACCGGTACCACACATCGCCCCCTCCACACCTCACCTCCGTCAGCACCACCGACCACCCCATCACCTCCTACACTCCATCCGAAACCCACCAACAACCGAACCTCCAACCAAACCACCACCTTAACTCCTCAGACACTACGGAAACAACCTCCTCACCACCACAAAACCACCATAACTTGTAACCTCTTCACCATCATAACCCGAAACCTCCTCAAAACATAAAAAATCATGTCCTCCTCACCATTACCCTCCCATCGCCACCAAATGACGGTAGCAACACCAAAAGGAGGTCGCCAGTGAGCAGCCAGCTGCCACTGCAAGACGAGGCAAGCACAAGGTACCTCGGAACACACATATTGGATAGATCAGAACAACAACGAAACGGAAAATTGGTCCGGAAACCGCTGAAAGCAAACAAGGAGCGACCCCAAGAGGGTGTAGATATCACCACCGCAACATATCCTACACGGCGGCGTGACCCCTTCAAGCCTTGGAACCATTGGATCTACAAGAACAAGAGGTGGACAAATTTGCAAACATCTAACTTGTTTGGACAGAAACAACCACAACCTTTGCAAACTGACGATAGCTCAAAAATAACGACGACGGAGGAGTGTAAAAATACGGAGGTGCACCAGAAGTAGAACAACCCACCTCGACGGCAAGAAACGGTGATGCGGAGGAAGGAGGGAGAGGCTCCTCGTCGCACCACCAAGATTACGGCTACATCTTGGACGGAGAGGATTTGGATAGAAAAAACACCAGTTGTCCATTAATTGAGAGTAGTAGTTTTGCAGACTGTGGAATGAGAAGCGTCCAATGATAAACTGATCAAAGCTAAAAGCTAAAAGAACTATGAAAAGGAAAATCAATAGTTTCAAAACTAAACCCATTTGGGATTGCCCTAGTGGTTGGCTTGGGATCTTGGAGTGTGCTCCGTTCAAGATCTCAGGTTCGACCCCTCTGGTGCCAATTTTGGTGGGCAAGTCCAAACAGAGCTATATGACTTTAAACGGGGCCTCGCAAATGGGCGGTGTAATTGATCCCCTCGGATTAGTCGGTTTTTAGATCAGATATCGAGTTTAAAAAAAAAATTGTTTCAAAACCCTTTTTAATATCAAACTTCAAAATCATATTGGCTTCAAAGTATCCAACATGATGCAATAAAAACACAAGCAGACATCCACCAGCCCTTTATAAAACCTATTTGTTTCTAGGAAATGATTTTGAAGGAAATAATAGATAACTATCAGCAAGCATTACTACTTCAGTTTTTAGCTTAAACTAAAAGTGAGCAAATAGATATACGTCTATAACTGTCAACTCTATTAGCAATTTAGTACTATAGAATTTGGAAATCTAAACACTGCAAACAATACATTAGTGATCAAGCAAGAATCCGCCGTACCAAACTTAACACATCCACACTAATGATATCCCAACTTTAATTTTTCGAAGGAAAAATCTAATGATAACCCAATAAGTTTGATAAAAGCAACCATGAGAGAGATACCATTTTCCATTAGGCCATATAAAAATCAAGGGTACCATTGTTGGTCATAGAAAAAATTGCCACTTTAACCTTTGAGGCAAGTTAATTAATCATATAGTTTTGTTCATATATTTAATTTAGACAATATCCATTTTGGCCTCTCACAATAGTGATCCAAATTAGTTTCTCACAAAAAGCAATACTCAAATTATTCCTTCACAATTTTATACATGGGACAAATTAATCTCCTGTGTTAATTTCGACTCATAATTGATTTGTGACCGTGGATGTGTTATATTAAAGTGATGGCATGTCAATTTCAATTGCAACTCAGTATTGAAGTAATTGAAATTGACAAATCAGCAATCGACCAATCATATACGATCAAAATTAATAGACAGATTTGTCCTTTGTATAAAAGTCTAAGTGATTAATTTGAGTATTGAATTAGGTCGTTAAAAATTGTGAGAGATTAAAATGAGACTTTAACTTTAACCTTTTTTAATATAGCAACATGATAAAATTAAATTTTTGTATTTTTTGTAAATTCATCAGCAAAATTGAGTATTATTGTGTAGTGGCAAGTAATATTTATTTTTTTTTAGAAAGTGACAAGTGATATGTAAATTCACGTCGTAAAAGATTTGATTGTTTATAAATAATTGTGGCTATGAAAACGTATACTCTCTCTTCGCTTTTTGTAGATCCTCGGATTGATTATCAAAGATGATCCAATACCCTTAAATGGAAAACTCTACGGTGGATGGTCTTAAATAATAGTTGTTTCATATCTGACAACTTTTTTGCGATACCTAGAATGTTTTGGTGTTGCTACAGGCCGGTAGGGATCTTCCATTGGTTTTCGATTGCCGATATCTTGTTGCCTTGCCGAAATTAGATAAGTTTCAAATTGGATACTTTTGGCGTTACATACAGTGTGTACGTGTACTAACAAAATGATATTTCATTTCAAGGCAAATGCATGCATACATTATTCTCAACAAGAACTAAATGAAATGTCTTGTGAGGATAACTCAGTTGGTAGAATAATGCATTATTATATGCAGGGACTGGGGTTCGAACCTCGAACACCCCACTTATTCAACTTATAAGGTGAATTCTAGCCATTAAACTACCTGACAAAAAAATGAATTCCTAAAAAAGAAAACACAAGAACTAAATGAACAAAAAGCAATTAATATGCTGTCGGCAATAAAAAAATATAAATACTTGAAGGTTAATTTTTTTTTTTGTCAGAAGGTTAATTTGTTTAATGCCCACTGGTAAGGGATTTGATAATTTCAACACAAGATCAGTCCAAAAAAAATTAACACGAGAAACACTTGTTTTATGCGTAATACTGTGTACCAGAAAAAACACTTGAGTTTAAATTTGGTTGGATTAACGTAGCATGAATTCTTTAATTAGTTTGTTTAAATATGATTTTTTTTTGATACTATAGAGACTATACTTGGTTGTAGTTGGTATGTCACCTATGATCTCCTTTCTTTGTTTATAATATTGTATATCTTCAAAAATTAATTCAATATTAATAATCTCGATATTCTATTCAAAACCAAACCAATCCCTTTTTTTTTTTTAGGGAATCCCTTATTTTTAAAAGTGAGAGAATGGAACTAGGAAGAGACTACATTGTCATGGTCGTGGCTGCCAATATAATATATGCAAGTTAAAACTCCAATTTGAATTTTGAAATTGTTGAAGTGTATCAATCTAATTTTCTACCATATTAACAAGAATAAAGTTAGAAATACATTTTTTAACATATTTTTTAATACTCTTTTATGAGTCATATCAAATACGCAAGATCTATATAATTTGATGAAATTCACATAAAATTAAACCAATAAAAAATCTATATAATTTGTTAACATTTCTTATATTAACAATATTCTCAAGTGATATATGAAATTTTTGAATGTTAATTAGATTCATCTTATTAACCGTTAAGTGCATAATATCATCAACACATTAGATAGCAAATTCAGATAGAGAGACTTCACGAAAAAATAAAACTTCACAGATTCTTGGCCGGCTTGTTTAATTCAAAAGTGAATATGTTATTGTCCTTCTAATAAAAACATAAGGAGTACGAAAAATATACCTAGATCAATGCGACACTACACTGTATTCTGACATTTACGAAGTTGAAGTTACAAATGCCAGTTAATATATGTATACCTAACATATACTAATACTTTATGCATTTTTTAAGGGGTAATACTATATGTATTTTCTTTTAGGGAACTAATATTATATGCATTTTTATTTTATTTACTGGAAATCCAGTATGTGCACCAATACTAAAATATTTGATCTATAATATAAACAAAATACATCATTTCTTTAATGACTTAAAAAGCATTTTACTTTACTCATTTACTGGCCTCAACATAATTAACCGGTCCTGCCTAAAAAAACAACATATATTTGATCTCTTTATTACCTTAATCCTTTCATCTTATCAAATATTTAAAGGTGGTATTGGATTGAGACTTTAAAGTATCCTTCTCTCAAAATTTTAGATTTAATTCTTCTAGTATCAATTTTAGTGAGCTTTTTATTTTATTTTATAAAGTTTGCTAAAGTTTGACAAGAGTTTGATCTAAACCTAGTGCAGTGCTATCATCAAGTAAGTTAAAGTTAAACTTATATGACCCCACTTAAACCTATTTATGCCAATTTGAAATTAGTTTACAAATTATTTTTTTCACAAAATAGTTAACAATTATTGCCTATATAATAATTGTGTAATTTTTCTAGAATTACAATGTAACTAAATATCAATTTTTATGAAGACATAACATTGAATTGAGCTGAGTGGAACTCAGCCAAGACTCCCTAAACAATATTACAAATTTAAATCTTTATCTAAGATAAAATCATGATTAAGAGAAGAGATCCCATTAAAAGTTTGAAATAGATATTTTATCAATAAGGGCTCTCTTCCAACTTTGTCAGAGGTTATAAGTTCGAATCTAGTCATAGAAATGCAACAATGTTAAATATTTTGATGGAGATTTTTGTCATCTATTGTGGTCCTATCCGACTCAAAAGATTAGTCTGTAATTGAGCGCAAAGAGTATTTAGATCACACCAAAAAGATATTTTATCGGCAAAGTCAACATATACTTTGCACCCAAGGTCGATCCTAAGATTTTTGGTGTTATGAATAAATTAATAGAGTTGTACTATTTTAATTATTCAAATGTCTTTCTTCTTAGATTTTTTGTTGCAAAATATCCATTCATAAATAAAGTTCTCTAAAAACTATTTTTAACAAAATTAATCAAAACGAGTTAGAAAGAAATATATAAATATAATACTCACTACTAAGTAAAAATAATAATTTTAGTGTCTCTAAAAAGTGGTGTCTTATGCGACCGTCCCTCCCACCCCAGCTCAGGACCACCCATGTTTGCAGCTATAATGTAATAAAAGGAAAATCTTCTTAGGAAGACACACAAAAAAGTCTATTCCCTGTGCAAACAATAATGATATATGGACACACTATTTGTACACCCACTCGATATATTTTATCAATCACGTTAAAAAATATGATTAATTCACTAGAGTAGCGGTTAACTCAATTCAGAGCTAAAACTATGGTTAACTAAGCTACATGAAATTTAACCACGATTTCCAACGTAAATTGAATTAAATATCTATTCAACTGAATTAACTATATTTTTATACATTATTAACCCAGCGTCGCGGGGTGTATGTAAAAGGGTGTCCATGAAACATATTTCTATATAAATCACTAAGCTGCTTGTATTCATTGCCAAAACAATCATTCTTGTTTAGCTGCATAATGGAGCCTAACTTTAATGTTTCGCTTCCATTAATGTTGCTAATTATTACTCCTTTTCTTTTACTCCCTCTCCATGCCAAAGATGAAACCTCCTCCACCTACATAGTTCACATGGACAAATCTCTCATGCCTCAAGTTTTCACAAGCCATCATAATTGGTATGAATCCACCCTTCATTCCACAACAACACAAAGTGATGATCATGTTCATACATCAAAGAAATTGGTGTACACTTACAATCATGCCATGCATGGATTCAGTGCAGTCTTGTCACCAAACGAGTTAGACAACCTCAAAAAATCTCATGGTTTTGTCACAGCTTACCCTGACAGAACAGCAACAATAGACACAACACACACTTTTGAGTTTCTTTCATTAGACCCTTCCAAAGGGCTATGGAATGCATCAAATTTAGGAGAAAATGTTATTGTTGGTGTTATTGACAGTGGTGTTTGGCCTGAAAGTGAAAGCTTTAAAGACGATGGCATGTCGAAAAACATCCCAACAAAATGGAAAGGAAAATGTCAAGAAGGACAAGATTTCAACACTTCTATGTGTAACTTGAAACTAATTGGAGCTAGATATTTCAACAAAGGTGTGATTGCATCAAAACCAAATGTCATAATCAGTATGAACTCAGCTAGAGACACACAAGGACATGGTAGTCACACATCATCAACGGCAGCCGGAAATTATGTCAATGATGCATCTTTCTTTGGTTATGCAAAAGGTGTAGCTAGAGGTATTGCACCAAAAGCTAGAATTGCAATGTATAAAGTACTTTGGGACGAAGGTCGTCTAGCTTCTGATGTTCTTGCAGGAATGGAGCAAGCTATTGATGATAATGTTGATGTTATCTCAATCTCTTTAGGCTTTAATAGTGTTCCACTTTACGAAGATCCAGTTGCAATAGCTTCATTTGCAGCAATGGAAAAAAATGTGGTTGTTTCATCTTCTGCTGGAAATGAAGGTCCACATCTTAGTACTTTACACAATGGAATCCCTTGGGTGATAACCGTTGCGGCCGGTACAATCGATCGCACATTTGGTAGTTTGAAACTGGGAAGTGGTGAAACTATTGTTGGTTGGACTTTGTTTCCTGCTACTAATGCTATAGTAGAAAATCTTCAACTCGTATACAACAAAACTTTATCATCATGCAATTCATATAGTCTTTTAAGTGGAGCTGCAACAAGAGGGATTATTGTTTGTGATGAATTGGAATCAGTTTCAGTTCTTAGCCAAATCAATTCCGTTAATTGGGCAGGTGTGGTTGGTGCTGTTTTTATCTCAGAAGATCCAAAACTGCTTGAAACAGGAACAGTTTTTTCTCCAAGTATTGTTATTAGTCCAAAAGATAAAAAAGCACTTATCAACTACATAAAAAGTGTTAAATTTCCAACTGCTAGCATCAATTTTCGACAAACATTTGTTGGAACAAAGCCAGCACCAGCTGCTGCTTATTACAGTTCAAGAGGTCCTTCAAAAAGCTATCCAAGAATCTTAAAACCTGACATTATGGCACCTGGTTCCTATGTTCTAGCTGCTTTTGCTCCGACTATATCATCGGCTAGAATCGGAACAAACATTTTTTTATCGAATAATTACAATTTACTTTCAGGTACATCAATGTCATGTCCTCATGTATCAGGCGTTGCGGCTTTGTTAAAGGCCGCAAAGCCTGATTGGAGTTCAGCTGCTATAAGATCAGCAATAGTTACAACAGCTAATCCATTTGATAACACGCAAAATCCGATTATGGACAACGGTAATCCATCTCAATTCGCTTCGCCTCTTGCTATGGGAGCTGGTCAGATTGATCCTAACAAAGCATTGGATCCTGGTCTAATATATGATGCTACACCACAAGACTATGTTAATCTCCTTTGTGATTTTGGTTATACACATAGTCAAATATTGACTATTACAAGATCAAAAAAATATAATTGTGATAACCCTTCGTCCGATCTTAACTATCCTTCTTTTATTGCTTTGTATGGTAACAAAACAAGGTCAATTCAGCAGAAGTTTGTGAGGACTGTGACAAATGTTGGAGATGGTGCTGCTAGTTACAATGTGAAGGTGACAAAACCAAAGGGTTGTGTTGTTACTGTGGTTCCCGAGAAGCTAGCATTTAGTGTTAAGAATGAGAAACAAAGTTACTCTCTTGTTGTGAAGTATAAGAGGAAGAATAAGAAGGAATTAAATGTGTTATTTGGTGACATTGTTTGGGTTGAACAAGGTGGTGGTGCACATAATGTTAGGAGTCCTATTGTAGTGGCACCAAGTGCTTTTGTATGAGTGTTGTTCAAGTTTTCGGTTTTTTCTTCTTGCCATCATTTTGTAGTGTACTCCCTTTTAGGACTACAAAAAATAACTAATAAAATTGATGGTTGTCTCATTCACAAGGATTGGTGCAAGTTGACAAAAACATTGGTATCAATGAATTGGTTTGGTTGTTTTTATGCACCAAACATGGGTCTTGCCACTGGATCTTGTTTCCTTCGCTTATTATTTTACAGAATCAAAGTATATGTGCATCTTGGAACAACACTCTATGATGTCTTTTTTGGAGAAACAAACATATACTTATAGTATCATACTCTTAACAATTTCTCATTCAATTGAAACTATTTTTAGTTTTTTTTTTAGATTCTGCTTCTTTTTTTTAAAAAAAATTTTTTTAAAAAAATCTTAAGAAAAAACTATAACAAACGGCATGTTAGTCAATCAGTGTATGCAGTTTCAAGGTAAAGGGATTATAGGTTTTTTTTTTTATCAAATGTGTAACAACCCAGATGACTTTAAGTATTGTCAACTGACCCCACAAATCAACATGAGTCTTTTCCGCGTATTTTGTTCTCACTCACACGCTTTTCAGGAAATTCCCAGATGGCCACCATCATACAATTACTCCAAGTTAAGCACGCTTAACTGTGGAGTTCTAATGGAATGTACTATCAAAAAAAGAAGATGCATCTTGTTGTATATGTAGTACAAAATAATTCTTTAAGTCTCCCTTCAACCATGCAGTCGCATACCTTCACGACCTCAAGATCCCTCTCATTCTGATGTGATTTGGTTCGCCTAGAAGCTGTCGGGAGCCGCTCATTGTCATGCATTGGCACCAACGACCACTTCCCTCCCTCTTTAGTCTTGTGTGTTACATACCCACCAACTTTTGTTTGGCTCGGGAGCCTGTTTTCCCTATAGTTAAATTGAAGTTTTCTTATCATTAGATCGTATGCACTACAGGGAAAACTTTGTTTTCGTTTGGCCTTCTTTCTCTTCCAAAAATGCCCTGCTATAATTGATTTATGGTAGTTTCCTTATTTACAAATTTGTCATTGGTGCAATGCAATAAAATAATAAAAACCTCGTTTAAACTTAATATTTAGAACGATTGAATAAAATAGAAACTGCAACGAATAGAAGTTACTCCCTCCGTCCCGTTTTAAATGACCTAATTTAAAAAAACGTACTATTCATATAAAATGCTTTGATCCAATTTTTCTACTAATATATAAATACAAAATATAGCATATAAGATCTTGTTGGATTCGTCACGATGAATATTTTCAAAATATCAAATTTTTTAATTTTTTTCTACTAGATTATTAAAGATATTTAAGTTCAAAATTATGCATTGACAAACATGACGGAATCAACTAGGTCATGTAATATGGGACGGAGGGAGTAATATTATTAGTGCTTCACATTTCCAAAGAAAAGGAAGGAAGCGAAAGGCACAATGTGGAGAAACATATTAGGTAGTTCATTTTGCCACCATGCATGCATATTCACTCCAATTTTAACTTTCTTACTTATTCTTCTACATCACCTATTTCTTATCTCATATTTTTCTATATCTCTACTTCGTTTTCAATGTTTTCGTTCAAATTTTGTGTAGATAATTCATAGATGAAATTATGTGTTAATTTTTCTTTTTTCCTTTTTCAATGGCACTGTTAATGGTAAACTGGAGGTCTGTGCCCATAACGGTGATATCATGTGAGGGACAACCCGTCAACATATCAAAGAAGAGGAATAAGAAACTCAACCCGTATGAAAGATAGAGAGGGTGCGTTAAGGAAAAGGGAAACGATCAACCATACGAGAGAGAGAGAGAGAGAAGGCGGATGAAGAATAGAAGACGAAGGTGTTGGCGACAAAAAGTAGACCTAGAAGATAGTCACCCTTTGTAGTGGGAACATAAAACTAAGACTGCGTTTTTTCCAACTTTTGGGCTCTGCTTGCGTATGATCTCAGCGCTTAAACGATGGGAAGGATGACAGTTAGTAATTTGTTTTAATGTTGTGCTTCTCTTTTTATTATTTATTTGATTTGATTTCGGAGCATTTCGACTCAAAGTAGTTTAAATTTCATTCAATTTAATTTGATTATTGCAATATTCAAATATGTAACATGGGTGGTAAATTTATTTATTTTTTGAATTAAGATGGTGGTAATTAACCTTAGGGTTCGTGTATATATTTTATTGCTTATTGCAATCCTTCATTTTTCTTCTGAAGTCATTATAACATAGAATTGTCCAGCATCATTAAAAGCATAGAGTTGTCCGATATGATTCAATACAATTTACTTATTTCCAAAAATCAATGGTTAGTGTAACATGTTTTTATTCACTATTTCCATCTATCTACTTATCAAAGGGAACTTAAATATTATGCAAAAAGAAGTTGATGATGGAATGAAGATTTTGATAATGCACCAATCTCCTTGACTCCATCAGTGGCATGATTTGGCATCATTTTTCACGAGTTTAAGTATTGTGTATGTATTAATTTCTTTTACAGTGTGCATTAATTTGACATATAAAAACGGGTAAAGAAAAATATAAGATATTTTTTTGAACGAGCAAAGGACGGACAATTTTTTTTTTCTTCCTTTCAGAAGAAGCTAAATTGGCACCAGAGAGAGCACATTCCTAGGTCTCAAGCCAATATCACCAGGCCAACCCAAATGAGTTAAGGTCGGACGATATTATTACATATCATCCCATAGTTGCTAAGGTTAGTGCATTGATTCAACCTTCCTTCTCTTTTTCAAATATTTTCATAAATAATTTTGATATATGTGATAGGTTGACAGATAAAAAGAAAGATAAAGAAATAGAGATAATAGTGTTATAAAGTTGATGATGCGATGGAACGAGAGATAAAGAAAAAAAAAAGGAAAGAAACATTGAATAAACGTTAGAAAAATAGGGTGTCCAGCTACCATTATTGTTAAAACATCTTTATTTTCGTGACAAAAAGAAAAATCGCTACGTATACTCAATCTTATTTTTCATGGCATATGATTTTCTTTTTTCTAGAATGTGATGGCGCTAGTTAGAGTGTCGGAAGACTTGGATAACATTGATGTCTTGCAGAATTTTCAAAATAGTCAAATGTTATGTTAGTACTATGTTTTATTTCAATTTTAATTCTGATCTCAATTTTGTTGTTTTTCTACATGGTGTTAACTAAATTATATTTGTGTATGATATACTATATATTAATTTATATATAAAAAATATAATGAAATATAGACACACGATAGCGCAGTAGAAACAGTGGACAGACGTTTACTTGCCCATCTGGACGCTAGTGATTATAATGATCATTCGTTTGTTCGGGTAGTGCGTTAATTTAATTATTTTCTATGTAAAAAAAAAAATCTATGTCTCTCGTAGAAGCATCTACATAGTGAGTGATCCATATATTCCAACAACTATTCACCTTATTTAGTGTGGTTCGGCGACCGAGAGAGTTGATTATGATATAATTGATTTTAATATAATTGATCTTGGTTAAAATTAAGCTGGATATGAATTAATTGATGTTTCAATGAATTTGAATGCCACAACAAATGGATTCACGCCCAATTGTGATTGTTTTGTGGTGATGAAATCTGAAAAAATTTATGAGTGAATTGACAGGCTACTAAAGAGATACTTAAAATCGATCAAATGAAATAAAAGTACAAATTATGCAGGTCTTTCAAGTTTTGTATTTTTTTGAACTAAAATAAAATATCCAATCCAAAACACAAGTGTGTAAAACTCAAAGTACATTCATCAAACAAGAAAAAACACAAAGTTGATGGCCAAATTCCAACATGCGATGCAAAGTGCAAAACACCAGTGAAGCTTGGGGTATCACATTGATATTGCATTGCAAGTTTGCAACCAGACCCTTTTTCTGTGGTAGGTGAAGGATTTCCAAACCCTCATTTAATGCACCAGCTAGCTACAACACACAGTTTTTGTCTCGCATGCAATCCATTATCTGCAAAAGTCCATAAACTATTGTCACAAATTTAAATCTATTATATTAGTAAAAGGAAATGATTTTACTGTTATTTTTATCATTATCAATCAAGTAATTAAAATTAAATGGCGCAATTTAAACACTGCTGATGTGTATTTTATTTTATGTGGGACCTCACACTCTATTTTTTCAATTCACACAATATTAGATGAAAATATAATTATTTGGTATTTAATTTTCCAATTTTTCTTTCAACATCACACCAATGTTCCAACAACCATCAATTCAATCTTCAAACAATTAAATCCACTTCAATTTAGTCCCTAAAGCATGTAAATATAATTAGTTTGTAAAGTATATAAGTCCGTCAAATTATTCTTTGCAATTAAGATGTTCAGGACTATATTAGTTTAGGGATTAAATTAGAGAGAAAGTGATAATTTATAGACCAAGTTGATGGCTTATTCAACAATAATTGAAAATAAAAACAAGAGAAAATAAGTACCTTCAAATTTTGATTTTGATACCCATGAATTCCATCTAATCTTCTATCTCGGGTGATTCAATAATAACTTGTTTGATGTGTGATATCTTGAACCAATATTGTCCAACTTCTGTTTCGTATCTTGTACATAATTCAGGACAACCTTCAATTTTCAAATATTCAAGGTTTGGGAGGTGATGCACACCATCTGGGAGCGAAAGCAGTGTTGGACAATCTTCGATTGAAAGTGTTTTGAGATAAATCATAGTTGATAGCCACTCAGGAAGATCCTTAAGATGGTCACAATCAACAATTACCAAGGACTGTAATGTATTCGCACATCCTTGCAGCCACTCAGGAAAAGCCATCAGTTGTGGCAAAGATTCGAGATACAATAACTTTAACCTTAACTTGGCAATTTGGTTGTCATGGCCCATCGACAAATTCAACCTATAGCAGGCATCAATAGACAAACTCTCTAAATTTGGAATGACATGAAGAGGCACTGACCTTAGACTCTTACAAGAACCAATATCCAAAAATTTAAGACTAGGAAGTTCTATTCCTTCAAACAATGACTCCAAGTTGTCACAACCAACAAGAGTTAATATTTCTAGAAAAGTCAATTTTGCAATCTCATTGTCTGGAAATTTAGATTGCAATGTGGTTATATGTAGTTGTTGTAGACTGATTAAGTTTCCTATTCCATTGGGCAATTCTTGTAGCTTTATGCATCCACTGAGGTTCATATTTATTAAATTTTGAAGTTTGCACACTGAATCAGGGAGGCTCTTGAGTTTTTCATTATCTTCAAGATTGAGATATCTCAAGTGTTTAAATTTACCAATGGAGTGAGGCAAGCTCTCATATCCAGAATTATTTATTTGCAAAACCCGCAAGCATGTGCACCTTGACACCAAAGTATTCAAGAAAGCTTCATTGTTTAATCCTACAGGGAAAAGTATGGTTCTCAAACCTCTCGGAAGTGGAGTTTGTCCAAACAAATAATTTTTAGTAAATGACAAATGTAAGGCATTTTCAGATATATTTTCACTATGGGAGTTCAACAATTGAAACTCATCTCTTGAAACATACAATGCAAGATCATGCACTAAATCGTGCAATTTGAATTTGTAACCACTACCATAGTCGATAAAATCTTGAAGAAAAGATCTTGACCGTAGCTCTTGTAAAAACTTATTGCCAATATCTTTCAAAGTGTCACCCTTGTTTGGTGATTGAAGAAAACCAAGTGCTTCCCAAAGTACAATTGTATGAAAACTGTTGAAATGGAAGTCTTTTTGAAAGAGGGAGAAGCAAGCAAAACACTGTTTTAAATAAGAAGGTAATTGATCATAACTTAATTTGATAGCTGGTAAAATGTCCTCATCTTTTTGCGGTAAATTCCAAATCTCATTGTCCCTAACAAACTTCCACTCTTGTATATCAACTTTTAAGAACAACGAACTCCCCAATGTCCTTAGGGCCAATGGAAGCCCTCCACATTTAAGCACAATATCTTTTCCAATCTCCATTAGTTCAGGATGTTTTCCCTCTTCTCCCTCTTTAAAAGCCCATTTTACAAATACAGACAATGAGTCCTCTTTAGAAAGCCCTTGCAAATTGTAAGAAGTGTAAGTGCCCATCATGTTCGCGACTGTGTCGCTACGTGAAGTCACTAGTACTTTACTTCCTTGAGCACCTGCTGGTAATAAACCCCTCAATTCTTCCCATTTGACACGATCCTCATTCCACACATCGTCCAAAACAAGTAAGAACTTTTGACCAGCAAGTATGCTTCTAAGACGATTTTTCAGTTGCTCCAAACTAAAGTTTTTAATGTTCTCCTGGTGATTTTGGTCAGGAGCAGATTCAATAATCTTAACAAGCAGATTCTTAACATCAAAATCATCCGAGACGCATATCCACATCTTTAATGGAAAAGAGTCAACTATACTCTTAACATTAAACACAACTTTTGCAAGTGTAGTCTTTCCCATACCTCCAAGTCCCACAATAGCAACAACAGATAGACTTTTATCATCACGATCATCGAATAAGAGCTCTACAATTTTCTGTTTATCTTGTTCCCTTCCTATCACATCAGAATCATTTACATGGGAATGAGTTTCCCGCCTTTGCACAACACGATCATCACTCTCTTTGATGCAAAGGCAAAATTTATCTCTAATTTCTGCAACCTTATCCAAGCTCTCTTTGATATGTTTGATACGATGCGCCATTTTAAGGCGGTAAACAAGAGGATTAGAACTTGATAAGAAACGGCGTACCTTCTTTCTCCTACTGCCGGAAGTGTTGACGACTTGTTTCTGCAGTGCCTCGCACTCAAAATCGTCAATAACATCTTCGGCTTTGGAGAAGATGCGCTTAATCTGTCTCATCCATTCACGAAGCTCCTTGTTTTGATGCTGCTTTTTCTCAGCATCCAGCAACACTTCTTTGATGAATGAAATGGTGTCTCTGATTTCTTGCAAATCTTGGTAGACGCCAAGCGCAAGAGAAGCTTGTTTAACAGCACAAGAAGCTAGTTTCACAATGAACGACTCTGCAAGGCCGAAGAGGAGTGATTCAGCCATGTTTTTAAATGAATACCGGATTTCACTTATCAGATCTGGAGAAGATAAGAAGAGAAATTGTGTACACGGTTTGGTCGATCATCAATGCATGAAAGTTACTCGTTATCTACCCTACACAGCACACACACCTTGCGTTGAGATTACCCAAATAACCTCCTTAGCATGTCACACAATTTTTGTACCATCATTTTGTGATAACTTTATCTCTCATACCCATGTACTCCCTTCATTCCGCAATAGATGACCCATTTGAAAATGTGTAATTTTGACCTAATCCTTCGTTCCGCAATAGATGACCCATTTGAAAATGTGTAATTTTGACCTAACTTACTTTGACCATATTTTTCTACTAATATACAAAGATAAATAATATCATATAAGATGTCATTAAATTTGTCTCGATGAATATTTTCAAAATTTCAAATTTTCATAATTTTTTCTAATATATTATTCAAGATATTTAAGCTCAAAATTATGCATCATTTTTTATTTATCAAGCAAGAAATGTATTAAAATACTAAGTGCTAGGATCATGTTATGAAATAGTGGTAGAAATTCTTGTCGTTTGAAAGAAAAATAACACCATAAAAAATACGCTGTCCATTTTTCTCAACAATTGTGCTCTCAAAATTTCATTTGCATTTCCCTTTTCTTCTATTGTAGCATAACATTGGTTTTCACAGCATCTGTTGTTTGTATGCAATTATCAATGGCACTCACTAAAAAGAAGGTCAGCAATTATATACCTCATGACATTTCTTTTGACATTCTATCAAAATTGCCTATGAAATTGACATGCGTAATAAGGTCAACTGTGTCAAGTATTAAGGGACGGAGGGAGTAATGTTTTTACTTTATCTTTACCTTTATCTCTCTATTGCTTTGGTATTCGTGCAAATATATACTTATCATTTGTAAATTTATGGTTGTTTCATAAGTTGTGAACTAAATAGTTGTTCAAATAACACTCATCTTTTTAGTTAGAGTGATAATATATGTACCATCTTAGGTGTAACGCCCTATTTATTATCTAATTATTTTTGGTTGAGTTTAAAGTCTTTCATATAACTTATATGATTTATGTTGATTTATGACGTGTTATGATGTTTTAATATTTTATTAAGTGGCTTTATATTATTATTTAGTAGAATATGCTGGAAATTAAAATAAATAGACCTGAGGAGCTGGTTTGGATTTAGTTAGAAAATACGTGGATTTAGTTAGAAAATATGTTGAGGGTGTGAGATATAAAAGCTAAGAGGCAGACACAAATTAGGTTTACAAGCTTTTGAAGAAAAGAGGAGAACCAAGAGAAGAGAGAACCGGTAGAGTCTTGCAATCACCAATCTAAGGTAAGGGTGGGACTAATATTCTTTAATCTTAGGTGGTATAATTCTGAAATTGAATTTAGCATGTAGTTTTGTTGTTGTTCATGTGAAATTGAGAATTAGGGTTTAAAACCGGATTTTGATGATAGAACATGTAGAATTGGATGTTAAAAGTGTAGAAAGTCTGTAGAATTCATAGCTAAATGATGTTTAGGTTGTAGAATGATCATAGGTTGAGTTTCCTATCAAATTTGGGATTGAGTAGGATGAAAATTGAGTTTTTGGGGTTAAGAATCGCACTTCCCGACAGAAAACCTATCATGTTCGCCACCGCGAGTAGTCTGCTCACCACGGCGAGCTATACGTGACAGAGAGCAGTGTTTGCTCGCTACCCACTCGCCACGGCAAGTAACTGTGTAACAGAGAGCAATGTTTGCTCGCCACGGCGAGTAAGTCCGCCCGCCACGGCGAGTAACCTAGTAGTGTTGTACCTTTTTCATGTTCTTGTGTTGTATTCATACAATTCTGTTTGGAATTAGCCTTTAGTTCATACTTGAAAGCTTTAGGTGATGTTATCAGTTCTAGATGGCCTTGTTTTGTTATGAATAACTTGATAGATGAAATATTACATGAAGATATGTATATATGCTGATGGGCTATGATATGAAATGTATATGTTGAAATAATATGATGATTTTATGATGTTGCAATCAAATGATGAATATTTATGAGATTATAATGTTGATGTTGTTGTACGTTGTTGTTGATGTTGTCCTTGTTGTTGATGTCGTCAAGTCGTTGATGTCGTATGTTGTTGTTGATTAAGTTGTTGAGTCCATGCATACTCATAATGTTGGGGGCTCATGCCCTGTTGAATGTTAATCATTCATATCACGTTGATTTGAGAGTCTATGCTCTACACGTTGATTTTAGGAGTTTATGCTCCACACGTTGATTTTAAGAGTCATTGCTCTACAAGTTGAATTGAGAGCTTATGCTCTAACACGTTGATTGGTACCACATGCATACTGCATAGTCAAGTTTGTTGTTGTGTCGTTGCATTGTCGTTAATGTTGAGTCGTCGTCGTCGTTGTTGAATAGTTGTTGTTGATTTAAATGCTAAGTAGAAATAAATGAAACATATGTGAATTATTATTGATAATAAGTATATGTGAACTATTATTGTTGTTAATTATTGTTGTTTAGGTTGTTAAATTCCGTTGATGAATTATATGCTTATTATTATTGAATGTGAAATCTCACCCCTTCTGTTTGAATGTTGCCTCTACGTGGGTAACGTGCAGATAACCAGGATTAGCTACTGATGTGAGTTGACTCTCTCGTGCATCGTCTTAGGGTCACTCTGATACGTAACGGGATGGGGATTATTTGCTTGTTTTTCACTGTTGCGTATTATTTATGTACTATGTTGTCGAACTATTGAACTAGGATTTCCATTATAGTTGTTTATGTTGAGGTCGTAGTGTCAAAGTTGTTGAACTATGAATCTATTTTCCGCTGCGATGTCATTGAAATTTTGACAAGGTTGTTTTAATAAATAGTAACTTTACTCTCTTTATATTTTAAATGTAGTGTGACATTCCGTTTTAGGTTGAATACTCTGATTATTTGTATTATTTACATTGTTGGAAAAACGGGGTGTTACATTAGGTGGTACACCACCTTTATACACCTTCAACGTGTCAAAACAAACTAGAGCGCCGACCTGTGTGATGCACAAATCTCTTGGAATTTAAATGATAGTATTTTTATAACAATTTATATATGGTTTATTATTAACCTATGAATCTAAATTATATGACATTTATATGATTGGGTTGCAATGATACTTTCAAAAATATCAATGTGAAAAGTCAATAAATTAGAACAAAATTCAGGAGGTGGGAATTTGTCACAAATGTGTTGTTTATATTTTTCATGTGTTGACGTAATAAAAATATAAGAGAGACGGGTATAGAGTATCCGTCTGTATGTTAATAATACATAAAGAACATATAGCACCTAACTCAGGTAGGTTTCGTTTTGGTCCATAATGGACCAATGATAAAAAACCTGTTGTAAGGTTTTTTTTTCCTTCAGTTAACTAGTAATTATGTGCACACCCCATAGATATTTATGTACCTGTTTGGTTTGGCGGTGGAAAAGCCAAACTCACGTTTCAAAGAGCAATTTTCGTGGAAATGGAGATGCTTGTTTTCCTAGGTTTAATATAACGTCATTCCAAACACACACTAGATCTTAGTAGACTCCCCATCACTTATGAAATTTGTAAAATATATATTCTAACATTAAGAATTAAATTAAAAATCTTAACAGATTCACAAGCCGCATAAAATTGTCCAAGAGAAAGCGACAAGCTTACAAATATGGTTGAGAGATGTAAGAGAATGCATGTAGCAGCAGTTAAATGCGGCAAACCTCAACTAATGTGCACTACAATGGAGTTAATTGGCGCTCAGATAAAGGTGTTGGAGAGTACTTGCAGTGGGAACGGTTCGAATTATGTACACAAGCGTTCTAATTTTGAAGAAACATTACAAAACCCAATTCGTGCAAAAACAAAAGGATGTGGTGTGCAAACACCATCTACACAGCCAGAAGCCAATCGTGTGGGAAAGAAAATGTAATCATGTGGGCATGTAGAGTTGAGGGTCATAATAGAAAATCATGTCCTATCAATAGCCAATTCCCTTTTGATGAGGAAAACCCGTTTAGGTCCAATATAGTTGAAGATGATTATGATGATGATAGTCAACAACATGGCAATGTTGGAAATATTGACATCGTTAGTTTTAAATTACCATGCTTAGTGATTAACTTAATCTGTTTTTTAATGTGCATATAATTTATATGTTTTAATCAACTTCATTCTATTGCAGAATTTGTATTGATGTACTTGAGTTTTCCAATGGTGTTTTGAAAATGTGATAAATATCTTTGCAAAGAGTTGGTGATCTTCATTTAATGTGTCATGCTTCTTCCTGGCAAGTGTAGTTTATTTTGATGCTTAGTTTAATGTTGTTGTAATGAACATGGTAATAGTAGTTTATTTTGATGCTTGGTTTAATGTTGTTGTGCTAAACTTGGTAAAGGTAGTTTAGTTTGATGTTTAGTTAAATGTTGTTGTAATGAACCTAGCAATTAGTTCAAGACAACTTGAATGCAATTGAACAACACATTTGTGATTGCTGGAAAATATCATCTCGACTCTAATCAACATTATTAGATTAAGGAAAATGTGAAGTGAACGTAGATTGAGTTTGTTGAGGCTTTTAACGAATGCCTTGGCAAGCTATATAGGTAAAGTGCAAATGTTGGAGATATTATTGAGAATTTTCCATTATATCATTTGATTTATAGTCTTGGTCTTGGACCCTACTGGTCTTAGTGCAATTAAGTCATACTTCTAGTTCCAGTAAATATACAAACTTTTTTTTATAGTTTTGTAAAAAAAAAAAATTAACATTTTAGTCCTTATAAAATTTTCAATCACTACTTTTCGTCTCTATTTTTACGTCAATTTTTGCATTTTTTTATGAAATGTGTAGAATATTATAAAATTCTCTAAAAAAATAGAATATTTTAACAAAACAAAAATTAAATATGAAATTTTAACCGCAATAAAAAAATAAAAAATCATATTTAATTCATGTTTTGTTAAAAAATTATAATTCTTTTTGGGAGAGATTCTTATAATATTATAAATTTTTTTACATTGTATTAAAAAATATGAATTCTACATGAGTTTATTTAAAAGGATGGACCAAATGTGAAGATGGAAAACTTTTAGAGAATTAAAAGTCAAAGAAATTTTTTAAAGGAACTCAAACAAAAAATTGACATATTTATAGGAAAACATATTTAACCAAAAAAAATTATATAGAAAAACATCCCTTCAAACAACTTTATTAAACATATAAAAAAAACATAAAATTGACCTTTTTTTTTGAACTAAAGAAAACGTTACAGTTTTATTTTAAGGATAAAAAAAATTACAACTATTAACAATTTGTAAAAAAAAAAGTTTATAATACATGTTAATGATGAATTACATAAAAAAAAAACTCTTTTACGGTATTAAGTAGACTGAATTCTTGGTCTGTCTGATAAATTGGACACTTTTTTTATAAACTAAATTAGTCCATCTAAATTGACATCAGAGAGAATTGAACCTGACTATATGAACACTTTATTATAAATACAAATAATTAATGATGAATTACATAGTATAAAAATTTAGTTAAGTTATTATTGTTTTTGGAAATTGATTTTCTCCCAGTTTTGCTCATTCTCACCTCAAGCTTCCAGAAATAACCCCCACGTGAGTTAATTCATGTTTGGTAAATCCAATGTGACCCAACTCACGCTGATCCAACGTGAGTTAACTTACGTTGGTGGTCAACGTGAGTTAGCTTGTGTTGGTTTTAGGTAAACTAACAAACCATCAATTCTTCATAGAAATTCTACTTTTTTAAGTATCTAAAAATACAATATGTTATGTTCATTTATTCATTCAGAATATCATTATGATATGAAAACATATTTTCTTTTGACCTATAAAAAAATGGTTTTGTAAACAAAAATGTGGAGTGTGTGATTGACTAACAATTAATTAAAAAAATTGGGCTTTCTCGAGCTACTCGGAGCCCGACCGAGCTAGCCTACCACAGGCTCGAGCTAAAAAACTCTTTTCTTTTTAGAGTCCAGTCTACCCGACTCGACCTATTTTGACAGCTCAAATAAATCCATCAGTCACGATGGTTCACAATTATTTTATTTTATTTTTTGTCATAAAGAGGACCGAAACCTAGGGTTCAAAATTATTTTAAATGATAAATACTTATTTCATGCGTTTTACGATACCAATGAAACTTTTAATGTTATTTTTTCTATTATGCTTATTACTTTCTCTTCTTTCAATTATTTAATTTATCTTTCTCATATAATTTATTAAGAACAATTTTATAAAACAACTCATAATATCTCTTTTCAATACAAAATTAATTACAATTCTTAATACGTTTGAAATGTTCAAAATTCATATAAAGTCGCTATCAAAAGTTAACAAATTAAAAATAAATGGATCAAAATTGCATTCAAATATGTATTATATACTCATTCCATTTCACAATGAGTGTCATTTTAACCAAAAAAATTGTTTTAAAATGAATGTCACTTTACATTTTCAATACAACTTTAATTTTTTTCTTTCAACTTTACACTCAATAAATACTCCAACTTTTCTTTCACACAATTATCAATTCAACTTTTCTATTTCTTATAGAAATGATATTTGTACAGCCATTTTTTGACAACTTTCTATCTTATACTCACATTATATTCTTATTCTCTCTCTTCATTTTCCTCTCTATTGTTTTGGACCAATGAGAAGAGAGAAAATGAAAATTGTCATCAAAGTTGTCACAAATCGCTGTACATGTATCTCTACTCATTACTTTATCTGTGACAAACGTTAAAGACACTCATAGTAAAACGAGAGATTGTTTATAAAAAGTTGATCCAAAAGAAAAATATCACCCGTAATTACGCGTGTACGGACTAGTCAATATAATTTATAGTCAAGTCAATATCTAAAAGACTGGATCTTATCTATTATCGTTTGATATATAGTTTGGAATTCAGCAAGAGCAGGCTGGCATCTTCATCTTGGGATACCTAAGGATGTGTGGATTTTTCAAAGGAGACAGTTCTGAGCATCAAAAGGTATTATAATTCTTCCTAAACTGCTGATTTCTCTCATATTAATTGTTGTAGAGAAAGCTATTGATTTTTTAAATGTTTAGTTTAGAATGCTAATAAAGACTTTGATATCTTGAAATGCAGCGAAAGAGAGGGAAAAAGAAAATGTCTTGCGTGCTTTCTGCTAGATCTCTCAGCATTGCTTGGGGTGATGATAAGCGCTATTGGAACTGGATTAATATGCCTGACTCCAGGTTAGCTTAGATCTTAAGTTTTCCATTTTTTTTTCCGGTGATAGTAAGACTATAATAATTACCAGCCAATATGTCTTAATTAATTAAACCTAAATTATAAATTAACAGTTATATACGCCTTTATGAACCAAGTTAGTTAAGATTTTTTGCTTAGAATGGTGCCATGGTGTTTTAAGGCAACTTAGAATGGCGGATTTTTTGCTTTCAGTCATCCACCACCACTTCAGCTAAGCATCAGGATTCAGGAGAACATATCCATGCTATTCAGTCTTCACCCATCTATTTTCCATCCAAGTTGGGCTTGAAGCACCAAGATCCTTCATCTGTAATGCTTCATAAGCATAGTTTCTTTTTTGGTCCTAATTGTTGCGACAACCAATCCTATATATAAGCCTCAGTATTGTTACACATGTTTGATGAATCGACTTTGCACAATTTGTTTTTAGTTCCTTCGTTCAAGTTCAAATTGATTTATATAAATTCATTGCTATAAACATATACGCATTCCGTTATTTTATTTACTCAGTACTTCATCACTTTGGACATCAGTTAGTCTTTGAGGAAGACTTTGAAGACAGATGATGTTCAGACTTTGTAGTCCTCATCTTGATATTGTCTGTTATCTGCTCAGGTATTTGAAAGGCACACATGGCTATGATCTCCTATTTTCTGCTACTCCATCCTTACACTTGCAGCTGCAGAGTCCTATGCAAAAGCTGACTAGGCCACATGTGTAGACACTGGACACACACACACACACCTGCAGATGCACTACATCTTACCAAAGCCATGTTTTCTTAGGAATTTACTTTTGTCATTGAATCCAAGCAATCTACTGTTAGATGTTGATTTGTGCCATTGTGGAGGCTGAGTACTGTCTCTGGCAGCCGTGGCTAGTGAATTACCTTTGCTGTTATATCTTTTCCTATAACAGCGTTTATAACTTATTAACTGGGTAGGTCACTAAGGGTTGAAAGAGTTAAGGAGAAAATACTAACATTGACCTATCATAATAAGAAAGTAGACATGTAATGAATCACTTTCAGCTTTTCTTAGTTCCTAGTATATTCTAATCATTGCAGTGCTACTTTTGAGCAGGTTCCCTGAAGTTGCTCAACTTCTTGAAGTGTGGTGGCTTGATATTAGTGGGAAGATAAACACCCTTAGCTTGTCCCCAAAAACCCAGTATGCGGCTTATCTTGTGTTCAAGATGATTGATGCCGAAGGATTTCAGAACTGTCCTATAGAGTTATCAGTTGGTGTCGAAGGTGGCCAGAGTAGTACTAAAATTGTCTGTTTGGATCCAAATGTGGAAGTGGAAGTGGAAGGTAGGCAGCATCACAGAGCAGTAGGATTGCAACGTCCTAGTGTGAGAAGCGATGGGTGGTTGGAGATTGAGATGGGGGAGTTCAATTCTGGCCTAGAAGATGAAGAAGTCCAAATGAATGTTAAGGAGACAAATAATTGGAAGAGACGTCTCTTTCTAGAAGGAATAGAAGTTAGGCCTAAGTAAGACCATTAAGCAACATTCCATGAACTATGCAAGGGGTCTTGCGTTTGGTGGCAGAACATGTCTGAGAATTTTCAACCTACTATCTTACACGTATATTTTTGTTCCAAACTGTTTCTTCGTAATGAATGTCTATAGGTTTTATTACTTGTCATGGTTCGAGATGCTGAGATAGCTGTGTTCTATTTTAGGGACTGAATTTATTCCAGTGATCTAAATTCTGGTCTATTTTAGGCATTTGTTCTATGCTCTATTTTAATCAATATTGTTGCTCATGCACAGTAAGCTGAGCACGTAAAATGAAGGAATTGAAACCGAAAAAAGTAGAATTCTACCATACATATGTAAAATCAACATGCACGGTTATGGTTGGTCTTTTAATC
>Ga0228711_1000382_pt1 | contig 51799 bp, 21 predicted proteins | sample MedpolnodulmetaG_2_FD_177996 | JGI IMG/M metagenome (GOLD analysis project Ga0228711, IMG submission 177996) | Root nodule microbial communities from Medicago polymorpha collected in Santa Monica, California, United States - brown nodules | ecosystem: Host-associated > Plants > Roots > Nodule... | reverse complement strand
TTTTTTAAAATTCTTTTAAAAAAAAAAATATTTTTTGAACCAAAAAATCATTTTTTTTTGTAGCGTTTGTTTTAGATTTTTGAAAAATCCATTTTATTAAAAAAAAAAAAAATCAATTTTAGCCTCAAAATGAAAAATTATTTTTAGTAGCTTTTTCAAAATCTATTTTTTTAAAAGATGAAACAAACGCATCCTAAAGAAGGTCTAATCATGTTTTTCATTTTTATTTTTAGGAGTGCTACTAAAACTCTTTTCAACATTCTAACACTGTTTTATTGGGTGAAATTAATGAGAGTTATAAACTTTGAAAATAGTCTCATATAAAGTGGCGCGGTCATATTGATTTCACCGAATAATTGAGCGAGTGTTAGAGATAGTGTCGAAAAGATAGTGTTCCTAACACTCTTCTTTTTTAAAATAGTAGTATATACATGGCTTCCTTTCTCGTCTCTCGGATGGAATGAGTTCTATCCTGCTGATACAAACTTCTGAATTAAGGTGCTCTGTTGAGAATTTAGTTGTTGAAAATTCAAATTCTTGGTTGTTAAATTTTAGAGAAATGATATTTGAACAAACATTTTTTGACAATTTTCTCTTTCATACTCACATTGTTCTTCTACTTTCTCTTTCTATTGCTTTGATTTTTGTGTTACTGCCTGAATTTCTTTGTATAATTTGGTTGTCCAACAAATTGTCACAAGAAAGGGTTTTCATATAACATTGCTCTAAATTTTAGGTAACATGCAGACACATTTAGTATTTTTTTTTAATTTTAAAATAATGCAGATACATTTAGTATTAGTATGTTATAGTTTTGTAATTTCTATGCTCTAGTGAACTCTAAAAGAAGACATTTCGACCATAAAGAGAGAATCAACTGTTAATATTTTTTTTATCTTAAATGAACAACTTACTTTAGAGAAGACAGATTTATTAAATAATTATGGCTTTGGGAAACTAGATTGACTTTGTAGTTTTAACATGTGTGTTTTTTACTTGACTTGCCATTTTGCTCGAGTCACGCAGAATAGTTTATTTATGATCTCAATTTCGGATGTAGTTTTTTTATGTTAGCTATAGCTTTTAGTCTGAAGATTTAAAATTATCCGTGAAGGATTTCATCATTCGTTTATTTTGTACAGGATATCAGAGTACTCTTTTTTTCTTTTTTTCAGGGAATATTAGAGTACTCTTTGTTCAATATTATTTTATTCTCCGTGGTTTATAATGCAGATTTGTTAATAACTCTCCTTCAAAAGTTTGAGTAATTAAGGGTCTTGTTTGCGTAAAAAAACATTATGGGTCTTGTTAGCATATGTTTGATTTCAAAAATATAAATTTTGTCTTGAAAAAAATAATTTTTAAACGTTCGAAAAAAAAGCTTATACATAGTTTTCAATCAATGTTTTTGATTAAAAAAAAAAACCAAATAGTCGGTATTGGATAAAATGTTTTGGTTTTAGTATAAGCCACTTTATAAATGTTCACTGAGAAGTGTTTGTAGGATACTTTTTTTTTGTTTGATTAAGTGTTCTTAGGATACATATTAACATTGATTTGTCTTAAGTTATTTTTTGGTCAATGCAATTTTACGAGTGCATACTTTTTGTTACGTAGTTTCAATGGATTAAAGAAGTCTTCCATTTACCAACAAGAGTTGAGTCTAGTTCAAGGGATTAGACTCCCACGACGTGGTGAACTAAGATTCGAATTTCGTTGTGAGATAACCATGTTTAATGTTTGACATGTCTTGAATATAATTCCTTCCATCGGAAGAAATATGTGGAAAACCAAAAACAGAACTTCCATTTTTCTTCAATTGAGCAAATTAGTCTCAACGTTGCTAACATAACATAAGCTGATGTAGATCACAGTTTTTTACGTGGTGAGAGTAAGAAATTACACGGATTTTAACATTTTGGAAATGAATCTATGCTATAATTGGAGACAAGATTGTGAACACTGAACATGATAGATTACGCCATAAATTGTGGCACAAGAGATGAGATTGTGATTTTTTTTCACTCCAATGAACTAGAGTTAGATTTTTACACACCTGTAAAGGACTGTTGTTTTGCCCACAGAGCATTGTGGGAAGATTTTCTTTCCCGAATTTGACAAGGAATCATGGGTTTCTACTGATGCAGTGGATCCTAAGAAAATCTTGATAAAAACTTCCATAGATTTAGGTTATCGATGTTCACTTTTATTGGCCATTCATATTAATATCAGTATATAGTTTCATCTTCAGAAGTGATCAGTAGATGTCTTTGACTATCATTTCAGTGCTTAAAGATTTTATTGGGTTTTATTTGTTAAGAATTGAGTTGTGGTCTCCAAACTGAGTTGTGGTCTCCAAACTCTTAGTGAAATAAAATGTAGCATTTTGTTGTTTATGTGGAGTATATTGAAAAAATAGGCTTTTTTTTTTAAGGATTTAAAATTTTAAATTAGTTTTTTTTCTTTATTTTTTTTTTTTTGGTAAATAAGTTTTTTCTCTTAATCTTGTTTGTGTTAAATTAGCCGTTTATCTTTAAAAATGTTATACCGTTGAACCAACTTTGATTTTGACTCCACTTAACAAATTTGTGTATATGACCATTTAATGACATATTATAAATAATGTTTCATCATCCAACACCACAATTAGACATTCATCAAGAACAACATCAATGTCACAAATTTTAGATAAATACTAAAAACATCATGTTAATTTTGATAGATTAGATATTATAACCTTTATTAATGACATAATTTAGATGTTATATTAATGAATTGAATATGCAGTTTACCCTTTTGAATGGTCAACTAAGACTCTTGGTAGTATACACGATCGAAAAATGATGTTTGATCCAACATTGTTTATGTTTTTAAACATAAATAACTAACTTGACATGAAAATAAAATAAATGAAAGTTGGAGTTTTAAATTAACTTGAAAGATCTTTGGTGTAATTTTGTCAAAAGAAAAGATAATGAGTCATTTGTGAGAGAGAAAAAAAAAAGAACGTAGGATGCAAAGAAAAGCATTAATGGTGAAGACTATAACAACGAAAATGAAGATAAGTTAGACTAAAAGTGAACCAGTTAGTAAATTATGAAAGCAAGGACAAATATTATGATGCAAACGTTGAAGAGGTGAAGATCACCAATTTGAAGTGAAAATCTATTATTTGAGGAACTAAGAAAGAATGAATGATAAATTCAAAGTGATTTTTCAACGGGGAGTCACTAATATGGACCCCAAATTAAAAGGACCATGAGTGAACCTCAACAAATGACCTACAAGAGCCGGTCATCTTTTTTTGGGAAATAAAATTACTCAAAAAACCTTTCATCTTTTCAAACACTCAAAAATCAAAATCCAAACCCATCTCTCAATTCCTCCATCTTCCACCGTCATGACCCATTCCTTATTCCTGTGAAATTAAAAGTTACATCGGAAACTCTCTTCCTCTTTGTTGTAAGGATTCAAACTCTTCACTTCCACTTTGTTTCTACTCCTGAGGAATAAAGAACAGAACTCGTTCTTTTTGGTGCATTAACAGAACTTTATTGGAGTCTATTGGATTAGGAACTGTTTTAGGAACAAAAAGCTCCACTTTTGTTTCAATAACAACGGCATTGGAAAGGTTTTTCAAGCTTCAATTTTTCAAGAATAAATCTTAATTAAGAAAATTTATAATGGTTGTCTTTCTCATTTTTTATTTTTTTTATCGAAGATTAGTAAATCACATCCTGAATAATGGATTAAGATTTACAACTTTAACAAAAAAAAGATCGAATACTTTGATATTTCCCATCAATAAATTTCCTATAGAAGAAAGGAGTTTTTCCCAGAAAAAACAATAACTGTGACTGACTGGTGTAGGTCATTTGTTGAGGTTCATCCATAGTCCCTTTAATTTGGGGTCCATGTTAGGGGCTCCCTTTTCAATGTACCTTAAATATTATTTTATATTTAAAAGACTTAAATTTGGGAAGAACTAACCATAAACCTAACACTCCTCCAAAATCCTCTCCGAAAATACCCTAAACTAAACACAAGCCATTGCCCATGATTGAAGCTTACACGCGCTGGGTCAAACACCAAGTGATATGTCTGAGACTTAACTTTATGTTGATATTCATCATTATGAATTTGTGATCAACATTTACATGGAAAACTTTCATATATGTTGCACACAAACTAAACAAAATTGTAATATTAGCTAGGAATGCAACATACATCAAATATTAATCAGTGACGACAAATATGGTAGATGAAATAGAAACCTTTGATGCAAGTACATGAGGATTGTGAGTACATTTTGCGCATATATATATAGTACAAATGCAGTGCATGAGCACATTAATCACACAATTCTTTTTGTGCATGAGTGCTTTAGTAAACTAACATTTACCAATGACAATGAATGTTGTTTTAAGTTTGTCTATCACACTCCATCACTCTTGTTCATCTATTAGCATAAATAACATGTCATAATTTAAATACATTGTCATACTTCATAATTTCAATAGATCTATTGACCATAAATCATATGCCAAAATTAAAATGCAATGTCATCATATTTATGATATGTGGCGTGGTTGGATCATCAATGACAAAAAATCTTCATGAATCATTGGTGACAAGGAATGTGTATCGATGTGGATCAATTTTAATGAGCGTTTTTTTAAGGGATTTTAATGAGTCTTTTGGAGAATTATAGTAGACATTATAAGATCGTCATAATTTATAATGATGATATTGATATATTTGTATTTTCCTCCATAACAAGTTTCCTACTGATGATGCCTTATGACAAGGGTAAGCAACATAACCTTTATCTCTGCAACCTTTCTTAGAAGGACTCTGAATATTCAATGCATCTTTTCTGTCAATACTTCTTTTCTAAAAGCATTTGGAACTGGTTTAATAACCTTGTTGATTCTGCCATTAACTTCTCATTTCCTGAAGTTCTTGATCTCTGCCATAGGTTGGTCCCCTCTGTGCAACTTAGCCATTCTTGCCTCCATAACTAACATTTTCAGTATCATTTGGTATCGTTGAAACCAGTTGAGATTCAATAACAAATCAGTGCATTGGAGAACTGCCACGGTCATGTCACACACTTCTCTCTCTGGAATGAAACAAAATAATATATATAGGGTTTCTCCAATGCTAATTAAATTCATGTTCTATTTGTAAACATAACACTACTGCTAAAACATACAATCTCCCAAAAGTTACAAGTACTCTTTACTTCAACCTCCTTCAGCATGTGGCATTCAGCCTACACGAGTGCATTCATTTGTGCATCATACAAAAATGAGTTTTCCATTATTGATATTTTATCAAAAAATTCAATGGCTAAGATTGAAGAAAGGTAGCTTGTTTGGACCAAATGATAGTTATGCAAGGCCAGTTGGTCCAAACATTTAGCATTTTTCTAGAAAGCAATGTTTGGACCAACTGACCCTGCATCAAAATGGCAACGTTTTTGGAAAAAGCATCCCGACACTTAGATCTAAGATAATGTTGAGTTTAGATAGATTAGTGAAAGCTTTGGGGAGAGAAGTAGGAAATATGCTTGACACAAATCAAGACGGTCAAGCTTGCCTAAAGATTATCGAATCCTTATAAAAAAAATAGGATTCAGTCAATTGTGAACACGGTAATTGACCGTTTGAAATGATGTCAGCCCAAGGAGGCATGGATTGCACAATTGTATTTAGAAAGACGTTGGCCTACTCACACCGAAGATCAAAGAGGTGGGCCTAATTGTGCCTGTTGTGCCAAGTGACGGTGGTGTGATGCAGAATTGCTTGTTTTTCTTCGTTGGTATAATATAATATGTTTTGGAGGTGAATTATTTTGGTGAGTAATGCAAGCTTAGGTGTTTTGCAGCTAAACTGGAATTCTCAGAGCTACGTTTCATTTAAAATTGGATACCTTTTTTTGTGATGTCAATGTTTTTACTGGTTCTTTTGCTAATGTCTTGTTTGTACACACCAATGGAGAAGCAAACTCTATTGTGGATGCATTGGCTAAGGAAGGTTCCAACATATAAGGAACGTGGATTAGAAGGATGTGGTGATAAGTTTGCATGATGTGGTTATTCAAAGAGGGTACCCTTGATTACCCTTCTATTGGAGGTTCTTTTGAGCATTTGTGAAATCAGTGAGGAGGTGTGGTATAGTTGAGCAAGATATTCGAGTTAGATTGCCTCACTACACCATTTTCTCTTTGTAGCAACACTTGAAGATTGTTGTGAAAACTGTGAAAAACGTTGCCTAAAAGTATAGGGGACGTTTTTTAGGCGTCCCCTATACGAGCGTTGCCTATTGTCTAGGGTGACGTTGTTTGGAACTTTTGGGCACACGTTTTTTAAGCGTCGCCTAAAGTTCGGGAAAAGGGGGACGTTTTCCCAAAGCCACCTGAGTCGACGTGTTTAGTTGTTGCCATATCTGGCAACAGTAAATAACCGTTGCCTAATCATAAAAAAATTTGTTGACAAATTTGACTTATCGACCCTAATTTTTCTTGCCTTAAAAATCATATAAAAAACTTATACAAAAAGTTCAATTACATGACAGAGAAGGTAGAGAATAATAATTCATTGAAAATCATGCGTACATAGGTTTAATGGAAATTAACAAAAAGTGTGTTGGTTAAACAACAGAATAAATTCATGCTCAGTTATCTTAAGTTGCTTAAACAACACGTAAAATAAAAGATTGATGAGGAACAAAATACAAAAATAATCATCGCATACTAACAAATAAATTCTAAGCATTGACTAAGATTATTCATTCCCTCATTTGAAGCACTTGAAACAATTTCCTTTGTTGTAACATCGTCTGGTATGAACATCAAATGTATCACCCAAGCAAGTCTTATGCTACCAACGAATCCCTCAACAATTGGATCATTTCCAAAGTAGCCATTACCTGAAGCATGAAAGGAAGTCAACGACATTCTAAATTGACATACTATATTTGATAAACTATAAGTAGACATAAAACGATAATTATCTTACATCTTACAAGTTCACGAAATTTATGTCTGAAGGATGTGTTAGGAGAGAGGGTGGATTATTTATCAGACTATGTACTCAAACCATCTGCAACAAATGGAAGCACGAATTTTAAGAGCAAAAGACATAGGCCAATAAATCAAGTTCAAATTGAATGGATCTTGAGAATGGAGATAACAATAGTGACATAACAGGTTTATGTTAAGGTTTAACAGCAAGAGTATGACTCTACTACATTTTTCTTCTAAGCTAATGCTTAAATGAAATGACATGTTAACACCAAAAACTATTAAGTCTACGACAATAAGTCCATCATGTTAAAAAGTTCACTTCACCCTAAGTTTTTAAGCAAAAAAGAGGAAGATGAATAAAACACTATGAAGCACGGATTCCGACACGGACACCTGACACGCCACTAACACAGACACGTCGACACAGCTAATGTAAAGAATCTAGAACACCGACACCACCACATATATAGTAATTTATTAACACTTCAACAATATCTAAAGCAGAAAGAATTGTATCATGTAACACAACACCTAAATAGAAAATCCACATAAAGCTAAAAGCAGCTTCAAGAATTCATCCTAACCTTTATGAGTAGAATACAAATTAAGGTATGCATACATCTTACAAATCTATCAAGCTAAGAGTGAAGATAACTTCACTAATAATTAGCTAAAAAAGCATAAATTCAGTTTACAATAGGAATAAAAAACAATTCAAACATAACCCAGTATGCATAACATTATATTGTTTCCTCAGGTATGAACAGCAGAATAAAACCCAAAGCAAAATTAAACAAATAGAAGATCTGAACAGCAAGAGAAAAGATTCAAACGACCTAAATGATAAACTTTAAAGGGAATTATATATCTATTTATTACATGTGTTATTTGTATTAAAAATTGAGGGGATTTTTGGAAAGAGAAAAAATCAGCCTAAAAGAGCTGAAAGAGATTATTTTCTTTATATATACTAGCGAAAAGATGGACACTCATATGCCCGTCTTTCCGCTCTTTTTGACTCATTTTGGCTCTTTCCCAAATTCCCCTAAATTTCAAATACAAATAGCACATATAACAAATAGATAAGACTAAATTTAAATATTAGAAAAAATGTAACAAATTCAATATTATTTGTCCATGATATATCATTTTTTTTTCTTATCCTTTTTCTTTAAAAAAGATAATTGATGGGAGTGGATTCAAATTTTTTTTTAAAAATGTAACAAACACAATATGAATATATGTTCAATTTTTTTCTTTTATGCTTTAAAAAGTGTAACAAAGTAGATCGAGTATATATATAAGAGTTTGGGATAACTTTTTAATTATCTCAATTATACTCTAAATTTATAATCTAACTCACTTTGCTTGGTCTTGTGATGTCAGTTTAGGACATTGACGGGATAGTTTGACACCTTTAAAAAAATATAATTTTGGAGGGAGGCTTTTTTTTTATTTATGGTAAAAAAAGTTTGAGCAAAGATTACCTCAAAAAATTGGTGTTGTCGAGACTCTTATGCAACATTGAAGAAATGTAGCCTTTTAATCGAACTAATACAACAATCTAAAATTGTTTCCAAAAATATTTAAGGGGACAACTATCAACTATTGCCAAAGAAAAAATACAGGGACACATTAAAAACGTCCCCAAAATTATCTAAGGGGATAGTTTACGGTCTTTGCCAGAGAGATAATTGAGTAGCACTTGAAAATCGTCCCCAAAAGTATTTTAGGGGACGTTTATCAGATGTTGCAAAAATATTCCTATGAGCAGTCACAAAACGTTGCCTAAAACGACCTTTAGGCAACGATTTTTGCATGTTGCCTTAACAAGTGTTGCGAGAGACAACAAACGTGCAGTGCTTGCAGACTTTTTGGACTGTGAAGACAGTGTTTCAATTACCGTAAGTTCATTAAACTTTGTGATCATTGAAATTTGACGTGTGATTTAAAGCATTTCCTATATGGTGCATGTTTTAAGTTGAGTTGTTAAGGTTGGTCATTATGACTATGAAATGAATTAAAGTCAAAGTGTATTGATGAATGTTTTCGTGAAGGCCAAACTGATTCTAGTGAATAGCTAGTGGCAACGTATTAATTGAGGTGTGTTAAGTTGCTTTATCAAGTGAAAGTGTAGTTCTGTTAAGTGTAATTTTATAAGTTGTATGCGAGTCATTGCTATACGATAGCTGGCTTAAAAATAGTGTTGGTGTCATTTTGTTTTTTAGGTAGATTGTTTCGATTAACTGGTTTTATACTATTGGTGTCTGGCTTGACACCTTGAGACTTTCTTATAAGGCAAATGTTAATTTTTGCTTCTAATGGCACATGCTAAAAACTTATTATAGAAACATATATATCAAAAGTCATGCATTCAACTTCTTAAAAGTTAAAATATTATATTTTCTAATGTAAAATTGCTTTTTTTGGCTTTTTTAACATGTGCCCTTAGGGCACAAGTTAACTTGACCCTTCTTATAATTGTATTTTGTCTTGTTTAGTCGTGTATCATATGATCATGTTGACTCTCTGTGGCCTTTTATAGAAGGTGGATAGAGTCCGTTTACTTTGACGTTGTACAAAGCACTTTGATTAATAAAAGGGAAATGATATATATAACGAGAGAATGCTTCACAAAACCAGAATTATTTTTATTGGCTATTCAAATCATCGACCAACCTGTATTCCACTAAAGTTGGGAGTTAGAGTGCTCTCTTTTTGCTACAGAAGCAACACATCAGCCATCGTGTAATTTTGCGAAAGTTGGTTCGCTATGTATATCATTGCGTTAATAAGATTCCCTAATTATTGAAATAAATAAAAATTGAATCTCACTTAAAGATTTGATGTACCAACTTCCACTATTTATTTGTACCTGACATTTAGCACCACAAGTCCACAACTGCATCAAAAAAAGACGTTGGATTGAGAATTTGTTTCGAATCAAAATTGTCCTGCTTCCAACTGTATGGCCTTCTCTACGACACAAATCCGTTGAGTTATTTCTCCACTACTCCCTCGTCCCTTTTTATATAAGACTTTATAAAAACATGGGTTCGGAAAATTTTTTGAAGTAATAAATTTGTCATAAATTTATCTTTTATGTATAAATATATTTAACGTTAACTTCTCATATTTTAAGACAATGATCTTACTATTAAAGACGGAGGGAGTAATATTTTTCACTACTTTCTTGATTATTATTCTCTTTTAGAACACTCACAATGATCTTTCTTTCTTCCCTAGATTTTTCCACTCATTGGTCTAGGCTGGATTGCAAAGACCTACATGAAGATGAAGATATTTGGATCGAAAGTCAGTTCTAACGATTTGCATAGTTTCCCTTTTACCCTTGAGATAATACAGTTGTTGGAAGAAAGATGTTAGAGACCATGACAAATGATTGTACAGAGATTCGTTGGATGATTGTACTTCATTTATCCACAACTTTGAAGATTGTCTACAGAGGATGAAGTTACTTAGAACATCATAACTTAAAGATTTCAGAGGATAAATCTATCCGAGCTTTATTGCTATATCTTGATCTGATGATCTCCCAAATGATAGAGTTGTTAGAGATCATAGAATGATGCTCATTTTTCTTCTAATGCAGAACCTTCATAGGATTGTTGCATTCGTAGGATTGACCTTGATTTCCTCCTGTTCAGACCATTTAGACGATTTCTTCGATCAAAGCCTTCAACAAATAACCACCATCATTGTTTCCATCATGTATATTTATGTTATAATTCTCATAGTATTAACTCCATTTGAGTGGAATGAACATTTTCTACACGTTGGATACATATCAGAGTATTCTCTAAATGAACATTGTTAAGATATCCTTGGCCAAACTGTTAGGTTGACTTGCTTTCACATTTGATCATATTGTTGGGTATCTTAATTAGAAGATTGTCGACTGTTTGTATCCTGCATACTTGAACAACCAGTTGATAGACAAATTGTTCCTTTACTTTGTTATCATCAAAAAGCCATTTTGTGAGATATTGTGGCTAAATCAAATTGATTGATCATTTTGATATATATGAACCAAGAAACTGGGAGAATCTTGATAACAACTCAAAGGACGTTCTAGTGTAAAAGGAGCTTACTAGATAAATGAATCTTAATTTTCCCAATGACAAATATCTTTGGCAGTTCTCATATGTTAATTATTCAAGAAAATTAAGCAATGGTGAGATTATTGATCGAAAATGGTTAGTTTATTGCAAATATATTGAAAACGTATATTGTTTTCGTTGTAAACTTTTTAAATCTTCTACTTCTAGAAACTTGAGTTTGCTAGCAAGTGTAGGCGTAAGTTATTGGAAGCGTATTAGTCAAACACTCGGACAACAAGAAAATAGTGCCGAACATATGACTAATATGAATAGTTGGATTTAATTGAGACTAAGATTGGTTAAAAATCAAACAAGTTATAAAGACTTGCAAAATCATATGAGACGCACTCAATATCATGAAATTCATCACCATTATCTTGGACATAAAATTCTAGAGGTGTTCAAATCCAAACCGATCCAAAATAAAGCCGCATATCATTCCAAAAAACCAAAAACCACAAAAAACTGAATATTTTTGGATGCCTTTAGATGTTGTTTTGTAAGAACCGCTAGGATCGAATTGGATTTTGGATCACTTTTTCAAAACCGAACCGAACTGCAAATCTAGATATTAATACTTATTTATTCTTTTATTAGTATTATTATGTTGCTAGTCTGTTTTTAATCTTATATATTTCACTAATTTAATCTATATTATTATTACTTCATATATTTTAAAAATAATCGATAATTTTCATACTGTAATTTTAATTTTTTAATATATTTTACATCAAACCTATTATTTTATTTTGTTTGTGTAATATTAATATTAATAAAAAAAATTATATTCTTAAAAAAAAGTAAATAAAAAAAATATTTTGCATTTTGGATACCAAAAAACTGATCCAAATTAAATTGCGTACAATTGGATCGGATCGGTTCAGATTTTTTTAGAATAGTCGTCCAAACTGAACTGAACCGCATGTGAATTTTATTTTGGATCGGATGATATTTTGTCTCAAAACCGATTCAAACCGCATCGCGAACAAGATTTAAAAGGTTAATCATTAAAATCACTAAAGAGGCAAAATATTTTTCGATAATTCTTGATTGTACCCCTCATATGAGAACAATTACTCTTAGAATTTGTTGTGTGAATATGTCAAGTAATAAAATAAAGATCGAAGAGTTTGTTTTATAATTTTTAAAAGTTAATTATATATCCATGTTAGGGCTTTTTAACAAATTATTAAATGTTCTAAAGGCTCCTGATCTTAATGTTGATGATGTAAGGGAGTAAGTTTATGATAATGGTTTCAATACGAAAGAAAAGCATCATAGTCTTAATCTTAATCTTGGTGATATGGCACATTCTTGTTTTAAAGCTATTTTATTCTTTGGAGTTATTCAACACTTGTATTAATTGTTTGTGGGATTTACAAAAAGATGTAAAATTTAGCTTGATAATGTTTCTAGTTTAACTATGAAATATTTGTCTAATACTCATTGGAAAAGTCAAATCAAGAGTGTTAAAGTCACTAGATTTCAATGTCCTTAAATAAGACTGACTTTGTCGAAATTAATTATATGAATGTTATGATAATGATGCAAAGACAGAGTGAAGCAGAGAATTTGAATAATGCAGTAGAAAGTTTTGAGTTTTTACGTAGTATGTTTGTTTAGTATAATATTTTATTTTCTATTGATATGGTTAGAAAAATGTTGTAATCTAAGTCTATGTGCATCAACGCTACCATAAAACAATTAGAAGATATGTAATAATATTTTGTATAATAATATCAAAAGGAATGTTTTATAAAAAGTACGGATGTTGCAAAAAGTGTTGCACTTCAAATGAATATTGATCCTGTATTTCCAACAAAACATCGTGTGACTAGAAATAAAAATAAAATTATGGAGAGAATAATGAGGAACATGAAAATCAGTCGCCAAAAGAATCATTTAGAGTCGAATATTTTCTTATTGCTGTTGATATGAAAATTACTTCTTTTTGAAAAATTGATTTGGGGAACTCAAGACATTTGAAAGTATCTTTGAATTTTGTATGATTCAGAAAAGTTAAAGTCTTTTTATGATAATGAGTTGAATGAATGTTTAACGGATGTTGTTGTAGAAGATCTTTATTCTGAATTAAAAGTGTTACTATTTACTTTGCCAACTGAAATAATGTTTACCATGAAGATTCTTGAATTTGAAAAACTTGAATATTGTTATCTAAATATAGCAATTTCCTATGGAGTTTTACTGACAGTGCTCGTGACCGTAGCATCGATAGAAAGAATTTTTTCAAAATTGAAGTTGATTAAAACCTACTTGAGATCATCAATGACATAAGAGACATTGAATAGTTTGAAAACTTTATAAATTGAGAATGATATGTTGGAGAACATAGATGTTGATGTAATTATAAATGATTTTTTATCTCAAAAAGCTTGAAAAAAAAAACTTCTTATGACTTCATGAGAAAATAGACATTTTTTTATATATTTTTTTAAAAACAATTGTAGATTATCAATAGTGTTTTATTTTTCCTAGTTTTATTTGGATTGATTTGCTTAGAGATGGAATTAGTATGCCTACCTATCATTTTACTTAGCTTTGTTGGGTTTAGTTCCCCACCTTTTTTTCTTTTTTATTAATAACATATATGATGTGGTGCATTTGACACGCGATGTTTTGGGATTCCAGCATGGTTGAGAAGTCAAAACATCGTATTACGGTGACTTGAGGCACCAACATAATTGTGATTTCAACATCCATAACTAATGCATTAAGACGTATTATGTTAAATAAAATAAATTATTTTGTCTTTTATTGAATATTTTTAAATTAAAAAATAGTTATGTAAAGGGGTCATTTTCTCACGATTGGCATAAAGTCATTAAAATGTCAGGAACAAAAATGTCTATTAATAAATGATTTTACTCGTTTTTTACTACATATATTTGATTAACCTATCATTATTAATCAATTAATATGTTTAACTTGATCATAAATACACCATTATCAACTCAAAATTTTAATCATACCATCATTTATCATCATCGAGCTATCAATAAGCATAATCAATCAATATAATAACATCATATATTACAATTTATCAATTAAATTGGGCTTAAACATGTAAAAGATCTCTATAAGTTCGCATGTTTTTGCTTTTCGTCTCTATATCCTCTCTTTTTTGCAAAACCATCCTTGTAACTTGTTAAATGTTTTCTTTTAGTCTCTCTTGTTAACTTCTGTAACAAATATGCTTTGATGGCAAACAGAGTCACACGCGGCGAAATGTGAGTTGATAAAAACATGCTTATTTGTATTGAGAGATGACAAGTGGCTAAATGGATAGACCAAAACCAAAAGTCCAAATGTACAGAGGGATGAAATTAAAAAAAAACTTAACCATCAAAATTTAAAATCTAAAAATAAGAAATTTCATTTTCTTCATCCCTCTGTTTTTTCTTCTTCATCTCTCTCCCAATTTCTTCTTCATCTCTCTGCCAATTTCATGTTTTTAAGAACTTTGATTTTAACATAGGAGTAAATCACCCCAACCAAGAAAAGGCAAAAATAAAATGTTTTTAAAAAAATAATAATCCTCCTCCTCCTCCTCCTCCTCATCATTGGGTACAATTCACCTTATTATTCTTATTCTATATTACTATTTGATATTTCCTTAGGAACATTTTTCATTTCGACCAGGTCCACCATAGTAAAGGTATTTTCCATCCTGATCATTCTCCTCATGTATACTATAACAATTAGGGCTTGTTGCAAAATATTTGAGATTTGGAGATACCATCACATTACTATCTGAATCGAGAACTTGCATATCCGCAACATACGAAGCTTTTCCAAAACCCTCCTCCGCATAATGTCCACTACCCATTTGGGTGGAAGTGTGAGAGCCTGTTGACTTTTTATTTACTATTTCTCCACCAAACTCAATTTTATCTGCATTATCTTTCAAGTTTGTGAACAAGGAGGATGGCCAGTACCCAAGTGTAATCCCAGGACCATAATCAAGCCACCAATTTCCACCCTTTGGATCCTTCACACAGAAAGTGGAGGATTAGGTCAAAAAGAGGAAAATAAATGTGCCCACGTGGTAAATTATAAAATTACCTTCCAAATCGATAAGGTAATATGAAATTGCTTTCCATTATACGTAGAAATTGGAGATATTGCAGCTCCAAGTGCAAATTTTTTGCTAGCTTGAACAAAGCCTGGGCATTTTAAGTTGTAGCACCCAGTGTTTTGATACGCATCAGCCTGCAATGAAAGTATTATTACTCTTGTCATTATTTTTTTTACTAATTCATATAGTTTTTATTTATGTGTGTGTATTACACCTTCAATCAATTTACTTACCGTCCAATAAATAAAAATTCTAGGGCGGTTGTCCCCATAGATCTGCGGGGAGACCTGCATATAAAAATTACTTGAACTTTAGCTTAATGTGCTTAATTAAATTAAACTATTAATCCAGTTGGTTGACATAGTATTATCCTAATATTTTATACCAATTAAACAAATAAAAAGACTATGCATATGTATATGAATGAATTGATTTGAATAAAGTAATTAATGAGAGTAATATATAAACATGCCTGCCATCCAGCTTCAAGGGAATTGAGATCTTTTTCAAATGTGCCAGAGAGAACCCATATTTGACCCAAGCTGAATTCATGACTTTCCACACGTGGGGCCCACACGCTTAAGGATGCCTTTGCTCCTTTGTAGACACCCCCATCAAGATACCCAATTGAATGCTGTGTAGTGTGTAGAACAATATAAGCAGAACCCATATGTTATTTAATTTTCAAAATAGCATAAGTTTAATGTTGGTTTGTGTTTAAGTTTCTTGCTATTGAAGATAAAAATAAGTTGGAGCAAAGATATAAATAAATGAATTCAAAAGATAGACTCTTGCTTATATGTGCATGATGAAACAATGATTTAAATAGGGGCCATGAAACTCATTGATCACTTTAAATGAAAAAAAGGATAATGATCTCTACAAAATTACCACTTTAAAGAAATAAGTATGTCTAATATGAACCCCTCAAAAATAATTTAAAGGAGAAGATATATAATATTGAGTTTTATAATAATAAAAAAGGAAAGGTATTGAATATTTTATTAAAGAAAGAATTTGATAGACGAAAAATCGAGTTTCTACAAGTACATACTTCGTGGCCATTGCCTGCATTGATGAGTTTTCTTCCAAATCTGTTTAAAGAGCTAGCTCTTAACATGTCTTGTTCTGTTGTTCTTCTAATTGGAATTGTACCTTCAGGACATGATTCACCAGATAAACTCCACAATTGAAAGATGTCACTAAAATTATCCATTTGGCTGTGCCATCTTGGTCTTTCTGGAGGATCCTGTGTATATTTATAAGTATGCAAGGAAAATATTCAAGTTATAAAGTTGAAATATAATAGTTTACTTTTAAAAATTATTTCTAAATTTTTCTTAATTAAATTAACAAAAAAGGTACAAAATACCAATGGTTTTTGTCCTTTCAATAGAGGATGATCAAAAGCTGGTTGTTTATGCGATAGAACACAATCTATGATATCACCGTCAGGACTTTGCAAAATAAACACAAAAATATAAGTTAGACTTCAAGACTTAAGACATATAAGTTAAACTTCAAGACTTTTTTTTTTTGTTTGAGGGAAGACTTCAAGACTTAAGAGTGTGTTTATTTGAAGTACGTGAAAATTGTAGAGAATTTAAAAATAAAACTAAAAAACTCAAATGTTTTACCGTATTCCTTCGATTATAATTATTTTTGTTTTGATAGAGTACTTTTTTATTTAAAATTTCAAAAAAATTTGGGGTAAAAAATATAAAAATAAACAAAAGTGATTAATTGTTTTTAGAAAATGTAATCGTTGAAATTTTGAAAACGCTCAGGAGCCGTTTCGAAAATTTTATAACGATGAATTTGTAAAAATACAGAAATCAATTTGCAAATTTGAAAAATTAGTGGCTGATCCAATAATTTTTAAAAACATACAGAACAACATTGTAAATTTTGAAGAAAAAAATCACAGTGACCATTTTAAGATTAACACATTTTATAAGGTGACGCGGGAATTTCAAATTCTCATGATGTTTTAATTTTTAACATACGTGAATTGTCTTCACAGCTGGCTTGTTGATTCGTTGAAGATCAGTTGCTATCATCTTCTTCAACTTACGAAATTCTTCATCTGATCGAAAAGTTTGATTGATCAATTGATGATTGCTTGTTTCTAAAGAATTAATAGGATAAACCAAAGAAACAAGGAGAAGCAGATGTAGGAGGATGGATATGATTGGAGAGCTAAAGTCGATGTTTGTTTTTGTGGGTGCTGCTCCACATTTGTGTTGTCTTTTTACATTAATAAAACAAACTTTTGTGTTCCTAGATTTTGGTTTTGTGCTTGGAATCAAATATAACCCCATAGTATTGCTAGTACTACTACTATAATGTAAGACCGTTTAATTACTTGAGACTGAGTACTTATATATACTAAATGCTATTCAAAATTATAATGAATGTTTTGTCAAACAAATATATGAATGTTAAGGAATGCATTTAAATTTCTGTCAAAAAAAAAAGAATGCATTTAAACATTTGAACCAAAAAAATAAAATACTACTTTAAACATTTGAACCAAAAAAATAAAATACTACTATATGCAAACAACTATTAAGAAAATAATAATTAAAACAAAATATTTAATACTATATAGAGTATTATACAATTTTTTAAGTAATCAAAATGTACCTCTAAAAAAAAGTAATCAAAACATATATCGGTCAAAAACATTTAAGGTCTTTCAATTTTTTTTTAAGGAAATACTATGTTAAATGCACCTTGCTGTATACGGAGTGTGTTGTAATATTTCAAAAGAAATTTAGTTAAATAATTTTGATTAGTAAAAATCTAATTAATTGGTTAAATTATTACAGTTTTGACCTCTTAACTATCAGAAAGTTACGATTTTAGCCCCCTAACAAAAACAATAACAACTGAGCCTCCTATGTTAAGCCCATTTTGCAGTTTTGGCCCCCAGATAATTTTTGATCAATTCAACGCACACGTAGACGCCACATGTACAATTTTTAATTTAAAGATAAATAAAAATGTCACGTGTTAAGAGATAGTTTAAAACGTTCATTCACTTCAACCTAACAACTCTTCAAATATCATTCCAATTTTTTTTTTCAAACAAGCAAATCATTCCAAATTTTACATTGAATTCATGCATCGATTTTTATATTTGAAGAGAAATACCAACAAGTGCCGTCAAGACCACTTGTTACGAAGTCTAAAGAAAAAACTTTGTCTTAAAAATTATGCATTTAACACATTAAAAATTTAAAAAGTAACTTTTTCTACCTAAAACTTACAAATTATTTCTATTTTTGAATCTATTAACTTCAAAACTTTAACAATGACATCTTTTGCATCATATTCCCCACATATTCCTTTGTTTTGCCTATAATTCAAAATTAAAAAAAAAAAGAAAGTAAAAAGTACTAAAAATACAGTGATTTAGTGGTATGAATACATTACTGCTGAGATCGTATAAAAAAATTCATTCCAGAACTTCTAATTTTTTTTTTGAAGAGACTAAAATGAAATATATTACGACGACAATTGACCCTCCTAACACAAGAAGTACATAGGAAGAAACACCAAGAAATACAGAAAAAGTATCAGTAATATTTACAAGGCAACACCGAGTGCCATGAACAAAAACCAAAAGAAAGAAACCGAAAATTAGCCTATCCTGAGGATGGTAAACGGACTGAGCCACCAACCATGGTAATTGAGGGAAAGAGTAACGAGCTTTACCTTCAACCACCTAAAGGTTATTGCCTTGATCTTATCCACCGCCTAAGAAATTTAACTTTCTATAATATTAAAAATTTTGTTATTTCTTTATTTCCATAATTCTCACGTTGTTGCAAACCAAATAAGTTGTAATATCGATTGTCCCGTCTTATTGGTATGGTAAAAACTTGTTGCATCAATATCATCGACGTATAAGATTATGGGATCCATTCCCACTAAAAATTCCACCCCAGCAATAATCTTTAAATTCTCATTATCAATCATACTCTTTTCTGGAAGTTTGTAGTGACTTGCGTGAGAGTGGGAAGAAAGCAACTATTTATCGTTAATTTTTTTTTTTTTTTGAGACAACTGTTTATGGTTAATATAATGCACATATTTTAAGAGATTATTATTGTATTTTTTTCTACACAGTACACTAGCGAAAAGACGGACATTCAAGTGTCCGTCTTTCCGCTCTTTTTATTGCGCTAACGTTTGAAAACTATGAACGGTGTTTTTTTTATGAAATTTTGATTTTGATTAAAACTAAAAAAACGTAAATGTTTGTTGCTTTCAAGTTATAAAAAATCAAACTAACCATGATTATCTATTTCAACGATATTGAAAATAATACAATATAACAAAAAAAATATAATAATTTTTTTTTTAATGACACCAACAACAATTTTATTAAAAGTTGTTTAAAGGTATAATTGGAATAATGAAAAAGTAAGTATAAATATACTCATATAGTTTGTTACATTTTTTAAATGATAAAGAAAAAAAACTAAAAATATATATTCATATCGTGTTTGTTACATTTGTTTTAATATTTAAATTTATTCTTATCTATTTGTTACATGTTTTATTTGTATTGAAAATTGAGGGTATTTTTGAAAAGAAAAATTTAGCCCAAAAATGCTAAAAATGATAGTTTTCTTTATATATAGTATAAATACATTCAATAAAAATATGTCAAGTACGATCATAAAGGTGAAGATGAATTTCATAAGAGAAGTATGATTGATAGGTCGATACAAAGGAATAATCCTTGTAATTCATATTGAATTAGAATGAAAAAGATAATATGAAAGTGCAGTAGTGAGAGTTATTTATAGGTATTAAGGTGAGTTAGTCTGACTAACTTTTAACTATCCAATCAACCAACTAACCATGGTTTACCTATCAACTTTTAATTACTATACTCTAATGAAGTAGATATTTACATAATTTTTAGGAAGAACCTAAAAGGGTGACATTATGTAATAGTTTGATTGAATGTATTATAAAAAATTAAATTACCAGTACACGAATGAAAGTCATATTTTAATGTACTAAAATTGTAACCGTCAATATATTATAAACTTAACTCGCCTTTAAATACTCTTTATCTTTATATCTATTTTTTTAAGGATTTATCTTTATCTTTATTTTTTATTGAGAGAATTATCTTTCTTTCTTTATTATTTATCTTTATCTTTATTATTTACTTGTTGTGAATCCACCCACATTTATCACTTTTTTTTTCGGTTTGTTGAAATGAATCTCCTCCATATTTTATCACTAATACAACACATATATTAACTATTTTAAATGATTAATCATGGTGAAGGTACGCAGTAAACAGGGGAGGACCTCAACAAGATAGGGTGCGGCAATAGTTACACCAGTCCAGGCTTAATTTAAAAAAAAAAAAGATTTTTTTAGAACCTCTCATATCTATTTAGGCCTTCTAAAATTATAAAATTGCCTTTAATAACACTTTTTGTAAATAACTACCGGATGTTCATTTAAAAAAAAAACCATTTTGTATATTCAATGTTCATTTAAAAAATTTCTATTTTCTATCTCCGATAGATAACTAGGATGTTCCTTTAAAATAAAATCTCATTTTATAACTCCGATAGATAACTACCGAATTATTATCCATTTAACATTTTTTTACATAACAAACATACATCATCCAAAAATTCTCTCTCATCTTCTCGTATCTCTCCACCAGCTCACTTCCTCCACCATTTCACTTTGATTACCTAACTCAATTCATTCCTAATCGAACCACCGATCTCAACCCACTCACCCCACGTGAACGCCGAATCCGCACTGTCCAACTATCTACCATCATCAAAACCCACCAAATATGTTAATTGATCTCAATTGAGTGAAGATTGTGATGAAAACACAAAAAATCCCTAAAAACCGAAAGGTTTAGAAACATATTCAAGTTGAGTGCAAAATAGAAAATAACTGCTTAAAAATTGCAATATGGTTTATATAAATGAGTATTTCGGTAGTTATCTACCAGAGGTTCAAAAATGAAATTATTAAAATGAACATCCGATATATAAATGTATAAAATTGAAATTTTTAAAATGAACTTCTAGCAGTTATCTACAAGATGTGTTATTGAGAGCAATTTCGTAATTCTAGGGGTCTAATGAGATATCGAGGGGGTCTAAAAAGAAATCTTCAAAGAAAAATTGATCAAACAGCCCAGCCCATGAGTTTTTTCTTTTCTGATTTGTATCAGCACACACGCCGCGTTTCCTTTCCTTGTTCTTCCCAACGCCGGTGAGAGTAATTGAATAAGGATAGTGATAGTAGTACTGAAATTCAAATTGATACTTTTAGCTTTTGGTTGAAATTGAAATTGAAGCTCTTCTGTTGTTTTGTGCATAGCACAGTGTAAGAAAGAAAGCTAGGGTTTTACCTTCGCTTTTGCATCTCCCAAAATGACAAAGTTCAGGAAGCTCAATCGTGAAACGTCTCACCGGTTATCCATGCTCAGGTTAACATGCTTTCTATCCAATCCTCCAATTCCTATTTTTTATTTTTCATCCAAATTCTGAATTTGAATTATGGGTACTCATTTTCTATTTATTTTTATTTAGAACCATGGTCTCGCAATTGGTGAGGCATGAACGCATTGAAACTACTATTACCAAGGTAATATAAATAAAATTTATTTGATTGTAATCGTATGCATTTTCGGTTTAAGACCGTATTGATCATTCTTTTGTGAATTTCAATTAAAGTTTGCTTGTTGTAATTTTGATTTTAGGCTAAGGAGGTTAGAAGGCTTGCGGATAATATGGTACAGCTTGGTAAAGAGGTTAGTTCATTGTTCCATGTTGAATTGAATTGATTTGATTTACACAATTAGTTTAGCTTAACTATTTTGCATCTGGATATTCAAATTTTGGGGTTTTTTTCAAATGATGTTGAGGCATGAGAAAAGTAGCCTTCTAATACATAAGGAGTATATTAAAGCCATGGATCAAATTAAGCCATAATGTTATGTCATAAACCATATTTACATGAACTTCATGGGGTGTACTTAACAGAACACATACAATTTTGTCTTAGAAATGTAAAATATTCACTTTATCTTCAGTGGTGCTGCTTTCAGTATTCTACCAACTCCAAAGTGAGGCCAATATATTTCAGTTGTTGTGTATAGGTTTCCAGCTTAGTTTGGGAGTTTGAAATTAGACTTTTACGGACTAAAACCATTTTAAATGGACTGTGAAATGTGGACTCTAGCCAACAGTGCATTTTTAGTTTCAAAAGGATCTTTTACAAACATCTATTGTTTCTTGTTCTTGGTGTTTAATTTTAAATATTGATCATCTTATGCAATGATTCTGTTAATCTTATTTAGAAATGAATTTAAATATCGCTCTTATTCTTTCATCATTGAACAAACAATATTTTTTTCAAACTACTTTAAGTTCCGAAAGAGGTTTAAAAAATGTCAGCCCTGAAGATAAATGTTGAGCAAATCAGTGGGTGGATACTGATGAAACACCACCAGGGGTTTAAAAATAGTCAGTTTCTCACCTGCTATTAATATTATAACTACAAAATCAGCAGGTGGATACTGATGAAAGACCATCAGGGGTTATTTAATGGAGTTTTTCCCTAACCCAGGGGTTATTTAATTGAGTCCCAAAGTATCTGTTGAAAATCGGTTCTGCAAAAGTTCTGTGCATGTGAACAAGTCTCATTGATAGAACTCAAATGGACAATGCGTTTTATGAAATAGTTGTTGATAGGCATCATTCTGATTGCCTTGGTTCGGTAGCAGCAAATGCTAAAAAAAACTTGTGGTTTTAATCTGTCATTACATTTATTAGAAGCATTGTCCTGCTGTCCGTTTTCCTGAAGGAATATATATTGTCTGTTGGTAGACATAAAATTGAGCTTATAGCTTATAAGCTTGTATGATTAAAAAAGACCCGTTTGGTAATTGTAATTTTTACGCATGCTTATAGCTTATTTTCACGAGCTTATAGTGGTTTTTGATAAGCAAATTCAAGTAGCTTATAGCTTGTCACTTTTTATCTCCATTTTACCTGCAATCCTAATTGAAAAAAATAAATATTAATTAAATGCACTTTTTTTTTATGTCATTTCATATTTATAAGCTAGTTTAACCACTAGTTTTACCAAACACTTCAAATTCAATCAACTAGTTTATCCGCTATCAGCTATAAGTTAGCTTATCAGTCATCCGCTATAAGCTCATCCGATATAAGCTAGCTTATCAGCTATTTATTACCAAACAGAGCTTTAGATGTTCTTTGGCTTTGTAATTTCCTTCATCACCTTTCATCTGCTTTTGAAACATGTCAACGCCATGCATCCACTCTCACAAAACATGTAGTCAGAACATAATGACATGCTTATAAGAAGTTGGTAGTTTTTCATGTTATCTGTAGATTATTTCCTCTCTCTTTAGGATATCTTATATTTCATTCTGTGCTAGCCATTTTTGTTAGATTTTGAACTCTTTTGTTCTCTATGGGTGTGTTTGATTTGTAAAAGATTGGATACTCGACAGAACAGTACTGAACAAGTGACTGAGTTACAGGGCAACTTTTTGTCTTGCATCGTGTTTGATGATGGTCGATACACAGGACAAACAGTTTTGTCCTGAACCTTTGGTTGATATGTTAATGTACAAGACAAAATATTGAAAATTTTACGATAATACCCTTTATGACGTGCAATGTTTGATTTTTCACTGTGCAAAGACATAAACAAAATTTTAAAACTTTTAACTATTTTATTTATTTTTCCAATGTTACCAACATACTTAACAATTATTAGAACAATTTAAATTTGATTAACACGTTTATATATATTATCAACTACATCATATTATATAATTTTTAACAAAGAAAAAACGTGACATCATAAGCATCATGAAACCAAGGAAGGAAAAGTGACACACACAAAGTAGGGAAGGAACGAAAAATAAAAAACTGCAAAAAGCCAATGGATAATTGAAAGAATTTCCTGAAGACGAGAGTTTATTTAAAGAAATAGAAGTAATGAAGGGATAAAATAGTATTTTACATTTCAGTAAACATGGGACAAAACTTTGTCCACTGCTTTAGCGCCGTACAAGAAAAGAAGAAGTTGTCCAGTGCATCGCTTCCTATTTTGTGCTGTCCTTTATTGCTTTTCTAAATCAAACGATGGACAAATATTTTTGTCTTCTCCAGTGCTTCATTTTTTACAAATCAAACGCACCCTATGTGATTGAACTTAAACTTCCTTTGCACTCTATTTTTGTTATTTGGTTATTTGATTACTTTTAGGGAGTCATTTTTATTTGTCTGTTGGCTTAAGTTAACGTTCTAACCTGGATGAAAATCTAAATGCTCGAAATATAATCAATGGTGACAGTGCGACACTGGCAAGCAATCAAATAACAATTAACTTAATCTGGGGAATTCTAATAGTTAAATATTAATGATCCATTTAGTAAACTGAAGTACCTGGGCTTCATAGTTTGGGGCCAGTTTCTCAACCTTTTCTGCACTTACATCGCTGTTTTCTTTTAAAATCTGTAGTTTGTTTTCACCTCAATCAGGGGATATGGCTTGTGGGCTTCATAGTGCTTGTACGTTTGGGTTTTTAAAACTGTGACTTGTTCTTATTTGATGAATTAATTTGCGTGAAAAACATTTTCATTACGCTTTTCTTGATGTAGACTATTATGTCTGATTATTTACCTTCCACATGCATGTTTGTTACAGTTTACATTTGTCTGACACGGTTGCCCTTTTCCACCATTAGTTGCCATGATGTCTCCAATAAAACCATGGCTATGGATAATTTTTATTTTGCCTTGATCTTGAGCATAAATTTGATAGGAAGATAAACATTTCATCTATTTATCTAGCTTGACTACTTGGATTGACTTATTGTTTACACGATAAACTGTTAGGGATCTGTATGTGCTGCAAGGCGTGCTGCTAGTTTCGTGCGAGGAGACGATGTACTTCACAAGCTGTTTACAGAACTGGCTTATCGATACAAGTGAGTATTAAACTTGATGTAATTTCAGTCACTAATTTATGACTGTTAATTGTGTTGTGAGACTGAACAGACATTGTGTTGTGCAGGGATAGAACTGGTGGATACACTAGGGTGCTACGGACTCGCATTCGAGTTGGTGATGCTGCACCAATGGCCTATATTGAGTAAATCTCTGTTTCCTTTCTGATATTCACTTGTTTAACTGACTTTGATGGTTCTGTTATTTTGGTAACCCAGCTTGAGTTCACCTAAAAAGTGATTTCTTTTCATTGTTGTTGATATTTGCCTGTTTTTTAACCTATTGTGCTGTTATAGTTTATCCTTCAAATCTTTTAGGTTGCTTAGAATGAGTATATTAAGATTTGACCTTGTAAAAAAAAATGTGCTTTGAAACAGGCTTATTGATCGCGATAATGAGCTTAGGCAGTCAAAGCCACCAACTCCTCAACCACCGCAGAGAGCACCCCTTGATCCCTGGACACGATCTCGTCTTACCAGGCAGTTTGCGCCTCCCAAAGTGGAAAAATCTGATTCTGATTCTGATTTAATTTGATTCTGATTTGTCATTCATTCGAATGTATGGCAGTAACTATGTTTTACCCCATAGTTTGAGATGCCTGAATTTTGCTTTGCTTATTTTATAAATCTCCCCATGGCTTGCAATAATAAAACAGTTATGTCTACCACTATTGCTACAGGAAAGTATTCTATAACATAATTTGATTGAAACTTTTATATTTTTGTTGTAACCCTAAAAACTGGCAATTACTGTTGTAATGTCAAAACCATTACAATGGCGAATGTATAAACAAGACGGGTTGGATTGTGGGGTCTGCTTACTTGCTAATAGTTTTTGATTGAAATACATATTGTTTAATGGGAAGACAGGGATGCAATAACTGTTCCAAGCCATTAGAACTTGATTTCCATCCTTAAAAAAGTTGTTAACTTTATTGGCTTTGCTCCTGAGCATGCAATTTCAAGCTTCTTTTCACGTTTTCTGTTTGAGAAGTACATTATTTCAATAGGAAAAGGTTAACAAAGAGATTGCATGCTAGAGGTTGCTTGACAAGGTTATGCACGTGCAGAGGGACAGCCTAAGTCGTGCTCTCTTTCTCACGTATGTATAATTGTGGGATAACATGTATCCTCCTTTTTGTTTCCACTCATTTGTGTAGATGAAGTTTCAAATGGACAAGTAATGCTACACAGGGCAAAGCTTTCAGTGGGGTCCAACTCTTACGCATGTAAAAAATCAACCTTAGCCAGCAACAAAATGCAAAAGGATTTATCTAGAAAGCACAAAATCTTCTTTGCCATATAGTCTATATGCCCATAAAAGCAAAATCTTTCTTCACCTTTGGAGTTGCTTTACTTGCAATACAGTATACATACTGCCCTACGTCTCCACATTATCTGCATATAAAGAATTCTATATTTATCAATGACTTTATTTATGTATGTGTCCATGTGTGCTTCCAATTTAATAGTAGTAATAAACTGTTTGTTACTATATATGTAAAAATAAAAGGATATGTTGAAGTTGTATATAACTTTGTAGACTTAATCTACTTGGTAAGAAATTTTTATTTCAAAATTTTAATGTGATCATAGTTTACAAAATATTATTGAGATTTATGTATTCTAATTTTATACATATATAAAATATGCTGCATAGGATGAAGTTGCTGGCATACTTAGCGATGGGTGCAAGGCTTCCATATCTTACTCTAACTATAACAAGTAGTAACGTACCATTCTTTTTCAATTCAACCATTGAATTGAAGTACAAGTCAGTTCAGTTATATCACCGCCTCTGGTTCAATTCAGTTAGACTGTTAAGACTTAAGAGTCCTTCAATAAATAAATGACAATTTCTTCCCTATACTATTTTCCTCTACTGTATGTCTTTACTTAAATTCAAAGACTGGTAAGAGACAAATTAATACAAGATGTTACAGAAGGGAACAGATAAAGCTGGTCAACAGGTGATATGTGTAATGTTACTTTGTGATTGATAATAAGTCCTTTGTTAATTTCGGCTTAATAACATTATTATTTCAGTGTTGACGAAATTTGATTGTGCTAAGTGCTAACTGCTTAGACCATGAGTTTGGTGAAATAGTCTTAGAAAGGACATTTAAACAATTGTCATTAATTTGATGGACGATTAACCGTAATAATAATCACATTGTAAGAATAAAGAAAATAGAAGAGTGACATGTGTTATGTGTAGTTGTCTTGGCAGCTAATTAGGTGTTTGATGCTGCCATTTAATTTCTTCAAATACAGATGAACTTCATTAGTCTAAACATTAAGAGAAAATTATTATGATAATGAAAAGAATGTTTACCTACCATGGACATTAAACTATTTTTTTTTGGCAATTTTAAGATAAGGGAATAAATAATAATAAATCCTGATCATTTATAGAAAAATTCATGATCAGGGGCCATATGGTAATAGGATTGGATATATTATCAAAAATAAATAAATAAAATAGGGTTGGATATAAAACTAAAAGCATAAACAATCTTCTTTTGTAAAAAAATCGTAATAATTAGGCTTTCCTAATTGACAAATGATTGGGACATGTGGTCACCTTTACTCCAAATCCAATGAACAATTGTTTTCATTAACCTAATCTCTCTTTTTGTCTTTCATTTTTTTGATAAAACATTACCCTAATCTTGTAGCAACAACTCCTACCATTATAATGACAACTTTTTTTATATATTAAAAAGGATGCTTCTATTTACATTTACAACCCAACCCAATTTAATGGAGGTTTGATAATTTAAAAGTGAAGGTAATAAATTGACTCACCTGTGAGTAAGGAACAAATGACAATACCGAAATGGTTAGCTGGACATTTTTCGTAGTTACTCAGATTTGAATCCGAGATCGCTTTCACATATTGTTAGTTTTTATCCATGTTTGTCACTTCATGAAAAAACTCATTTTCACTCTTCAATACAAAAATATGAAGAAAAAGGGCAAAGTGTTTGCATAGTCACCCCTACTTCTGGAAAAAAAAAAAGAGAAAATGAGACATACATGATTAATTTTATAGGATTAATATATGTTTTTGCGCTTACATCATCAGTGCATTACAATTAAACTTTAAGAGTGTGTTTGAATGAGGGAATGTTTTGAGGGAATTCAAATATTTTGATGTGAATTCCATTGTTTGGATAATAATTTGAAATTTTTTCAAAATGATGGAAATTTATGAAGTATTTTGTTCAAGTTAAATTTAGAGAATTTCAAATGACACCTAAAAGTTAAGAATTTTAAAATTCTTCATTGTTATAATTTTTTAAATTTTGCATTTTGGTCCTCAAATTTTCAATTTGACCCCAATAAATTTTTATAAAAACTGTAAATCGACCCCTCAATTTTCAAAAATGATAATTTAATCCCTCAAAAATTTTGGAATTTACAAATTGACCCCTAATTTTAATTTTTAAATTTGGTCCAAAAACAATAATATTTATAAAAGTTGCCCAAAAATATGACAATGAAATTTTTATTACTCCATCCAAACAAAAATATTAAAAAATAAAAGAAATTTAATTGCATCATTTAAATTACCTAGAATTTCCCAATTACCTTATTCAAACACACTCTAAGAAATTCTAAATTTTAATCCATTTTCACTATAGAGGAATTGAAAGATTTTGGAATTATTACTTGGGCCATGCATATATATACTTTGTTAACTATTGACTTCCAGAGCAATTAACAGTATATAAATGGTTCATATAATAATGACATATTCTTTGTATAATAGTGGCTTGTCAACTAAAAATTATTAGCTTATAATAACATCAGCTGAAATACGAAATGATAATTGAACAAGCAAACAAAAATGAGAATTCAAAAATAATAAAACAAAACAAAACAAAATAAAAAAGAATAATAAAATAAAATATGAGAGATAAGGCAAAGTAGGTGACTACACAAAAAATTATAATGAAAAAAATTGTGAAGGAAGTTACTTGGTCACTCTGTCTATATTGTGACTCAAACGCCCCAACAATGCTATCAATTAATTCCTACATCACCTTCTTCACATTCCTCTTTCTTGTTTCTATATGTGTGTGCTTCACAACAACAATTATATTGAAACCACGTTTTTACTTTGAAAATTTTGTTGCGCATATTGGAGCACCACGTACACCTCAATCGGTATATTGTTTTCCATTATCCATATTGTAGTTGAAGATGGTTTTCTAGGAGAACTAGTTTAATTTAGTATTCAATATTTGATTGAACCATTTCATTTTGTTTCTTTGTATCAATGCAATTATTAATTAAACTTGGTTGTTGATGGTATGTGCAGATATTGAAGAGATTTTGCATTGCATGGCTCTGCAGCTAGTTACCTGAATATGAGAGGAACAATGGGAACTTCTCCTCGTTCTGTTGAAGCTAGACATCGTTTGCCTTCATCCATGTGAGTTCCTTAATTTTCTTCTTCAAACATTCTATATGCAAAAAGTTTTGTTTACTCATTAACTTTAACAGTTCTTTACTTCTTTCCAATAGAATAGTCATTTGTTTTTAGGACTAAAAATTATCACAAGGTGAAGTTAGCTTTGCTATCTATTAAATCAAGTTTCATAAATGATGGATAAATCAGTAGATTTTTTTTAATATATATTTTTTAATTTCTAAAGAGTCTAAATGTGAAACTCACATACACAGTTGATAAGTGAAAAAATAGCAAGCTTACGCCTCAACGTATTAAACGTTCTTACAATCTCTTTTATCATGTTTAATAGAAGTGTATATGACATTAATCTTGATATATATTTAAAACATATTAATGATTTTAGATCTACTACCATCCATATAAAATTTACATTTTTTTTTACGTTATATAAAAACTTACATAGATTATTGATATGATATAAACTTTTGGTCCAATAATGAGTTTTGTAAAAAATGTATCTGGTAAAAAGTTATCAAACAATATATCAGTATTCAATATTAAAAAGGTGCAACTTGATAACTACTTGTATCATAAAAAAAATCTTACAATATTTCACCTTATAGCTATCTAACACATACATTTTGCATTTTTTTATAAATTGACTTTAATTAATTTTCATAGAAATACACGCATGCACCTAATAGGATTTGAAGTATACATTTCGTAATGTTGTTGAATCATTTTCAAACAACATGATGAGGGGACCTGCATACAGTCACAATTTTGTGTGATCCGTATCATATACCCTTCCTGTCTTTTCTAAATGACAATGACATTTTTATATCAAAATATTTCTTGTTTACATTCGAAGGAAGCTTAGCAAGATACTAGGTTCATATCAATATATCACTCTCAATTATTTATAGCTTGTACGTAAATAAATACATATATAATCAGTGGTTTATAGTTTTGCCAGCGTTATCAAGTCTGCATCCACAGTTAGTCACGTAGATGAGCAGCATTAGTAGGGACCAACTATATTAATTTACAAAATATATATTTGAAGTATTTTGAATCAGACATTTTAGACATCATGAGTATGCACTAATCACTATGAGCTTATCAAGACTTGTAAGATGATCAGAATGTAACAAACAAAGTATATTTTGCATGATGTTGGAGGTTGAATTCAAAATCAAACTCCAACATTTAATGTAAGGACATAAATTACAATATTAAAGACAAGTGACATGCATTTAGGCTTATAAACTGATATATCTACAAATCCAATTGTTTGGTGAATTTTTTTTCTAACTTATTATGCATACTAAAATTTGTTTCATTAACAACGAGGTACAGTGAAGATTTATACAAGAGAAAGGTGTCAAGAAGTAAAGTGAAAGATGCAGAGAAGCCTTTCCACTTATCTATCCAAGATAGAAACTTAAGATGCAAGTTTTCTTTCTTAAAACTTATCCTATTGATAACCATTTCCGCCACTTTTGTAATGTTCCTCTACTCTCCAGAGATTTACAATACCACCCATTTAACAGGCTCTAGCGCAAGGTATGTTTTTGGTCAAAACCATAAAATGTAATTTCACATCATCAAATGTAAACTCATACTAAATAATAAGAAAAGATCACCACTATTTTAGTACTTTGTTCTCTTCTTAGCATAGGGGTGCAATATTCAAGTATCTTTGCAATTTTGTGAACAGGTGGATATGGGGTGGCTCGGATCCTCGGTACATATCAAATGTAGATACTGATTGGGGTGATATAATGAAAATCACAGAGAAACTGAAAGAAAAAAATGAATTTCAAGGCATTGGACTTCTAAATTTCAACAGCACTGAGATTTCTAACTGGAAGCATAAATTTCATGATGCCACACATGTTGCTCTACATCTAGAGCATGCTGCAAACAGTGTGACATGGGAGTCTCTATATCCAGAATGGATTGATGAGGAAGAAGAAACTGAAGTTCCTGTTTGCGCTTCTTTACCAAGTCTCGGATCTCCTGGTACAAGACTCAATCTCATTGCTGTTAAGCTACCTTGTAAGAATGGAGCTAACTGGTCTCGAGATGTCGCCCGTTTGCACCTGCAGCTTGCAGCTGCTGGCCTTGCTACCTCATTCAAAGGCAATTACCCCATTTATGTGCTCTTCATTACCAACTGCTTTCCGATACCAAATCTGTTTACCTGCAAAGAACTAGTTGGACGTGAAGGAAATGTATGGTTATACAGACCAAACTTGAGTGTTTTGAGAGAAAAGGTTCAGCTTCCAGTTGGATCATGTGAACTTGCACTTCCTATGAGAGGCAGAGGTATGTTATACTTACTTTCCATCTCTCGCACTCCTGAGACATATTATCCTAGCATTATTAATTGTTAATAAAACACAGTTAAAATTGCACCACGCGTCAATTTCTTCATCTAATATGTGTCAGTTTCATGGTAAACTTTTTCCTGTTATATACCTGTGTTGAACACAAGTTCTCTCAACTAGTGATTTTAGAAGATAGTTATAAGTGTTTGTGATAAGAACCAACCTGTGTTGACACTTTTAACACATACAGTTCTGTAAAGTTATTGCACAGTAATGGATTTTTTTTAACAGAAATGAAGGTTTAAGATAAGAACCAAGAAAATTAATGCCTCTTTTATTTCCTGCTTAAACATATTACATTCTCTGATCTCATCCATGACCATGAGAAATAAAGTTTAATCTTTTCAGTGTGAATATTGTGTTTGCATGTACTACTATACCATCATGTTTTTCTCATTAAATTTTTCTTGTCGCAAAATTGACGGAATGAATTCAAACACAGAACTGGTTTACAATGGAAATGCTCCAAGAGAAGCCTATGCAACAATTCTGCATTCAGCTCATGTTTATGTTTGTGGAGCCATAGCTGCAGCACAAAGCATCCGAATGTCAGGATCAACTAGAGACCTTGTAATACTTGTTGATGAGACAATCAGTGGATATCACAGAAGCGGTTTGGAAGCAGCAGGGTGGAAGGTTAGAACAATAAAGAGAATCAGAAACCCCAAAGCTGAAAAGGATGCTTACAATGAATGGAATTACAGCAAATTCAGGTTGTGGCAGCTTACAGATTATGACAAGATAATATTCATTGATGCAGATTTACTCATACTCAGGAACATAGATTTTCTATTTGGGATGCCGGAAATCACTGCTACCGGTAACGATGCCACTCTCTTTAACTCGGGTGTCATGGTGGTCGAGCCATCAAACTGCACATTTCAGCTCCTGATGGAACATATAAATGAGATTGAGTCCTACAATGGAGGGGACCAAGGGTATTTGAATGAAATATTTACATGGTGGCACAGGATACCAAGACATATGAACTTCTTGAAGCATTTTTGGGTTGGAGATGAGGAAGAGAAGAAGCAAATGAAAACCATGTTGTTTGGTGCTGAGCCACCAATTCTCTATGTGCTTCACTATTTAGGTTTGAAGCCATGGTTATGCTTCAGGGACTATGATTGTAACTGGAATGCCGATATATTTCACGAGTTTGCAAGTGATGTAGCACATGCAAAGTGGTGGAAGGTGCATGATGCAATGCCTAAGCTTTTGCAACAGTTTTGCCTGTTGCAGTCAAAGCAGAAGGCACAGTTGGAGTGGGATCGGAGCCAAGCGGAAATAGCAAACTACACAGACGGGCACTGGCGAATCAAAGTTAAGGATCGACGCTTGAAGAAGTGTATAGATAATCTTTGTGACTGGAAAAGCATGTTGCGGCATTGGGGAGAAAGTAACTGGACAGATGATGAGTCTTTTACTCCAACACCTCCCACAGTTACCATGTCATCTCTTTCTGCTTTATGAGCTGTCAAATTCATTTTCTACTTTCCTTGCCTACTATTAAGTTTCACAACAAACAAACTTTATCCCATTAGAGATGGGATCGGCATAAGAAAAAAGGGATAAAGGAAAAAAATCCGTGTACACATTTTTTATTCTTAAAAATGGTCTGTTCTACAGCTTTTTTACACTGATAATGTGGAAGCAGATTCCAGCACAATTCAATTTTGAGGGATATTGTATGACTCTCTGGTGTTTGGGTACAAAAGAGAAACAATGTAATATATGTGAATGTGCAACAATCATAAACTGGACAGAGACACAATTCAGAAGCATAAAACATACTTGAAACAAATGTCACTAGTGTTTTGAAATTCATAAGTTGTGAGGCAAGAAAATCAAGGATAACACTAATAAATTAAGAGAGGACAACCACATAGATAGGTACCAGGTAGAGTTATGTTCAAACCATTACCAACGATTTTATTCATCAATTTAATTTAATCAAGCCACTTGGTTCAGTTGGTTGGCCTCGAATGAAATGAAACTATAAAGGTTTTTGGATTTGGCTTAAAATTTGAATGCAAATGCAGCAAAAAAAATCAAAACTTCAACTTCGACTCGATTTCTTTTTTTAAAGGAAATGGCTAAGATAGAATTCCTCTCACCAGAGACTGGAATCATGGATAAAACATTGATATTGTCCTTGCTACAGCTCTATAATTTGAAAAGAAACAGAGATTAAAAAAAACGTCACCATAATGGAGTTTCCTTCCATATCCTCGATGTCTAGTTACATCGTGGATGGAAAGCTTTGTAATTAAATTTACTAATTTTACAAGATCAGATCATTATTCTATACCACAGCCATCACATCATACAAAAAAAAAATGCAGGGGCAGAGTAGGATCAACCAAGAAGTGTATCTACCAGGAAAACTGATGCATTGGAACTCCTTTCTCCCCCCATGGCTTTTTTGAAATCATCATTATATCAACAGTTTGCAAAGCAGATGTGGAAAACAATATGCAAAATTCCCCATTTACTTATGCCTCATATTCATAATCATAGCTCTACCATCACTTAATCCCATCCATCGTAGAGCGAATAACCGATACGATGAACCCAATCGTCACCTTGAATGAAACCCTGTACTGAATATGTAGACACATGTTCAGCAGGAACCTGGCTACTCCAAGACACTCTCTTAGTTAAATTAGAACCAGGTCCAGAGTTGTCAAATTCCCCATAGTAGAGTGTTCTCAGTCCAAAATCTCCACTCCATGGCAACCAACCCTTTGGTGTGATTATGGCTGCCAAGAACGAGTTAATAAAAACTGTTCTAGAATACTCCTTCCATGGCCTTCCGAGATAGTTCTTGTGTACTTTAGGATTGTCATTAAACAACTCCATATATTTCTTGGTACCATTAACCAAGCAGTTGTGGAAAACGAAACCTGTCGACTGAGCAGGATCTGTTCTACCATGTGCAGTAATGGCATTGTTCTCCCCTTTCTTTGGCCTTGCTTGCCTCGGCTGGACTAGTATTTCACAGTCTTGGAAGAATGAAGCCGAGTTTCCAAAAATAAAGTCCACATTGCCTATAATCCGGCAAGACTTATAAAACTGCCGCAAGGAATGAGCATAGAGAGTATCTTGATTGCCTATCAATTCACAATTCTCAATAACAGAAAGATCACTGTCCGATCTGAATGCTACTGCTTGGTGAGCATTTGCACCTGCTGTGTTTTGAATAGTAAGATCCTTTGCCATGAATCCATCCCCAACAACCCCTACAAAGTTTAATCAACCAACGCATTAAGAATATAACAATGCTGCATCAAATCTATGTATTTTAAGTAAAAAAATCTCTCTCTATCAAGGAATTTGACACATATGGTTCTCTATTATTTTCTATGAAGCACCATTAATCAACTCATTAAGAATATATCAATGATATCAATGCTACATCAAATCTATGTATTTTAAGTAATCTTTTGATTAAGGAATTTCACATGTATGCTTCTATGATAATCATATACGAAGCACTGACACAAGTAATCTTACCTACAGTGGCAGAGTTATAGGTTGTCATCCCTTCCTGTAATCCAACATTAGCAGAGCCAGTAATAACAGTCTTACCAATGCCATCACCCAAAAGCACAACATTCCTCTTCCTTAACGGAACTCTAACACTTTCTTCATAAACCCCTTCCTTTATATGTATCACAAATCTCTCTCCAACTGGCAAATCATCAAGCGAAGCATCAACAGCTTCCTGCACTGTCTTATAACACCCACTGCCGGCGTCTGTGTAAGCCTCTTTACACACCCTAACATCAGGTGTAAGATTAATCGGCACAGACGGTCCAGACCCAAACACACCAGACACAGAATCCTCCCAAAAACCATCCCGCTCGGTGAGTGGCGTCCTCCACGAAGCAGTATCATTACCAAATAGATCATAAGAAAGAATCATGCTAAGAGCATTGCTGGATAGGTTGGTGAGAGATTCAAGAAAAGACATGGTTTTGAAGACTAATTCAGTATCGTTAGCGTATTTGAGACCAGACCAGCAATTATACTGATAAGCCAAAGCAGCACTCATGAAAGCACGAGCGTCTTTGGTTTGACCACGTGAGAGAGCTTCGAGGGTGAGAGAGGTACGGTGGTAGGAGTATTTGAAGACCTGGAGACAGCTTTTAGCGAGGGTGGTGCGCGTGTGGTTGTGTACGGAAGCGTGGAGGATGGAGTTGAGTAATGATTCGGCAGTTTTGAGGTTTTGATAGGAGAGTGAGATGGCGGAGTGGATGATTTGAAGGGGGGTGGGGTTTGTTGGGTGGGGATGGGAATAGAGGGAGGTTTGGCATTGGTGAGGGAAGCGGGTGGATTTGCAGGCTTGGAGGATGAGGTTGAGGTTTGGGGAGGAGTGAGAGTAGTAGGAGTGGGGGAGGGTGAGGAAGAGGAAGAAGATGAATGGGATGGTTGCCATGGAGAGAAGGATGATGAGGGTGGATCTTATGATTGAGAAATGGTGTTTTATGGGTTTTTTATGGATCATGGTAGGTTTAGATTAATCAGAAGGAGGATTTTGATCTCTCATCTGATGATTCAGTTAGTTATTACTACTAATGAAGCAAATGTGGCCACATGGAGTGTTTTATATAGTGTCGGCATAACTGTGTGATCAATTCATGATTTCATCTCCTTTTTGAAAAAAATAATATTTTCTTTTAATGAAAAATCACTTTTCTAACTCAATTTATTATACTTGTATAAGGTTTTTAGAGTTGGTCTCAATTTTATTCATCATAAAAGTTCTAAGTCAAGGAATGTGGTATGAGATAGTAACAGGTGTGGTTTTGTGATCGCCTGATCAGAAGAACTTATGAGTTGTCATGAGCAGGGTCGTTCTTTTGGAAGTGTAAAGAGTTCAATCGAGTTGGGCCTCCTAAAGTGATGGGTCTCAAGAAAAAAATTATTGTTCAATATCTCCACCCCCACTAAAAAAAGAAAAATAAGCGTGTTTCATGTTTCAATTTCTAAGTAAAAAATTATGTTCCATGTTTCTATTTCTAAGTTAAAAAACACGTCTTTAGTAAAAATAATTGTCAATTTTGATTTCGGTGATTTTGATTTCTGTGGCTAATAATTATTATACGAGTGTTATTTTCAATTTAAATAGAAGATTAATCTTTTAAAAAAATTGTGCGTTTTTTTTTTTATTAGAGACCTATATTTACTATGAGAGTCAAGCCTTTCATTTCATAGAGACGGCCTTGGTCATGTGCTTATACAAGTGTTAAAAAATTGAAGAATGGAAAACCAATTCGATTTCATGAGGTCAACGGAAGAGGTTAAATTTTGATGATGATGTTCTTGTAAAAGAAGGTAATATACATGTTTGTATTATAAACGTATGTAACTCCCTGCTTACGCCTCACTAATTAATATTGATTGGCAAACGTGATCTCTATATAACAATTTCTTCCATCCTAGAGTATATTGGAGTGTATTCATATTCCCGGTTCAATCGATTGAACTGGTCAATTCTGTCCGAGTTTTAAAACTATGACTAGGAGCATCTTAGTATTTTTAGAATTTTCTAGCCACACGGACTATATATCACTATCTCTAAATAGTCATTGTAATTAAGTACTTCCTCCGTTTTTAAATATAAGCAAAATTCACTTTTTAGGTTCATTCATTTAATGATGTATGTGATCCATATTATAAACCTATCGTCATATTTGATCTTACATGAAAAAAATTAATGTCAGCATTAACGAACTATTTTAACGTCAGAGACTATTTTGCCTAACGAAATGCACAATCAATGACTATTTTAAAATTTCAACACATTAATGGACTATTATAGCTATTCGTTACAAATACAATGACAAAAAAGACGATTATTCAATAAATCATTCGTATACAATCAACAATCCCTAAAATTTAACAGACCCTATAATATATATTTCTTCAACAACAAAAACAACCCGACGATTTAAAAAAAAATTGACAGTTGTGAACACATGTTGTGCTTCAGAGGAATCTGGCAACAAATCTAAAGAATGTCGTATATATTTGCTGGGAATCAAGATCTAAGAGAAGAAGTGAAATTGGGTAGCAAAGAAAATGTTTTGCAACTTTGAAAACTAAAAAAACATAACTGGCAAAATAATTCAACATTTTGTCATATAAATTGAACCGTACAAGATGTCACTTCTGAAATCCACCAAAGAGGAATACTAACAAAACTTTTTAAATATCAACTCTTTTATCGGATGAAATTCATTTCTGTTCCATCACTCTATATGTGTTTTATTTCTGAAATGTACGACCCATGTTGATTAACCAAATTAAAGAGTGAATGTTAAAGAAAATATTTTAAAAGAAAGTTTTGCTAGCACTCTCCCTTGTGTTCAAGGACAAAATGAAAATTTTAGAGGGCTGGCTGGAAGCAATTATTAAAGGGCTACAACACAAGAGCACATATCAAAAGTATACATACAAGTCAATTATTTGAAGTATTCTTAAAAAGCAAAATTTAATTAATTAAATTAATGAATTTTGAATATTTATAATTTTTGAGTGTGCTTAATAAATGTTGTGTTGAATAGTCTCTCAGTCTCTCACAGTACACATTCCGGCGTGCGATTAAGATTTAAAAATAATAAAACACGCAATTGTTGAGGAATCTCTCTCTTAGCAGCTTCGACATCTAGGGTTTCTATCTCGACACACTGTTCATCTTCACTCACTTGTAAGTATTCTCTCAACCTTTACCATGTCTATGTCTTATCTAGTGTTTACTTTATCTCGCTTAATTTCAATTTTCACTTTCTTTTCTAAACCTAATTTACTTTATCCAGTAAAAAAAAACCTAATTTTGATGCGTATGTATGTGCTGTGATGGTATTCGGATATATATTGCTCGTGTATGAATTCTTAGTGTTATCAATATCGTTTATGCGGAAGAGAATATTGCGTGTCGTATTCGCCTATACTGAAAGGGAACATTGGAGACAGCATCCATTCGCAAATTCGTAGAAACCTATCTTCTTCTCATCGCCGTTCTTTTACATTAACAATAACATCAATTTTCGATTAAACTCTTTCGATTCTGTTATCGTAACTTACTATCAAGTGAAATCACTTTCTTGTATGCCGCACGCAATTCCCTGCTAATTATTCAACTTATATCGATGGAATAAAACTTATTTGGTCACTTCTACTTGTTGACCGTACACCTTTAACCATTACATCTATAGACTTTATCATTATCATCTTCATTATTTTTGAACCCACATTCTTTAGGCTTTGATCCATAAAAACTGGCTGTATTACCCAGATGCCTTGCCAAGACATTAGTCATTAGGTAGTTCCGGTAGTTGGGTCGGTGGTCTCCTTCCTATGTGCTTTAGTTCTATGTATCTCAGTAAGAGTACGTTATTCCAAGTGCTAATATGAGATACAATTTTTCTGCAGTAATTTCATGTGATCAATGCGTGGAGGTGTTACCAACTTCAATCCAAGTAGCTGATATAAAAGTTTCAAACCACACTTGATCCTTCCACAAGAGCAATTTTGGATATTTAACTCATTAATGAATTTGATATTGGATAGTTTTGGAAGGGAGGATGCTTCAATATATTCCAATAGTTTTGGATGGGGGGAATCATTCAATATATTCCAATTTGAATAAACCACCGGCTAGTTCAATGACGGAAAATGACGTGTCACCTTATCTATTAAGTCTTACCTGATTCATTAGTGCCCTCTGTGCATCAAGAAAAGAATTGGAGAAAATCAATGCAATAAACATTGCAGCTTTGATCTGAATTTAAGTGGCCAATTGTTGAGTGTTTCGAAATTTGAAAGAGATGCATCGAATCCTAGACATTGTAAAAATGCTGTACAAATGCCATCGCATCACAAATATAGATCTCTCAGTATTTGAAGAATATACATAGGCTTTGGAAGAACTAGACTTGTGTATTTGTCTGACTGAAGATGAAAATCATCTTTGTCATCTTCTTGCTCAAATAAACTTGACATCAATTTTGCTGTCCTGGCATATGCCCTCATTATTAATACACCAACCAGTTGCATGTGACCAGGAAGAGTCTCCATCTGATTTGAGACTTGCAAGCTAGTGGCATTGCTGAAGGTTTATGTATTTAGTAGGATTTTGCTTTCGTTAAGAAATGCTTAGATTGAGCTTGTTGTATCATATAAGGAAAATATGATTGCGAGCAGTAAACAGTATCGGAGGTGTTTGGTATTATGGCCAAAGCTTGTTATCCCAATTCAACCTCACAAAACTATCTTCTCATGAGTCAATTTATAGGACACCCATTCAACCTCTACTCTTGTCTCTCAAACAACTGCCGTTGCTGTGCTATTTAGATCCTCTTTCCATGTTAATCTGGTTTCATTGGTGAATTATTCATATTCAAATTCTCCCATTGGTAGTGACAAGGCTCTTTGAAAGTTGATTTCAAGGCTTTTTTTTTTACCTCAGATGAGATTTAATTAGCTCGAGGACATGGAGAAAAAAGGATAACTTGGTGCTGCAGAGACCGTCCCACGTGTTCCAGGGAACAAAGATTACGGAAATGTGGGATGGAAATATAAAGCTTCATTCTAGGCTGTGTTATTGGAGGTCATGCATAGCTATGTTTTTTTATTTGTTTTTGCCTTCTTGGCTAAAGTCTAGCCTCCATTTCCTGTGAAAGGTGGATTAGTTGTGCTGCAATGGAGAAGGCAGTACTCCCTTCTCCCACCTCTTAACATATTTAATTCTAAGCAAATGGGCAGTTTCATTATGATTGATATATGTGTATTTGATAGGAAAAATCTTGGAGATTGAATCACTGTTGACTACGGAGAAAATTAATTAAAAATAAAATAAAGTAAGATCAAAGCTCAATATCTGGTCCCAAACTCAGCTGAAAAGGTGAAAGAAATTCCATAACCCTCCTCCTCCCCAGACTAACCATCCTGTTTGGAAAATCCCCACAGATCTATTTTCTTTATAACTTATTTATAAACTATAACTGATTTTCCTGCAATAGGAATTAATCCCCACCTATCTGTGAGAATAAACTTGCAAAAGCATTTTGGGCCTAATTTTGATATTTGTGTCTGAGGTCTATCATATAGTTTTATTTTTTATTATGATAACAATGACCAAACACACTTTTTTTACTACGAGGCCTTATATTTTTTGGTTTTTAATATTGGGTAATATGTCCTGATGCGCCCTGTCCTCCTTATTGACTAATCTTATCGTGGTATTGGAAGAATCTTTGGGCGACTCTTTATAAATCTGGTTTGACTCTTATGGTTCTAATTTTCACTCTTGCTTGCTTTGAATGAAATCTTCCACCTCCCAATTTTGGATTTTATCTCAGACCTTACTTGAAGGTGAAAAATGGAACATGGAAAGCAGAGAGGGTAAATGAAAGATTGGATTTTTTTCCTCATTTTGGATAATGAAAGGGTTGAAAATTAATTTCAATTCTATTGCATAGTAGAACTGAAATTCAAGGAACAGAAATATTTATGATCAATTGTCAGTTGCTCATTAATAGTTTTTAGCCAAAAGATATTAAGATAATAGTGCAGACAAAATTTGTAAAATCCATCCGCGTTTTTAGCATGAAATCATTACAAGGTTTTGTAATTATTCAAAATGCCATCCGTATTGTTTGTACTATTGGCATTGCGTCTGCTTCAAAACAACACTTGATTTTGATGAAATCGTAAATACAAAATTTGGTTGGATAAAATGTGCCTCTTAAGTTAGAAGTCGCGTGTTGATTTATTCCTTAATAAAATTTATATTTTACCCCTTTTCTTATCTTTATAGCACGTTCGACCTACGTGGTCTATAGAACAGACACACTTTTGTTTTTGGTGCTAGTTGAAAATCCTGTTGGTTGTTCCTTATATGAATTCATCCAATCTGTCTGCTGTACTCTATGAAATTGGATTGATTCTAGCATAGAACTTGAAAAAACAACTTAGTATTTTTTCTTCATTGCATTATATCCATATGAAATATATAGAACTTGCAGCGAATTGGTTCTCTATGGGATTAGATGTTTTTCTTTGCTGCTTTTTTTTTTTTTTCCTTTTTTTTGTTTTTTTTTGTTTTTTTTTTTTTTTTTTCCTTTCTATTGATGCTTCTTGTGTATTCTTTCCTAGTTTTTTTTGTATCTTATAGTCTCGTGTACAAAAATTAGTTGAAGAATGAGGATAGATTTCTGGTTTCTTGTGATTTATTATTTATTGTTGTTAATTCAGAGCACACTGAATTATTCAAAGAGAAGCTCTATTGTTGACATGAGTGGAACTGGCAGAAAGCACTCTTCAAAGTGGGATTTGAGTGATGAGCACAAATTCTCACCTGGTAGCAAGCAAATGCGGTCTGGACGGTCCTCTGCAGATGTTGCTGGTAGCAATAGTTCAGAATGGGCTTATTTGGAAGGAAATGATAAATTAAGACCTGTTACGGGATTTTCATCAAAGGAATCTTATTATGGAGGAAGAGGTTCAAATGAGGACGATGCTATGAATAAAGACCGTAGAGTTTTTAATTCAAGAAGAGAATGGGACACTGATGGAAGTTACAGCAGGAACATGAGACACAGTCAGTCCCCTAAAAATGATTGGAGCAGGTCAGTCTGGTTTTATTTTCTGAATATTGATATTGATGGAAACTTAATAGTTTTTTCTTAATATTATACTGATGGTTTGTTGTGGGAGTATGACTCTAGACAAACTTTATTGTGTATATTTTAATATAGTAATGTTCAGAAAGACCAAAAATATACACCTTTTTTTTCTTTCTTCTAAAGAACTTGCACTTTACTGGAGGAGCTGGCACTCTCAGTAGTATTGTTGGGATCTAATGGAAAATTAAGTTACTACTAAATGCTAATACTTTATTTGTTTAAAGACATTTTAAACATGTCTTAGACATTTTTTCAGTTACTTTTCTTTATTACGAACACCTGATGCATGCAATCACAGCCATTGGATACTTCATGAAAGATTATGTGATAGTCACGTGACATCTATTTGATCTGGACATCACACATCTAGTGATCTTATGTTCAAATTCACTATGTAGGAAATAGGAATTGTAGAAATTGTATATCTTAGTAAAAGAATGAGATTACAAGGAAATATATACACTATACTCAAACGGGCTTATGGGCCCAATACCTCAAACCTAGTGTCTAACAGTTATATCTTCAACCAAAACAACAGTTTTATCTTCTGGAGTAGAGCTCAGAAGGTGCAGTTTTAAAGATACAATTTATCTTTTATCTATTATGTCATGTTCTGCTTCTTTATTTGTAGGATGCATCCCATGTCTATATTTGTGTTGAAGAGCTTTTTCTTGATGAGTATTTATTTTAGTTGAGTACATCCTCGAGCTAGTTTATATTTTTGCTGCGGTATTCATTGTTTTCAAGTTATGTCATTATTTCCACTGTTAAATATATTGATGATAATATTTTGGCCGTTGTTGTAATATTTCTTGATGCAGTTATTTTTTTGTTTTAATTATCTGTCTTTACTTGGATTTTGATCATTGTCAGGAACAGCCGGAGCCGGAGCCGGAGCCCTCCTCGTGGTTTCAGGTGGGATTCAGGAGTTGATGGTAGAAAAAGGACGAGGGTTGGAGGATCAACACGACCGTGCAGAGATTTTGCTGTTGGAAAATGTAGAAGAGGCAGTCATTGCAATTTTCTGCATCATGATAACCAAAATCGTGAGAATAGTTGGGAAGGTAGGCACAGGGAAGATGGAACTCCCAGATACTCTGCTACCCATGAGAGTGTTGACCATTCTCTTAAGAGTGGTAGATCTAATGAAGCTTGTATAAATTTTGCAAAAGGCAGTTGTAGAATGGGAGCATCTTGCAAGTTTGTGCATGATTACGATTCTGAGGGATATGGTAAAGTTTCTATGGATGAGTTCACTAGAGAAAGGGAAGATGAAGCTCTCAGATATCCTGCTACCCATGAGAGCAGGGACCATTCTCTTAAGAGTGGTAGATCTAATGAATTCATTAGAGAAAGGGAAGATGGAGCTCGCAGATATCCTGCTACCCATGAGAGCAGGGACCATTCTCTTAAGAGTGGTAGATCTAATGAATTCACTAGAGAAAGGGAAAATGGAGGTCCCAGATATCCTGCTACCTATGAGAGCAGGGACCATTCTCCCAAGAGTGGTAGATCTAATGAATTCACTAGTGAAAGGGAAGATGGAGCTCCCAGATATCCTACTACCCATGAGAGCAGGGACTATTCTCTTAAGAGTGGTAGATCTAATGAATTCACTAGTGAAAGGGAAGATGGAGCTCCCAGATATCCTACTACCCACGAGAGCAGGGACTATTCTCTTAAGAGCGGTAGATCTAATGACGAATATGGCAAAGTTTTTATGGATGAATTCACTAGAGAAAGAGAAGTTGGCAGAAGGCACAGAGATAATTCTTTTGAGCAGGGTGGCCGGCATGTGCCTAACCGCACTATTGATGCTCCTTGCAAATTTTTTGCTAGTGGAAATTGTCGAAATGGTAAACATTGTAGGTTTTCTCACGATACGCAAGCATGTAGGAGCCCTGTTAGAAGATTAAGGGATGATAGATGGACAAGAAATCCAAGTAGAGATCATCAAATGTTGGATAGACGAAAATTGAGTGACTCCATTAGTCCAAATAAAAGGCTAAGAGATGATAGGTGGGGTTCAGATAGTGACATGGCTGATCCAGATAGAGTCAAGGACAGTCCAAAGCGGAATGATACAGTTTCTGGCTCTGATACAGCAAAGCTGATTGAGAATAAAAGTGGAAATGTAGGTGCCACAGAGCCAGAATTTACTGATTTGCCTATAACGGATGGATGGGGACATGGTTTAGATAAGAGCGAGCTGCATGCTAAACCACCAATTTTGAGTGATAAGAATGAAGCTGATCTTTGGATAGCAGAAAATACTGGTGCCAACATGCATGGTTCCCAGTCAATAGGTACAACGGACATTTGGCCGGGTGATGCAGAAATGTCTCCTGATTGGAATTATAGGATGGGATCTTCCAGCCATATGGAAGAACATAAACTGAAGGAACATGATGTAAGCCAGGGTGGTACATATTTAGCCATCTCTGAACACAACAGAATACAACTTGCTCCAGGTAAACACGTGCTTGATCTTCCCGTAACTGTGCAGCCCTTGTAAATTTAACACAAAATTTGACAAGTATAATGTTTTTTCATTGAAATGCGATGATAAATTTGAAATAGATCTGCAGATTCTCACACAGACCTAATATTTCTACTGGTGTTTTTCTAGGACAAAACATCAATCAGAATACAGAGAATGTAAATCCTTTGCATACTTCCAGCTGCCATGCAGTTGGACAAAGTCAAGTGGATGTTCCCATTCTTTCTTCAAGAGAAGGCATTGTTGATGCTATACACAGCCAGGAAGTATCTACTGAGCAAAAGTACACCGGAGAACCAAATGTTATGGATTCAGGCTTATCACAAGTTAGTTCAATAAATCCTCCAGTTCAAAACGTAGTAAGCAACGAACAGCTTGCTCAACTCACGAATATCTCAGCCTTCACGAATCTCTCAGCCTCTCTGGCTCATATCCTTGGAGCAGGTCAGCAGCTGCCGCAGCTATATGCTGCTTTAAATTCTCATGAATTGAAGGACAGTCCTTCCCAAGCAAAAACTCAAGTGCCTGCAATGCCTGTTTCAATCACATGCATCAAGCCAGATCCTGCCGTTGAACTCCCAAAACAGTATGATCCAATGAATGATAGTATTGAGCAAAAGAATGCTGATGCAAGTGGCGTACCCCCAGCCATTCCTCCAAGTAAAACTATTGCCGAAGTAGAAATTCTGTCACTGTTGTCTAACCCAGGAAGAGAAAACTTTGGTAATTCAATTAAGGGCGCCTCCTCAGAACATGTCAAGAGTGATAATCTAATCCATTTGCAGCCTGGTCAAAACACGGTGGTCGATAAGGATAACAATGAAGAGGTATCTAAGGAAAGGAAAAGTTCTCAAGATGGTCATAAAAGTACCAAAGAGAATGGTCCTCAAAACATGGACCAAAATGCTGGACCTGATGATGCCAAGCAAACAAAGGAAATGAAAGGATCACGTGCATTTAAATTTGCATTGGCTGAGTTTGTTAAGGAGCTTCTGAAACCAACTTGGAAAGAAGGTAAAATCACTAAAGAAGATTATAAAACTATTGTGAAGAAAGTTGTTGATAAAGTAACGGGTACCATCCAGGAGGCCAATATTCCGCAGACACAAGAAAAAATTGACCAATATTTGTCATTTTCTAAACCAAAGCTTAACAAACTTGTACAGGTCAGTCAGTGGTCTTAACATATTGCCATTTTGTTTTTGAAGAATTCCAAGTCATCTTCTACTTTTTCTTTTGAAATATAAAAGTGAATTTAGATGAAACTCCGGAAATCATTGAATTTTTTGAAAGCATAATCTTGATGTTATGGGATTGGGCACTTGCTGAAAAATGGGATAAAATTTGAGCAGAGAAACGTGCTTGCCCAAGATTATATATGTAGATCAATTCAACCGTCACACTTCCTGAAAACAATAGAAGTAGTTTTCGCTTAGTTTGATGATCTTTTTCCAATCGAACCCTTGTTCCTATCTAGGAATGTAAATCATATGAGAGAGAGTCAGATATCTTCTGTTGAAAAAATGATGGTCCAGTTTAGATAATTTAACATGTGTGAAAGACTTGTAGTTGTAGAAGTATTAATGTGGGTACACCAAATAAAGGATGGTCCAATTATTACACTATGGCGATTGATCCATGCATCTAGCATACAGGGAAAAGGCTTTGCTGCTGCTGTTTGCTAATAAATTTACCCAATTTCTTAATTTTCATCCAGTCTATAGTTATTTTGCCAATTCAACAAAATCTCACGGCACTTTATTTTCTCTATTAAGAACAACAAATTTAAATTGAACTTGACTTTTCATTTTCAACAGAGCTCAGAATATGAGCTCAATGTTTTACTGTAATTGTTGCTAAGGTGTAGATTTATATATTTCAAATGTCTGAGCTGTATTTAGCCGTTAGAGATTTATGATAGCTTCTGAATCTACACTTACGTTTGGGACATTGGTCACCGTTTGATTGGTGTGCAGCTATGACTATTGTTACTTGTTGCCTTTCCATCATTTCCTATAATAACTCTCCTCTTTTTTGTTGCAGGCATATGTGGAAAAGGTTCAGAAGGGTTAGTGCTATTATAGAAATTTGGCCGCCAAGGCTGTTTATTCGCTTCAATGTGTACTCTTCCTATTACCTCTGGATTTGTTTTGTCCTTTGTTTGCGTATCTTGTTCCTTTTCGTTGCATCTCTTGCGTACGTTTAAGAGCTTTCTTTTTTGGCTTTAGTTTTTCTTCATTGTTGCGGGATAAAATGTTGGTTATCTGTATTCTGTACCAGTAGTTTGTAACCTAAATGTTAGGCAATTGCTGTGGGTTTTTCTTTTCAAAATCAGTTTTTATTGTAATAGTAGTAGACAGCTGTTTTTTTTCTTCTTTTCTGAAACAGAGACATGGATGAAAGCAAATGATCACGAGGCTTTTAAATTGGATTGGATGCTGATTCTTTCAAGCTTTGGGTGGCCCTCAAAAACGGAAAGTCTCATTTGTCAATAGTCTGGTTGTGTGGCAGTCTTTCTATCTAGTATTTATAACCGTAAACATTTTGCAGTCTGAATTTGTTAGAATAAATCTTGGAGCAGAAGAGTATTCTAATTTCTTACTGATTTTTCCTTATAAAGATGTAGCGGCGAAAATCATACAAACTATGTGTGCGTGTTGAGATGTGAGAAATTGTAGGTTTTAAGCTGCGCCTAAACATAAAATATCCTGAAGCATTTTAACATGAGCAGTATCTGTGATAGTATTTTTACTTTTTTATTAATCCAATATATTACCTCTGGATCCATAAATTTCTCCAATTGGTATATTACTTGTGACCATAACGTGCAACGATAGAACCAACAATTTTGAGTTTTGTTAACAGTTACAAATAAGCATTAGGAAAGGAATATTCTCAGGAAAAACAACTATGGGGATAGTAAAGTAGATTTAGTGCATGTTTTGTATTTAATTTGGCATAATCAAGGTGAGCCACCGTGATTTTACAAAAGCCATACAATGTAGCTTTTTGAAAAGCACCGTAGCTCCTTGTGATTATAATAAATCCTTCATGATACCAAATATGCATTTTGGATTGATGATATTGGAATGGAATGATATGACATTCAATTGTTTGGATATAAATAAGTCTAGGAGATTTAAGGTGTGGTAACAAGGAGGTTGATGGTTTTATCTCTATCTACAACGTTAACAATATATATTAACGTTATTCTAAAAAGAAATCAGCAACCTTGCAATAATGAATAAGTTTTGGAAACATGTATTTGACTGTGATTACAGTTGTAGAAATTGGAAGAAACCCAACAAAAGGGAATCACGAAGTTGTAGTATGAGTGTGTCAAATTTGTTGTCAAAGTAGAAAAAGTTAGTTGACGTATTTGTTGATAGCTCTCAATTATGATTCTCTTTTTCAAATGTTTGTATTGAAGAAGGAACTTCGTCTCTCAACAATGAGTTCCTTAACTACCCTAAGCGTTAAGTACAATGTTTTTTTTGTTGTTGGGATTTTTAAGCTGCTCAACTAAAAAATGCATAAAGTAAAAGATAAAGACAAAAAGGTAAATGTGTAAATAATTTGATTGATTGATTGTGTGTGCAATGAAATGTACAAGTTTGGTATTTATTGACAAACACTAGCTGTATTGGCTGAAACGACACAATCTACAAAGATTAATCTTGCTTGGCTATTTGCACGAGTAGTGTGTAAGTTTCCCCACGTTCGGCCAACAGTCTTTCACTCAACGGTGTGCAACCTCCAACAAAACGTACCTCCCTGCTCATTGCTTCTTTTAGTTAGTGACGCTATAAACACGAATCACAAGTTAAATGTCTCATTGTCTAGTTCCACTGAGCTTTGATCAAGTCTAATGTCTTGAAGACATTCATACCCTTTTGTAGACACGAGAAATGAATCAACCGACCCTTGTTCGACTTTAATAGTATTCGTCTAAATATATTATCTCTTGATTTTAGCTAACATGATAATTATTTTTAGGTATAAACAAAGACAAAATATGATACAATCATCTTATCTCATCTTTTACCCTGTACAATAAACAGGTCGTTAAACTATACAATTTTTAATATATTTTTCTCAAATACACCTTTAATTATTTTCAGTAATATAATATCTTACTTAAAATTTAACTAACAAATATCATGTTTCTACCTTCCCTGCCGGCTATTTATAGAGTCTCCTTTTATTCTTTTGGTATTTCCATGAAATTTAATTAATTAAAATCAAACTATCAGGGAATCTCTATCCGCATATACAATGCTCAATACAATTTCCATGAACTTTCTGCGAGAGAATGGTCTACCATTATTGGTTAAGGTCTATGAATAAGATAAGTCTTCATGTACAAAGTTGCTTCACTATGGATGAATAAGCCTTATCATTAGATTAAATATGACAAGATTTATTGATCTAAATTTAGATTACAGGGGTAAATTAACATAAAGAAAGATAATTAATAAGCTTCTTGGATTAATTTATAAAAAAACGATATAAATAAACAGTTTTTTCTTTACGGAATCAAATAAACAAACTTGAGATGACAAAAGGGAAATGAATAGTTTTTGCAGAATAAATAAATAAACTTCGACAAAAACATGTTAAAATAAAGTAACATACTTCAATTTAAGCTATCAATGCCACTGAAATGGAGGAAGAACCCATAGTGCAGGTGGCATCCGTGTGAACCAATGTTGGTAAGAGCAATGCTAGCTAAAGATTCCATCTTTTACGTTATAGATCTTCATATCAAATGGTCCATTAGGGTAAGGAAGTGGCACGTCGTCTTAAAAGTCATCAGTATAATAGATTGAATCCTTTTGTAGGCAATTAGAGAAATATGAAGCCGATAATGATAAGGAATCACTATCACCTAAGAATAAAACATTGTCTCCCAAACTATCAAGTTTTAACATTTGTATAAGTTTACCACTTTGAAGATCCAATTCCAACTTATACATTTCAAATCTTTTAGTACCACTACCATGGATGATTCTATCATCATCGCCATCAACAAGATTGGGATAACCAATAAATTTTTTCACAAGCCACGGCTCACCCTCCAACGATTTCACAAGATAAGCCCGATGCGCATAAACAGTCCCCCAAGAAGAAACAACATTAGGAATCACCTTCTCATCCTTGGAGTAACACACGTCGAAAGTGACAATGTTATTCCATCGTCCCACAACATAGACAAGACCTTTATAGAAATATAACATCCGTGAAACAATAATAGTTGTAATCAATGTAAGTCCAATTTTTTTGTCCGGCTTTTATGAAAGCATGACAATTACGCATGCTATATATTGTTACAACAACATAATCATGTGGCCTAATTGTAGGATTCGTTGATAAAATAACCTTATGCACATTACATTCACAATTTTCCCTTCTTCTATCTATATCCAACATGTAGATGGGTGGTAGAGGGATGGAAACTAATTTTTTGAAAGGATTTAATAGGGTTATAATTGTAGTAGCTTTGGAGTACTCGACCTTTGCTAACCAACCACTGGAGCCACAAAACCTCTTGTTATAAGGCACTTGTAGTTGGAAGTGGTAAATTGTGTTGGATGAAATCCCATATAAACCTCTCTTTGTTCTGCACTTTCTTTTTGTGGGAATCAATAGCATAGGCAAAACATTAATTTTAATTTGGTGATTTTGATAATTGACCTTTGCAATGGTATACCAATTCTTGCATACCACACTGAAATAAATATGATCCATACGCTCTACCAACTTGTCAAAAATCAGATTTAGAGGAAGTGCTTCTAAATTTCTCCAATCCACCTCCATCGAAAAGAAAGAAAGATGTTGAAATCAAAGTATAGGAAATAAGAAAAGGAGGAAGGTTAAAATTCTAAGGAAATCAAGGTGCACCGAATTGTTGCACAGTTTGGACGAGAATTCTTATTATATATAACCAGAATTCAGAAGCCACATCTTTTTTCTTTTGGTACAAATCCAATTTTTATTTTATTTGGACCTGAAGTATTAAGATTTGGAATTTAAATTTTAATATGATGGTTTTTTTAATTTTATTTTATTTTTATCAAATATATAGTGATATATTAAAGTAATTTGATATATTAAAAAATAAAAGATTCGATAATAAGTTTTGTGTAATATACACTTATAAAATAGTCTTGAACCAACAATGAATTGGTGGAAATAGTAAGAGATTTGAACCCACTTATAAAATAGTCTTATTAATACCAATAATGAATTGGTTTAAGTGGTAAAGAATTTAAATCCCTTAAATAACTTTCATGAGTTCGATCTTTGACTTTTGAGAATGAAAACATTTTTGTTGAGAGGATATAATTCACTTTGTGTACCTCACAAATTCTCCAATAGAGATTAGTCACTTTTAAACATCGGTGAAAACTTCGTATTAATATTATAGTAACAGATAAAAAAGCCTTATAACAAATGTATGGAAACTTGTAAAAAAAAAAAAAAACAAATTTATGTA